>Ga0209324_10002905_pt1 | contig 11753 bp, 7 predicted proteins | sample Rifsed19ft3_FD_184015 | JGI IMG/M metagenome (GOLD analysis project Ga0209324, IMG submission 184015) | Soil microbial communities from Rifle, Colorado, USA - sediment 19ft 3 (version 2) | ecosystem: Environmental > Terrestrial > Deep subsurface > Rock core/Sediment | place: Rifle, Colorado...
GGATGGCCGCCGCCGTCCGTGTACTCGAGATCGAGGACCAGGACGAGCCGGTCCCCGGGGAGGGCGTCCCCGGTCGCCTGCACGGTCACGTTGAACACATACGCCTGGGCCCCGACGTCCCGGAACAGCCAGGCGTTCGGCCCCACGGTCGTCGCGCCCGCGGTGACCGCGTCGTCCCCGAGGATCAGGAGGCGGTCGCCCGCGGAGGCGTTCATCCACAGGTACCGGGCGTCGCCGGATGCGATGTTGAAAAACGACACGGTGAAATTGAACGTCTGCCCCGGGTCCACGTGGTCCGGCGTCGGGTACGCCTGCGCGCGGACGACGGGCACGAGGACCGTGACCGTCGCGAGATCCCAGGAGGGTGCCTGGACCTGGCCCGACGCGTCCGTGTAGTTGAGGAACACCCATGTGTTCAGGGATTTCCCGTCGTAGTAGCTGAGGCTCGGCTCGACGACGGCCCACACGGTCATCCCGTGCGGTCCCATGCCGATGTCCGAGAAGGTCCACCGCATCGGCGAGATTTGCAACCCGCCCTCGACCGCCGCGTCGTCGCCGATGTACGTGAGCTCCGGAGACAAGTCCACGTCGATCGTCACTGCGGACGCCGCGTCGTTCCCGCTGTTGTTGAAGTACACGTCGATGGGGACGGTCGCGCCGGGGTCGACGGCGATGAGCGAGGGTTCCGTCTCGAGGCGGATCGAGGGTCCGGAGATTCCGTAAACGCGGAAGAAGAGATCCGCGCCCGTGCCGTTCACCCAGGTGCCCGTGTTCGTGTCGAACCATTGCGCCTCCCCGCCCGGGTACGAGCCCACGGTGTTCATCGCCCACTCGTAGCCCTTCGGCCGCGGCTCCGCGTCCTCCGCGGACACCCAGTACCGTTCCCCCGCGCTCAGGGCGACCCACGGGTAGAAGCCGAATGCGACCCAGGTCCAGTTCTGCACTCCCTGCTTCGCGGTCGTCGCGAGGGCGGTTCCGGGCGAGTTCCCCGCGTCCGTGGTGACGCTCACTTGGAGGATGTCCGGGCCCAAGACCTGGGGCTGGTCGAACACGAAGAGCTCGAGATGGGTGAGCAGGAAGTCCGTCCGCGCGGTGAACGACTGGGCCACCCGCTGGTTCGACCACACGTTCGCGAACCCGTTGTCCCACGTCGGCGGTGCGTACGCCTCGCGGAGCACCTCGACCCCCGCGCTCGCGGGCGGCACGAGCAGGGCGAGCGCCGACGCTACGAGGGCGACGAACGCGAGGGCTGACCCCATCCTTCGATGGACCGCCCTGGACGACCTCCCCCCGACTGGGGGCCGTGAATCCGTCACAATCTCCCGGGCTTGGTTCGCGTCCCCCTGAGGCGTAAAAGCCTTGTCGTCGCGGGAATCCTGCATGATAACAGGAGGAGCCCCGGGGATGTGATAATCAGGAGTGAGACCGCTCAGCCGGTCGCGCGTTCCGCGGTGGGCGCGGAGATCCGCAGCCCCACAGCGTGGATTGCCGCGGACGCGGCGAACGCGGGGAGGCTCGCGCCGATCGGGCTCGCGACGAGGGCGGACGCCCACATGACCGGCGTGCCGACGAGGCCCACTCCCGCGATTGCGAAGTACACGGCGATCCCCGCGGCCCAGGCGATGACGGCGAACGGACGCACCGCGGGCGCGCCGTCCGCGAACTCCCTCGGGTCGTAGTCCCTTCGCACGAGCTGATCCGCGACGAGCACGCCAAGGAGGGGAACGAACACGCCGCCGATGAAGAGCAGGAACCCCTCGTACAGGCTCGCGAACAGCTCCCAGGCGGAGGCGAGGTAGGAACCCGCGACGAATGCCGCGACCCCTGTCGCGACGACGAGCGTCCTCTGGTCCGCGCGCGGCGCGATGTTCTGTGCGCTCACCGCGGTGCTGTACACGTTCGCGAACGCGTTGTCCGTCTCGTCGACGATGATGAGGAGGAGGACGAGAGAACCCAGGACGGTCCCGATGATCGCCCGGACGAAGGCGACGGGCCCGCCGCTCTCGCCCGTCAGGCCGAAGACGACGAGGACCGTGGCGCCGAGGAAGTAGAACCACGAGTTGCTGAGCGTGTACCCAAGGAAGGTGCCGGCGAAGCTCTCCCTCGGCCTCCGGGCGAACCGGTTGTAGTCCGCCACGAGCGGCCACCAGGAGATCGGCATCGCGATGACGAGGTCGAGTGCGAGGCCCAGGGGCGGCTCCCTCGTCGCGGGCACGGAGAACGCGGCCGGGAAGCCCGGGTGCGTGACAGCCATGTACGTGAGCCAGATCGTGCTGCCGAGGACGAGCCAGATCGCGACCCGTTCGAGCCAAACGCGAACGACGACGAGCGGGCCGCCGAGGGCGAGGAGGGTGACCCAGACCGCCAGGACCCCGATCCAGAGCACCGGCGTGGCACCTCCGAGGAGAGGTCCCGACAGCAGGCTGAGACCGAGGCCCATGATCATGAGCTCGAACGCGGCCCATCCGAGGAGCTGGAACGAGTTCAGGGCGCTCGGGGCCCAGGACGCCTTCCGACCGAGGACGGGGCGCAGGCTCACCATCGTCGGAACGCCGTGGCGCGCCCCGAGGCCGCCTGCGGACGCGAGCATGAGGGAGCCGATGATCGATCCGACGATGGAGACGAGGAGGACTTCGCGGAGCTCGAGCCCGAACGCGAGGACCAGGAGGGCCCCGGCGAACAGGACGAGCAACCCGACGCCGAGGCTGAACCATAGCACGCCGATGTCGAACGCGCGGAGCGTCCGCCGGGCGGGCGGGACGGGGTCCACCCCCCACTCCTCCGGCCGGCGAAGCCAGCCCCGTGCCACGGCGGGTTCCAAGAGGGCGACCGTACTTAACCCTGTCCCCGTGGCCTAGGCGGACTTGCCGAACTTCGCCTTCGACCGTCGGAGCGCGGTGACGAGGGGCATCTCCTTCCCCGCGAGGAAGTTGATCAGTGCGCCGCCGCCCGTGCTCACGTGGTCGAGCTCTCCCACGAGGCCGAACTGCTCCATCGCGGCGACCGTGTGGCCGCCCCCGACGACCGAGAACGCCACCGCCTCCGCGACCGCGCGGAACAGCTCCCGCGTGCCGACGGAGAACTCCTCGATCTCGAAGACCCCCGCGGGCCCGTTCAGGATCACCGTCTTCGCCCGATGGATTTCGTCCGAGTAGTGCGCGATCGTGTCCAGGCCGACGTCGTGGACCGGCAGATCCGAGGGGAGCTCTCTCACGAGGACCGGCCGGCGCCTCCCGTTGTCGTTCAACACGACGTCCGTGGGCATGAGGATCCGGTCGGGGAACCTTGCGAGGAGTTCCTTGCAGCTCCCGAGGAACTCATCGTAACCTTCGACCTCCTTCCGCATGAACGATGTCGTCGGCGGGCCGGGATCGACGCCGCTCGCATGGAGGAACATGTTCGCGACCCCGCCCGTCGTGAGGACCCGGTCGACAACCCCCCTCTCGAGCATGTGCTTCGTGATCGCGATTGAATCGTCCGCCTTCACGCCACCGAAGATTGCGATTTTCGGCCGGTCCGCGCTCTCCATGGCCTGCGTGAGCATCGTGAGTTCCTTCTCCATCACCCGGCCCGCGAGGGTCGGGAGGACCTCGCAGAAGCCGACAAGGCTCGGCTGCGCACGGTGGGCCGCGGCGAACGCGTCGAGCACGAAGTAGTCCGCGAGGGGTGCGAGGCGCCGGACCATGTGCGTCGTTGCCATCTTCTCGAACTTCGCGTCCGCGAGGGACTCGTCCTCGGCATAGAACCGCGTGTTCTCGAGGACGACGACGTCCTCGACCTCCATGGATTGGATCGCCTCCAGGGCGTGCCGGCCGTAGAGGCTGTCCACGTAGCGGACGGGACGGCCGAGGAGGGCCTGGAGCCTTTCCGCATGCGCCTCGAGGGTCGTGAAGTCGTCCTTCCCGGGTCGGGACTGGTGTGCGAGGATCGCGACCTTCGAGCCCCTCAGGTCCCGGATCGTCGTGAGGTGCTCGCGGAGGCGGGCGTCGTTCAGAAGGCGGCCCGATGAAGGGTCGATGGGCGAATTGATGTCGACCCGGAGGAGGACGGTGCGGCCCGAGAGGTTGAAATCATCCATCGTGAAGAAGTCGCGGGCCATGGCACGCGAGGCAAAATCCAAGAGGGTAATATCCTTTTTCGTCGTTCTGTACGGCACCTCCCCCCGGAGCGGGTCGTCCTTGACGTTCGACCTGGAGGAAGCGCTCCGTCCGCCCGTCGCATCGTGGCTCCGCGGGACCGGGCTCGATGTCCACGCGGAGATCGCGATTCTCGGCCGCCGGGCCGACCTCGTCGGGGTGGGCCCGGACCGCGTCGTCGCGGTCGAGCTCAAGCTGTCGGACTGGCGGCGCGCCCTGCGCCAGGCGGTCGCTTACCAGGTCGCCGTGGACGAGGCGTGGGTCGCGATGCCCCTCCCGGCCGCGGCACGGGCGTACCGCGAGGCGTGGCGGTTCCGCGACGAGGGCGTGGGCCTTCTCGCCGTCGACGATCGAGGTGGCGTCCGCACCCCGATCCCCACAGCGCCGTCCCCCCGGCTTCTCCCCTTCGCGCGGGAGGCGCTCGCATCGGCTGCGAGGGGCCTCCTGTTCTCAAAAGAGGAAACCGTCTTGGAAGCTTTTTAGGGTCGGGCTCCGAATCGCGGCTGACACCGAGGGACAAGCACGCCCCAGGACCTCCTTCTCCCAGAGGGCAAACTCATTCGCACCGCACGAGGCGGGCCGAGCACGCTCAAGCAGCTTCTCCTCGACCTGAAGAAGTACTCGTTCTCGGGATACGTGCGGACGGTGCGGAACGCGAGCGGTGAGAGGTCCGAGGGAGTCGTGTTCCTCCGCGGTGGGAACCCGGAGGTCAGCCTCCACCACAAGAACGGGGAGCAGCTCAAGGGTCGCGCCGCCCTCAAGCACGTGTGGCAGGACTCCTATGACGAGGCGTGTGTCCTGGAGCTTCATGCACGGGTCGACATGGACGGCCTCCTCAAGGAATACGGGGATGCGATCCTCGAGAAGCCGACGAAGCTCGTGAAGCGGTCGAAGGTCCCGCATCCCGTGGACCGGCCGGAGATCGAGCGGCAGGTGGCCATGTGGAAGGAGAAAGGGTACGACGTCAGCACGATTGAGGGCGTCATCGACAAGGATCCGAACGAGCTCACGGTCGCGTTCCTCTCTCTTCAGGAGGCGATCCGGAAGTCCGATGCGGCCGCCGAGGCCCTCGCTCGCCTCGACGTGGGCGGCTTCGAGGAGCGTGCGGAGGCGATCCGCGCGAAGCTCCGGGAGCCCCTCAAGCACGCCGACCTCGACGCGGAGATCGAGAGCCTGCGGGACGCGATCGACAGTCGCCGGCACATCGATGCCCGGCGGGAGATCGAAGCGGCTCGCGAGCGGGATTCGAAGGAACGGACGAAAAAGGTTCTCCAACTCGTGATGAAGCAGCAGCAAGCTCTGCACGTCGAGGCGCCTTCCGCCCCCGACGAAGCCGTGCGGGCGATCGAAAGTCCCCCGCCCACTCGAGACGAGGCGACGAACGTCATCCAGCAGTACACGTTCGACGCGTTCCTCGTCGGGGAGAGCAACCGGTTCGCCCAGGCTGCGGCCGCCGCGGTTGCGAAGGACCTCGCGAAGGCGTACAATCCGTTGTTCATCACGTCGGGTCCAGGGCTCGGGAAGACGCATCTCCTCCATGCGATCGGGAACGAGCTCCGCGGGCGATCGAGGGAGGCACGGGTTCTGTACACGACGGCCCAGGCGTTCGTGGACGACGTCACGGTCGCAAAGCGGGAGGGAACGCTCGCCGAATTCCGCGCACGGCTCCGCGAAGTCGACTGTCTCCTTGTCGACGACGTCCAGCTCTTCTCTGGCCAGCGGGAGGCCCAGGAGGAGTTCCTCCAGGTCTTCGAGGACCTAGCGAACGGGAACCGGGTGATCGTTCTCGCGGGCGACCGGCCTCCGAAGGCGATTCCCGATCTCGACGAACGGCTCGTGTCGCGTTTCGAGTCTGGGCTGATGGCCACGATCCAGCCACCCGAGCGCGAGACGCGGATCGCGATCCTCCGTCGGCGGGCAACGGCGGCCCGGATCGACGTCGACGCGGACGTCCTCCCGTTCATCGCCGATCTCGTCGAGGACAACGTCCGCGAGCTCGGTGGCGCGCTCAATCGCGTCGTTGCATTCTCCTCTCTCATGGCCCGACCGATCACGCGCGACCTTGCGAAGGAGGTCCTGCGCGATGTGACCGGGGAGGCGAAGGGAGGGGAGACGGTCGGCCTCGAGCAAGCGGCGGGAGCGCTCGTCCCGGGGCGGAGCTACCTCATCGAAGAGGACCGCCCTGCGAACGCGTTCCAGCTGTTCGCGAGGGCCCTCGGTGGTCGCCGCGGCGGTCTCGTGATCACGCGGACGAATCCCAAGCGGATCCGCGAGACGTTCTCGCTCGAGGCCGATCGAACACTCTGGCTCACCGACCGGGAGAGCAAGTCGGAGAAGACGATCCAGCCCGTGCTCGAGCGGATCATCTACGAGATCGAGGACTACATGTCGCAGCGGCCGGGGAGCGTGATCCTCCTCGACGGCCTGGAGTACCTCGTCTCGAGCAACTCGTTCGAGGCCGTCCTGAAGTTCGTCCGGCGGGTCGTCGACACGGTCTCGGAGAGCCATTCCCTCTTCATCCTCTCCGTGGGACCCGCAACCCTCAAGGAACAGGAGCGCCGAATGATCGAGCGGGAGATGGAGGTCCTCCGTTTCGAGTGACGGCCCCGAACGGCTAGAATGAGCCGACCTCCCTCCGGAACTCCTGCAAGAACCGGATCGCCTCCCTCCACTCTTCCTTCTTTGCGTGGACGCTCGCGGCCTTGAGCACGCCGATCGGCCTCGAAAGGTCGCCGCCGCGCATCTTGAGGTCGAGGAGCGTGTTCCGCGCCGTCTTCATCTCCGCTTGGACGAACGCGGGCACGTCGCGGGTGATCCGCTCCCGCGCCTGCTGAGCGAGGCGCAGGGCGGTCGCCTGGTCCCGACGCTGCATCGCGTCGCGCCCCTGTCGCGTGAGGCGATCGATCTCCTTCGTGTCCATCCCGAGCGCCTTCGCCTCGGTGAGGAGGCGCTCGTCCTCCGAGAGGGTGTCGCGCGCCTTGTGGTATTCCTTTGCCTTCTCCTGGAACCCGCCCGCAGAGGTCTGGAACATGTCCCAGGCGGACTCGTACGCCCCTGTCTCGAGATGGTTCACGGCATCCTGGAGCGTCCGCTCGAGGGATTGCGCAGCCGGCCCGCCTGCGCGCTCCACCTCGAGGGCGAACGCCTCGACGCGCGCGGAGATGAAATCTGTGAACGCGACGTCCAGGGAGTGCCGCGCCTTGTCGATCATGCTCACCGCGCGCTCGATGTCCCGGCGCTTTCCCGCGGCAATCGCATCGTTGATGAGCCGTTTCTCCTCCTCGATTTCGAGGCCGATGCGCTTCGCGGTCATGAGGAGCGCCTTCACATCGTTCACGAGCTTAGGGAGCTCGCGGTACATGAGCTTCCTGTCGCCGATCGGGAGCTCCTCCGGGGCTTCCCGCTTCGCCTCCCGGACGGCGGCGAGACGATCCCGGAGCGTGATCCGGACCATCGTGGCGATCGACGGGGCCGCAGGCGACGGAGTCGGAGGTTGGGGCGGTCTTTCGATCTCCGGTTCCGGCTCCGGGGCGACGGGTGCGGACTCTGGAGCCTCCTCCTCGGTGGAGAACCGGACGCCGCAGCTCGGGCATCGGTCGGCGTTCTCCGCGACGGGCGACTGGCAGGACGGGCACTCAAACTCCGTCTCCTCGCCCTCGACGAACTGCGCACCACAGCGGGGACAGGATGATGCGTCCGCGTCCACGGGCGAGTTGCACATGGGACACACGAAGTGCTCCTTCGGCGCTGGCGTCTCCTTCACCGGCGTCGTCGTGTGCTCCTCGACGAGGACGTCCTCTTCCGGGTGCGGCGCCTTCGCCACGCTCTTCAGGGTCTCGAAGATGTCCGGCTGTCCCTCCCGGTCGCCGGCGATCGACGCGAGGATGTCGTCGATGCTCTTCCCCTCCGTGATGTGGGTGTCCACGACCTCGCTCGAGGAAGTCCCGCGGACGTCGAACAGGCTCAGATCCGTCTCGCAGAACTCGCATCGCCGCGCGTCCGCCGGGATGCTCGAATCGCATACCGGACAGAGCTTCGTCTCCTTCGGCGGCGTATCCGCACACCTCGAAATTCGAACGCGTTTCCGACCTGTCGCGGCGTACAAAGACTTTCCGGTATCGGTACAGAGAATGATAAGTGCTCAAAGCGGATAATCAGCGAGAAACGGTTAAGTGAGACATGGACCCGTGGCATCCGCTGTCTGCGGCGAAGTCTCATGTCCTTGCGCACGGCCATCGAGGGTCTCGACAAAGTCCTCCGGTCCGAGGTGAGTCCGCCGAAGGTCATCCTGGTGACCGGGCCTCCCGGTTCGATGAAGACGTCGTTCGCGTACGCGCTGATGTCCCGGTACCTGAGGCACACGGGGGAGTTCGGTCTCTACACGACCCTGGAGGAGACCGTGCAGTCCCACCTGAAGAACATGGATTCCCTCGGGGTCGAGCTTTCCCTGAACATGCAGATCTCCGACTTCACGGACCTCCGAGAGGTCGACTCCGTTGTCGGTCCCGACGATCAAACGGACTACATCGCATTCATCGAGAAGATGATCGGGCACTACAAGAAGATCCACGGCCCGAAGTTCAAGATCTTCGCGCTCGACTCCCTTGGCGCGCTGTACTCCCTCATGGAGAACACGGACAACATGCGCAAGCGGATGTTCTACTTCTTCAAGATGCTGAGGGACAACAACCTCATCGCGATGATCATCATGGAGCGCGGCTCGGACGGCGAGAGCCAGATCCTCGGAAACGAGGGTTTCCTCGTTGACGGCATTCTGATGCTCGGCCTCGACCGCTCGCGCGGGAAGCTCGTGCGGTACCTCCAGGTGGAGAAGATGCGCGCCGTGGAACATTCGATGGAGAAGCACGCGATCGAGCCGAAGAGGGGCGGATTCACCGTGCTCGGCCCGATTTTCGAGGTGGGGGTGCTCGCCTGATCCTGTACGTTTGCACGCCGGCGCCACGGTGGCCCGGCGCCATGTCGCACGCACGCCCACGGAGGGTCCGTTAGATGCCCGAGAGTTCGATTCTGGACGCGCTGGACGCACTGAAGAAGCTCGAGGAAAGCATCAGGTCCCGCGACGCGGAGTTCCGCGACCGCGAGACCGCCCTGCAGGAGCAGGAGGCGAGACTCGAGGAGGATCGCCAGGCGCTGGAGTCCGAGCGGACGGCGCTCGCCGAGGAGCGCGATGCCCTCGTCGGCCGGGAGAAAGGTCTCCGTGCCCGGGAGAAAGAACTCGAGAACCAGGAGCGCGTCGTTAGCCAGCGGGAGCAGGAGTTCGAGGCCTCGAAGCAGCGGACCCTTGCGAAGGAGAACGAGCTCGTCGGTCGCGAGCAGGAGCTCGTCAAGCGGCTCGAATCCCTCGTGAAGCGCGAGGAGGACCTCGCGCGGCGTGACGCGGAGATCTCGGGCCACGCATCGGAGATCGCCTCCCGGAAGAGCGAGATTGCGGCACGCCAGGAAGAGATCGTCAAGCTCCTCTCGGACCAGAAGGCGGCGCTCGAGCAGCAGATCGACCGAGGCCAGGTCTTCCTCGATCGCGAGAAGAAGCTCGCCCAGGAGGAGGAGGCGATTGCCGTGGCGAAGGCGAAAATCGCGGAGGACGCCCAGAGGCACGTGGAGCGGGAGAAGCAGCTCCTCGCACGGGAGCAATCCGTCCGCGCCGCACCTGCCGCGCCCGTCCAGCCCGCCCCGGCCCCCGCGGTGTCAAGGCCCGTCCAGCCCGCCCCGGCCCCTGTCGCGGGCAGGCCCGCGGCACCCGCACCCGCGCCCGCGCCTGCGGTACGGCTCCAGCCGGCCCCCCAGCCCACGGTGGCGAAGATCGAGAAATCCTTCGCAAAGCCCGCGGAGGTCGAAAAGACCGGCGACGAGTCGGAGACCCCCTGTCCCGCGTGTGGCACGATGATCTCCTCGGACGCGATCATGTGCTACGCCTGCGGCCATCGCCTCGAGGCGGAGCCCGAACCCGTCCAGGAGGAGTCCGGGAACGAGTCGGAGACCCCCTGTCCCGCGTGTGGCACGATGATCTCCTCGGACGCGATCATGTGCTACGCCTGCGGGCACCGGATGGGCGGCGAGGACAAGGGCGGGAAGAAGGAACCCGTCGCGGTGAAGAAGGTGCTCAAGAAGAAGGTCATCTGAGCCCATCGCGGAAGTCTCAGATCCCCATTTTCGGACCCGTTTTCAGCGCGCGGAGGCCATTTTCATACCCACATGAAGATAAAATATCGTTCTCCATGGAAACCGACTATTCTCGGCTTCGGGAACATCTCCGTATCGAGAAAGATAATCGCGCGGTAAGCTATTTATAAAGCAGGGCAGGATGGCCCGCCAACATGCCCACCGGTTGTAGCCTCCAGGTTGCATCCTGGCGACTCCACCTTGGGAGGTCTTCGGATGTCTAACCGAGCCGGACGGAATGGCAAGACGCTGAGCGTCCTGGTCTTCTGGATGATCGTCGCGAGCAGCGTGATTGGCGTGCTCGCGGCGCTCACGCCCGCCGCGCAGGCGGGCGTCTGCGATCAGGTCGGCGGCGTGATCACGGGCGATTGGACGATTACGACCGCACAAACGTGCACCGGGATCGTCTACACCGTGGATGGAACGATCAACGTCAACGCGGGCGGAAGCCTCACCCTCGTCAACGGCGGCCTGAAGTTCGCGAAGGACGGGAGCCACCAGGCATACGCGCTCAACGTGAACGCGGGGGGCGCCTTCGTCCTCGACGGCTCGTTCGTGACCTCCGAGACGAACGCGATCAACCCGTACCTCCATCTCGCGATGACCGTTTCCGGCACGGGCAGCGTCACGATGGTCCGCGGGTCGATGCTCGAGTTCCCCGGATGGTTCAACGTCACGGGTCCCGGCGCGGTCGTGGACATCACCGACTCGACGATCACCGGCTTCACGGACACGGACCTCGCGGGTCTCTTCGACGACCCGGGTCAGCTCGATGCGAGCAACGACGCGCCCCTGATCACCTGGTCGTCCGCGACGGCGAGCCTCTACCGCTCCCGCGTGGAACGCCTGTACGAGCATACGGGCACCACGGCAGTCCACATGAGCATGGTGTCGAGCACGTCCCTGTACGCGTACGACTCCTACATCTCCGCGGACTACTCGAACCTGGCGACTCGTCACAACGAGCTCCGTGTCGACGGCAGCTCGAACGCATACCTCTTCAACGTCACGATTGACGAGAGCCAGTCCCCGCCCGCGCGCGTGGACTGGCAGCCCGCCTTCCGGCCCACGGCCGCGGGCGGAAACGTGTACATCCTCCGCTGGGCAAACGTGTACGCGCTCGACTCCAACGGCATGCCCGTCGGCGGCGCGACCGTGTGGTCCCGGCTGAGCCCGGGCTCGGCGACGGCCCAGTACCCGGACAACGCGATGGCCTCGACCCCGAGCGCGCGGACGCTGAACTACCTCGGCAAGACCGCGGCCGGCGCGAACGCGTTCAACCGGACGGACAGCTCGGGCCGCGCGAAGATCCCGCTCTACACGGACCAGATCACGACAGCGACCCTTCCGAATGCGGAGTCGTTCGGGCACTACGATGAGATTGGGACGTACGTGTACGGGGGCACGTACACGGCGACCTCGGACGCGTCCTTCCTC
>Ga0209324_10002908_pt1 | contig 11749 bp, 3 predicted proteins | sample Rifsed19ft3_FD_184015 | JGI IMG/M metagenome (GOLD analysis project Ga0209324, IMG submission 184015) | Soil microbial communities from Rifle, Colorado, USA - sediment 19ft 3 (version 2) | ecosystem: Environmental > Terrestrial > Deep subsurface > Rock core/Sediment | place: Rifle, Colorado...
GGGTCTTTAAAAAGTTTGGAAGGGAGGCAGAACGAATACCAAACAAGCAGAATAAATGAAACATAAAACAAAATCTTTCTTCTCTTAGTAAAAAACTTTTTCTGCTCCGCCATTCTGGATGGAATTATTATTTCAAAAATAGCGATTCCGAAAGGATACGAAGAGAAAAGAAATTTTTAAGGGAAGATTTTTTACTTCACCACCGTCACAGTTCCTATATAGGTATAATTCTTCTTGAATATGCTGGTGAACTTAACTTTCCACACATATACATCTTCCTGCACTGTTGCATCTGAAGAACCGCCACCTACTTTTCCATCCCACATACATGGATAGGATTGAGGAAGGTCATTCACCTTGCAGTAAAAGATTCTGTTTCCCCATCGGTCGAAAATCCACATTTCATAGTCAGTGATGCCGATTCCCTTTCCAAAGAAAAAATCATTCACGCCATCAGTCCCCGGAGTAAATGCATTGGGAATATAAAATGCATAATCACGCACTTCAATCGGATGGCGAACCGTGTCTCGGCAGCCATATTGTGAAACAACATAGAGTGTGATTATATATGAGCCGGTATCGGCAAAAAGGTGGGTTGGATTTTGCACCGATGCTGATGAACTGTCACCAAAATCCCAAGCCCACTGAAACACATTGCCGGATGAGAGGTCGTTAAATGTTATTTCATCGGTAAGAGAAACAACAGGACCGGGTGTGGTGGAGAAATCTGCCAAGGGCAATGGGTGCACCATCACAGAAAGAGCAAGAGAACTTATGCAGCCATCGCCTGATGTGAGAGAAAGCGTAACGTTAAACGTTCCGGCTTGTGAAAAAATATGCGTTGGATTTTGCTGCGAAGAAGTATTTGTTCCTGAAGCGGGGTCTGCAAAGTTCCAGTTCCATGTTGAAATGTTTCCGCTGGAAATGGAAGAAGCATCTGTAAATGAAGTTGTGTTGCCAACGCAAACTGTATCGGAAGAAAAGTTTACAATCGGCAAGGGATAAATCATAACAGTATCCACCACCGTATCGTTGCAGTTACCTCCTGAAGAAACTATGAGTGTTACAATATATGTTCCATTTCCCGAATAAATGTGTATCGGGTTTTGAACTGTGGCATTATTTCCATCGCCAAAATTCCAACTCCATTGTGTTGCGTTTGAAGAAGCATCGTTAAAAATAGTTAGCGCATTCAGACAATTATCCGGCACCGTAAATGCCGCGACAGGCAGAGAACTCACTGTCACATTAAGATTAACCGTGCTTTGGCATCCGTTGTTTGAAGTTACGGTGAGAATTACAATAAATATTCCCGCGGAAGAAAATGTATGGCAGGGATTCTGAGAGTTAGAAATATTGTTTCCCGATGCCGGGTCTCCAAAGTTCCAGCTCCATGCGGTTAAACTGCCGGAAGTAATGGTTGACATATCGGTGAAGCAGGTTTGATTCATAACACAAACCGTTGGCGCAATAAAATTGGCTGCGGGCAATGGATATACAACCACAGTTTGTGCGAACGTGTCTTTGCATCCCGAACTGTTTGTAGCAATCAAGGTCACAGAAAAAGTTCCGGCAGCGTTGTAGGTGTGCGATGGGTTCTGAACAACATCTGTATTTCCATCTCCGAAATCCCACGCCCATTGAGTGGGAGTTCCTGTGCTTTGGTCAGTAAAAGGTGTTGCATTATTGAAACATTCATTTGAAGTTGTGAAGTTGGAAATTGGCGCAGGATTCACAGTAATGGTCTGACTTATTATATCCGAGCATCCACTGGAAGTTGTAGCAATAAGTGTAACAGTGTATGAACCCGCGGTTGAATAATTATGCGAAGGACTTGTGAGCGCGGAAGTATTGTTGGGTCCGGATAGCGGGTCACCAAAATTCCAGCTCCATTGGTTTGCTCCGGTGGATTGATCGGTAAATAAAGTGGGAGGAGTGTTCACACAAACAGGAGTAGTTGTAAAGTTTGCAACAGGCAATGCATTCACCGTTACAGGAATCACCGTGGTGTCTTTGCATCCGTTCGCAGTTGTGGTGATGAGCGAAACGCTGAATGTTCCTGAAGTTGAATACGTGTTGGATGGATTTTGCAGTGCAGATGTATTACCATCTCCAAAGTTCCAGCTCCAGGTTGTTGCACCGGTGGACATATCAGTAAACTGCGTGGGATTTCCCTGACAGACAGTTGTTGCGCTAAAATTGGATACAGGAAGCGCGTATACATTTATCACATTCGTGGCGGTATCATTGCATCCGAGACTTGAGGATACAATCAGAGATACAGTAAAAGTTCCTGAAGCAGTATAGGTATGAGAAGGGTTTTGCACGGTGGAAGTATTGCCGTCTCCGAAATTCCAGTTCCATCCTGTAATATTTCCGCTTCCCACCGTTGAGTTATCAGTAAATGCAGTGCTTGTTCCAAGACACACATTTGTAAATGCGAAAATTGTATTTACTCCATTGGAAGTATTTACATTGACCGTATCTTTAAAGGCGACATTGCAATTTGAGAAAACCGTTACTGTGTAATTACCGGGACATAATCCCGTTGCGGTTTGTGTGGTTTGTCCGCCCGGCATCCACAGGTAAGAAAAGTTTGTATTACTGCTGCACAATGCAACATTCACTGTTGCCGTGCCATTGCATCCTGCACAAGTTGCAGGAGTGGAAGTAAGTGTGGTAGGAGTTGTATTCAAATCAATTTCCGATACGTATTGGTCACCACATGCGTAAAGTTTTGTTCCGTTAATCCGCAAATCATAAACGGTATTGGTGAGGTTGTAAGTAGTGACAAGGTTATAGTTTACATCGTAAACTTTTATTGTATTCTGAACGCCCACATACAAATTATCACATTCATCCACATCCAATCCTCCCCAGCTGAACAGGGTGCCGGATATATTTAAGCTCGAGATAAAAGCTCCGTTGGTCTTATCCCACTTTTTTATTAGACCTCCGTCATAGGAGTAAACAAAGTTGGGGCTGATGGCTAAACCATTAAACCCATTTGTCATTCCAACGCCCGCGCTGACATAAGTTATACTTCCCACTTCAACGAATGTGTGGCTCGTTAAAACTCCCCAGGTAACGGGAAGCAAGCCAGGCAAAGGGCATTTCACTAAATAGTTATCTAATGCAGGATAGCTTCCAGCATATTCGCGCGCAAAAAGTATAAAACCGAAATTGCTGTATTTATCGGTTGACAGCAATGCCGCATCAATATCCGGTGAAGTGCTTACTACCTGAACAGGATTAACATTCGCAAGATTTGTATCGAGCGTAAATGCCTGATAAGAGGGAGAAGAAGTTCCACCGCCTCCTATGAGAATTGTTCCGTTGCAATAATTATAATCCATCCTCCATATTTCACGCATGTTGGCATAACCGGGATAAAATCCGGTTTGCACGCCATTTGCATTCACTTTCGCAATCTCTGCGCCTGTAGAATTAAATCCCGCACCTAAATAACTTGTACCACTTACTCCATCTACTGCAAAATCTCCGTAATATCCAAAAGCGCTTACTGCTGCCGCGTTAAAAATCCATTGCAGCGCTCCACCGCTGTTAAACTTAGCTAACTGAAAAGTGGAGGCAGAACCAAATGCATATACATTTCCGGCAAAATCATAATTCACATCGTACGCTTTGTTGGTAGAAAAGGTAGGACTGCTGGTCCAGGGGTCAATGATAATAGTTTGAGGTTTGAGGTTTGAAGTTTGAAGTTTGAATGAAACGATGTTACCTGATAGCTCAAATGCTGATTTAATACTTTCCCCGTCTTCATAAAATGTTTCAGGAGCATGGTCAGTAAAATCTCCGAAAGAACTTTTGATGATAATATTTCCGGAAGCATCTGCAGAAACATCATCTCCTTTCCATTTCATTTTAATGTCGCTCAGATTTGCACCGGGATGAACAATCAAAGAATATTTTATTCCGCCTTTATCTTCGGGAAGAATGTATTCAGCATCAATATTCGGATACAGGTTGCGATAGGTAATTTTTTTGTACGCGCTGGCTTTGATTCCTTCCTTATCCTTTTTCGGGTCGAATGCGTACGTATAATAGAAAGGAACTTTATCCTCCGCAACTATTTCAACAGAAGGATTGCTGCCCATCCATTGCATCTGGAGGGTGTGACGTTTTACATCAATTTCTTTTTTATCTTTTTCTTCCTCTTCTTTTCTGTTTTCTTTTTTCACACTTATTTCATCGTAGCGGTATTCGATTCCCTGTTTGGTAAAATAAATATCAACTCCACCGCTTGTTGCCTGAAACAATACATCTCCTTTTACACCTGTTTGCCTGGCAAACTGCCCTTTGTACTCTACAAAAACTTTTTGTTCAAAAGGATTGCCTGACCAGTTAGGAGAAACTACAGTGGCAGGAGCAGTAGCAGGCGGCAGTAAGTTTTGGGAAAAAGATATTTCAGCAAGGAAGAAAAAAAACAAACATAAAGCAGAAGTAAAGAGTTTCATAAAATCCGGTTACTAATAGGACGTTAAATTTACAAAAGGTTGCCTATGCCAACCCTACCGAAGTACGAACAATATACGAACTTACGAAAAGTAAAGTAGGCAGTAGCAGTTGCAGTAGCAGTCAACTGCCTTCTGCCGCTGCCACTGCCACTTGCAGATTCGTACTTCGATGGAGTGAGTAGTTACGAAATCATTCTTCCTACCGGGTTGCTTGGCGCTCCCTGTCCCACTGCATTCACTGCCGATACGCGAAACGAAACAAATGTTCCGGAAGTTAAACTCGTTACCGTTACGCTGCTTTTAGTTGAAAGTCCGGGGGTGGCGGGCTTCCACTCTGCTTTTGCCGGTGGCGCTGCAGATGCGAGTGGAGCTTCTTTGCTCACCGAAATTTCAATGTTATATATTCGGGTGCCTGTAACCGGATCCCAATGAAGGTCGGCTTGCTCGCTTATATCGCCCTGCGAAACCGAAAGGTTTTTCACCATGGCGGGTATTCCGGCAGATACGGGTTCTTTTCCTATTTCAAAACCAAGGTCTTTCCAATGTTCTTCATCTTTCGGATATTTTTCCATCACTTTGCCTGAAGCAGCGCGCATGGCATCATCAAAGACAGTTTCCTGCGTGAGAAGCCCCACGGTTGCCGACACGGCATCGGCTTCTTTTTGAGTGCGCTCCGTATCTTTTGTGTTAAGCCCGGTGGTGGCTGTGGCAAGCACAGCGCCCGCTGCCGCCACATCGGCATTGGCATCGGCAGTCATTTGAGGCGCTATGGCTTCGCCTGCGGCAATTTTGTTCTCAACGCTTTTGCTGAACAAATCAAGTTTAATTTTTTTCATGATGATGTTTGTTTTGGTGATTGTTTAGTTTATTTTTGGTATGAAAAGTATTTTTTCAGCAGTAAAAAGGGTTCTTTTTGAAACAGATAGGTTTATTTTTGCAATAAAAAACGATATGTTTATTACAGAAAGCCATCTTTTTATCGAAAAAAGAGTTCTTTCTGTATAAAAAAGGATTGTTTTTATTACAAAAGGTCTTCTGTTTATGGCAAAAAGGTTTCTTCTTATAACAAAAAGTGTTCTTCTTGTAACAAACAGAAGAACCAAGGAATTAAGTAATTTTAAAGATGGGGTTGAATTTTGAGTCATTTTTTAGTTTGCCCTATATCCCGCTCGAATGAGTCCTATCCCATAGGGAAGCCTTCGGCTCGGGAAAACGGAGTTTTATTATTTCTCCTCCGAAACAGGCGTTGTATTATTTTAAAAATCCATTTGATTACTGATGTTACGCAAATAAGAATTCTTGCCACAGATTCACAGATTATAAAAGAAAGGATGCTTGCATCATATTTCAATCTGTGAATCTGTGGCATATTGTATTGTTTTGCGTAAGGTGAGTGATTAGTTCAATCCAACCTTTTATTCGGGGGTGCATTCGTCAAAACCTTCTGAAAAAAATTCTTTGTATGTTGTTTTATGTACTTCTTTAATTATTTTCTTTATGTTTTTGTGGCTTGGAGGAAATCCCTGTTCCCATTCACGATATTGCGCTCTGTTTAAACCGTGGTAGTCGGCAAAATCATCACACTTCCTAAATTTTTTTTCCACTCTTAATTGTATTAAACGTTTGCCAAATTCGGGCCAGCGGTTTGTTCGGCATTTCTCCCTGTGTGTCTTCTTTTTTTTTTGCCACAGGGCAAAGGAAAAGATAAAAAGAAAGTGAAAAGTCGTACATGTGCGACTAAGGAAAAAGCGGGGAAACAAAAAAAGGCGCTCCGTTTTGCCGGAACGCCTTTAATTTTGGTGAAAAGAATTTACTCCTTAATAATTTTCTTTACCGCTGTGCCGTTGTTGGTTTTCACTTGCAGGAAATAAATTCCTTGCCCCAACCCTGAAGGGAGAGAAATGTCAATGGTCATTGGTGCATTAGTCATTGGTGGATTTCCTAATGACAAATGACTATTAACTAATGACTGATATATTTTCTCTCCAACCATATTGTAAACCTTAATTTGAACCGCAGACCGCAGACCGTAAACCGTAAACTCTCCTGTTGTGGGATTGGGGAAAACAGAAATTGATGTGTTGTCAAAACTCTCATCGATTCCTGTAGGAGCAGAAATAACATTCACATAAATCATGGTGTTGGTTGTTTTCAGCAAATAGTACGATTGGCAAAAAGTGTTTGTACATCCGGTGGCATCAATAATGGAAAGGCAGATGTTATAAGTGCCGGCAACCGTATACGTATGGCTGGGAGTGGGACCCGAACTTGCAGGAGAACCATCGCCCCAGTTCCATGAATATGTTAGAGGCGCTGCTCCTGCTGCCGTGTTCACCGCAATGTAAGTTTGCGGAATGGTATCAGGATATAAATTAAAACTGGCAGAACAAGTGCCTGTTCCCACGGTTGCGAAACTGCAAGCTGTACAACCTAATCCATCGGTTACGCAAACTGAATAGGTTCCGGGTAAAAGACTTCCAATTGATTGAGTGCTTCCGGAAGTCGGACTCCAAACATACGTGTAAGGCCACATGCCTCCAACAACATTAGCAGTGGCTGAACCATCGTTGCATGTTCCGCAAGAAGCATTTGTTGCAGTTGTAGAAAGTGAGATGCTGCCAAGGCAATAAGTGGAATCAACAAAAACTGAATCGCAGGCGGTGCATCCGTTGGCATCTATCACACAAATAGTATAAGTGCCGGGTGCAAGACCGGTAGCTGTTTGGGTGATTTGGATGGGAGAAGTGTACCATGTATAAGTGTAAGGCGCAAAACCATTTGCAACCTGTGCGGTTGCATTGCCGTTCGGACAAGTTGAACAGGTTGCATTTACAATATTAGCAGTGATAGAAAGATTGCATCCCGTAAGATAACACGCGGTATCAAGAGGCATAAAATTTACAAGACCTAAATTAATATTATCGTAACCGTCATAAATAACTGCTGTTGTGGAAGCAGAATCGGGAGTGCACCAGTAGTTATTTGAAACAGTATAATTATGTGTCATTGTATATTTTAAATCGTAAGAAGTATTATTGCAAATCTTATTGCAATAAATATTGTTGTTCGCTGCCATTTCGATTCCAACAGTATTATTTTCAATAAAATTTTTTGTAATGGTATATACAGAATCCGTTAGGTAAATGCCTGTTCCATTATATTTAATATTGCAGTCAGTAACATTCCCGCTCCACCTAATTCCCATCACGGTATTTGAATCAACAGTGTTATTCGTAATATTCTGTGCATTTACGCCATATTGATTAGCATTAACAGTGCAATTATCTACAGTATCTGAATTTTGGATTCCGTAAATGTTGTTTCTAACAATGCAGTTAGTTATGTGTCTCGCTCCTTGTATGCCAGTTTGATTATTTTGAACGGTGCAATTGATGACAGTTTTTGCCTGTATCCCGTAATTCTGATTATAGGATGCTACACAATTTTTTAAATATCCAGACATCATCGATGATGTGCCGAATCCATTACTTTGATTATTAGAGAAACTGCAATAGTTTGCTACAGCATTTGTCCATCCATATTCTGTATAAATGCCAGTCTGATTATTTATAAAATTACATGAATCAAATTCATTTGTGCCATCAATCCACCAGTTATATGTACCGTAATTATTATAATTGAAATTAGAGTTTTTAACAATTAATGTATCATTTGAACTACCCATCTGGTCATTGTAGATACCCCTTGTTGCATAGCGGAAATTGCAGTAATTAAATTTTGAAACATTACTATTATTTAAAAATACATTTCCCCAAATACCCTGAGTTGGTGTGGGTGAATTGCTTGTAAATGTTATTGAATCTACAACAGTACCAATTGCAATTAGTTTTCCTTGTCTGATTTCAAGGCGTATACTAGCATCAAACTTCACAACCACTCCCGGCTGAATGGTGAGCGTTACACCGGGAAATACTACCACCGTATCTGTAACAATGTACGGGCTGTTTACTTTTGTCCACGTGGTGTTGCTGTAAATGCCACCGCTTACATTGGTTTGGCTGTTTGCATTTTGCATAAGTGCAAAGAGAAAAACGCCTGCTGTAAAAATTCGTGTAAAGTTTTTCATTGTAGTTGGTTTATATTTGATAGGATGCAATTTTATACTGATTGGTTGCATGTCAAAGATAAGAAAGAAGAAAGCAATAAGTTTAATCAAATTTCCTGCAATCTTGCCTGTTCAATTTAACGCATCCTAGTTCCGAAAACGGAGACCTGCCGGAAATAAAACAAAAACAAAAAAAGGGATTAGTTTTTCTAATCCCTTTTCAATTGAAAGTTTGTCTCACATTCCTAAATCGCTCCTGCCTTAACAATTTCAATCCATTGCCCGGGCTTGCGCGCGCTCACGGTGTTGTCATACATGGCATCGCAGGCGATGGTGGGCAGATAAAACTTACCGATGTATGCCGCGTTCAGTATTACGCGGAAGGTCATTGTCTTTTGCGCTGCAATGTTGAAGAATGTATACACCCTGTCATCACGGATGTCCTGATACGTGGGCACATCGCTCTTGATGGCAGATTCGCTTTCATCCATGCGCGATGTGCCAATTTCCCATCCCGAAGGAAAGATCTGCGAGAGCGCCATCTCATTGTACACTCCTTTATATCCAGGATTAGTGATGGTAACTTCGGCATAAAAATCTGTTCCCTGTTCCAGTTTTGAAACATCCAGCGAAGCGCCATTCATGGTGTGATAATCAATATCTAATTTCAGGTTGTTTTCAGATGAAGTCTGATCACCTATTTCGGGAATACCTTCCAGAATAATTCTTGCATAAAGAATTCCTTTTCCGTTGTTCGTTACAGAAACTTTTCCTGCATCCGTTCCTTTTATCTCAACTGGAATCTGCGACATCGGAAGTTTTGTGTTTTTTTCTGAAGGAGAAGAATTATTAATTGAATACGTATAGTTCATGGTGGCAGATGCTCCTCCTGATTTCGCAAAACGCGAAACAGCAATGAGCGAGTAAGCAGTGGTCTGCGTGCTCATCCAGTATGAATTGTTGCTCAGCGAAACAGATAATTCTTTTACCAGAGGGGCTGCCTTTGTATAATCTCCCAGCAAACACATTGCCTCAATGATCATGGCTTCATCGCGTTCGTAAGAGCCATAGTAATAGCCCATCATGCTGTATCTTTCTAATTTTGTAGAAATATTGTATACAAGTTGTTTTGCCACTTCGGGCTGACCAGCAAGTGCATAAGCAGCTGCAAGTCTGAATTTCGCGTTTACAGAAAGATCTGAATACTCACGAAGCCGGTTCATGGATCCGAGTTCAGGCGCTTTGGCAAGAGCCAGCGTATAAAGACGGTATGCCTGAATAAGGTCATAGTTGTAATATCGTTTTTTCTCAGGAAGATAGATCCAGGAATTTGCCTGTTTCTTCTGATACTTTTTCCAGTTTTCCATCATTCCGGCAGGAAGTGTATATCCTTTCGCTTCTGCTTCCAGCAGAAAATGCCCTGCATACGAAGAAGAAAGATTATCCGCATCATAATATCCGGGCCAATAACTGAATCCACCGCTGGATGTCTGAAAGTTTTGAAGTCGTTTCACCGCTGCTTTGATATTTTTATCAATCGCAGCTTTGAAATTGCTGTTCAGTTCCATAATATCGGTAAGATACAATTGAGGGAAAGCGGAAGATGTAGTTTGCTCCACACATCCATACGGATACTGAATGAGATATTTCAACCGATACTCCAGATTCACCGGAGGAATGTTGGAGATTTCCAGAACGCCATTGTTCGTTCCCATCATTCCGACCGGTTTGTAATCCGATGTCCAGGTTTTACCCGGCTCAATCACCGTTTCAATCACATCGGTTACTTTCGGATTCGGGTTGCGCACATCAATCTCAATATCGTAAGCTGCTTTTTCGTTTCCACAGGTCGCAATCACTTTTACTTTTCCGATTCCGAGTTTCGGATTCACTTTCATAGGGAAATTAATCACTTCATCCCCTACTTCTTTAAAGAAGATGCTTTTCTTTGTTCCTTCAAGTGGTGAAAAGAAATTATTCACCTGCACTTCTACGTTCACGTTCTTTACATTCTTCTCCATTGCGAAAACAGTTACCGGAAGATTTACAATCTCATTCGGACCGACTACACGGGGAAGAGTTGCGAGAATCATCAGCGGTTTTTTCACGGCAACCGTTTTATCTGAAGAGCCATACGCATACACTGTTGGTTTGGATTTTAAATCCAAACCAGCGCCCGCCACCACCATCACGCGAACCGAACCCACATATTGCGGCATCATGAATTCGTGCTTTTTCTTTTCTCCTTTTCCAATTTCGAACGGACCGAAGAATTTCACCATCGGCTTGAAGCGGTTTGCTTTGGCTCCTTCTTTTCCTTTTCCATCCCCGTCACCGCCAATTGCTAAAAGTTTCTGCAGCGTGGCGCCCCATGCGCCAACCACATTGTCAAACAAGTCCCAGGTCTTCACTCCCAAAGCTTCACGGGCGTAAAAATTCTTCCATGGGTCAGGAGTTTCAAAATGAGTGAGGTCAAGCAAACCATCATCCACCACAGCAAGTGTGTAAGTCATCTTCTTTCCGTTCTCTTCAGAAACAGTGATGCTTGCTTTTTCTTCCGGACGCCACACATCTGCTGTCTGGATGACAGGGCGAAGATGTGTGTTCGGGTCTTCAATCTGTATCGGAATAACACCGTACATTCTTATCGGCAAATCGTTCACCGTTTGTGAATGCGGCTGCACAAGTGTTACGTGCGCATAAATGTTAGGGGCCATTTCCGGAGTAACCGGAATAGAAACTTCAGTTGTTCCCTTTTTTGTTTCTGCCCAGAATGCCTGCAAAACTTTTGAACCCGTTTCCAAACTGATGAGTGCACGTCCGCCTTCACCTGAAGGGATGCTTAGTTTTATCTGTTCGCCCACATTATATTTTTCTTTGTCGGCATTGAACGCGAGCACGGTTGCACCCTGATTATCACCCTTATTGGATTTGCCCGCCCAGTACGGCCAGTCAATGTAAACCGTTTGTCCGGTGGAATGTCCGCTCTCTTTATCCGTAACACGAACTAAAAATCTTCCCCAGTCAGGACGGTTCACACGTAAAATGAATTGTCCTTTTCCGTTTACGGTAGAAATTTGTTTTGTTTCGTAGGGCTGATGATATTCATCGCCAACAAATTCCCCGAGATGTTCGAACACTTCCGCCAGCAGTTCAAGACCAGGACCCGCGATGAGTGGTTCGAATACCTGAAGCAGTTCGATAT
>Ga0209324_10002909_pt1 | contig 11747 bp, 11 predicted proteins | sample Rifsed19ft3_FD_184015 | JGI IMG/M metagenome (GOLD analysis project Ga0209324, IMG submission 184015) | Soil microbial communities from Rifle, Colorado, USA - sediment 19ft 3 (version 2) | ecosystem: Environmental > Terrestrial > Deep subsurface > Rock core/Sediment | place: Rifle, Colorado...
ATTATACAGTCTGTATAAAACGGCAAACACCGACTGTCTCGATATATATAAGAAGTTGCCGTGTCTTCTTGTCACGCACTGTAACTACTTTCGCATCAAGCTTTTTCTGCATTTTCGCCAATCGCCCATTCCGGTTTATACAGACTGTATAAACCGGCCTACAACCCATCGACCTGGCTTCGGACACCGTGACCTCCTTTGCTCAAGACATGGGTGTAGATTATCGTCGTGCTGACGTTTTTGGCGAAGACAATCAGAGATTATCATTTACCGTTTTGCAATGTCAAACTTCTTTTAAATGGAGAGATGATACGAAATTGTTTTTTCTTTAAAAAAGATGTTAATACAAAAATGAAGAAGAATGCAAGCTTTTTTTGGTTTTTTCTGAGGAAAGAACGGGGTCGAATCGTTCCGTGTTATCCGAGAATAGGTGTTTTAGCAAATTATTGTGTCATAATTTGTACTAATTTTGTGCTAAAATCAAACCAAAAGAATAGAATTAATTGAAATGAATAGAATTGATATAACGCCAGCAACACCTTAATTTTCAAGGTAAAACAGGAAACCAGCCCCTACGTCTTTATAATAGGCATTCCACAGCGGCTATTGCAGCTTTTATGGCATTTTTTGCTGGTTCAATCGTCCTCGATTGAACCGAAACAATTGGCATTTTTTCATGGTTGGTGAGAGTTAGAAACCTGGATCAGGCTCAAAACATATGGTTCAATCTGCAAGATTGAACCAGCCAATTAACCAGCCACAAATAATGTCAGGCGAGGACGCCTGACTTACCATAAGGATTGGGTGTTTACTATTTGCTACGTCTCATAAAATGAAAACGTCGCATGGAATGTTCTCCTTTTATTAGTCTTAAACGTATGATAGAACCAAGCTGTGGCAAAACCACCCGCCCACCCAAACAAACCAAATGCAAATTACAAATCAGAGCTTCCTAAACGCTCCAATTAAAATTTACACCCGCTGTTTTGACGTCAGCTTCAGCGACTTGTTAGGCACTCCTTTTTTTTGCCTTTTAATGATTTTAGTTAATGATCTCAATGCCTGATTTACAGAGTCATGGTCAGGGAAAAACTCTGCAACGTCGGGATCAATAACTACAACATTCGTTCCCTCTTCATATCTCTTTGCATATTTTCCCTGAGTACCCATGCTGAAATCATATTCTTCAAGCATGTCTGGATCTTTTCGCATTCTCTTCATATTGTTTCCTTTCATTTGTTGTTGTTTTTCTTGCGCTTATTATTCTGATTTTATCTCCTCTCTCTGTATGAACAACTGCCAGAAGGTGATTTTTGTAAGAATTCCCTATTAAAACGAATCTGTCTTCTTCATCTGAATGCAAAGGATCATAAATCGTTAACGACAAAGTATCTTTAAAAGATGTACTTGCCTCATCAAATGATACCCCGTGAATTTTTATATTCTTTTTTGCCTTGATTGGGTCCCATTCAAATAAAAGCATATTTTATTCTCACATTCAAACCTGCCCATGCGAGTTTATAATAGGCATTCTACAGCGGCGATTGCAGCCCGTATTGCATTTTCTTGTCCAGCCTTAAGGCTCTCTTTTGTTATCTTTTCCATACCTATCTTATTGACCACACCTGTAATACAACCTCCTTTAAGGCCCATTGATGCGGTGAGCGTCAGGACTGTGGATGATTCCATCTCGTAGTTCAATACATGGAGATTCTGCCACTCTCTCGTAGCCCCCAGAAATCTTCTCAGTACATATTTTGCAAATGAATCCTTTCTTTCCTCGCCTGGATAAAATGTGTCTGAAGAAGCCGTTATACCCACATGGTATCTTACCTTTGCCTTCTTTGCCCCTTCAATGAGGGCGTTAAGCACCTCGTAGTGGGCAACCGCGGGATATTCGATGGGTGCATAATGGGTCGATGCCCCATCAAGCCGTACGGAACCCGAAGTGATAATGACGTCGCCCATATCGATATAATCCTGAATAGCACCGGTTGTTCCCACCCTGATGAATGTACCTATTCCGAGTTGTGCCAGCTCATCAATGGCTATTGATGTGGAAGGGCCGCCGATTCCGGTTGAAGTAATAAGAAGCTTCTTTCCCTTTATTTCAGCCAGATAGGTGCAGAATTCCCTTTTCCAAGCCAATTTTTTATTGACCGTTCCGTAGGTTTCTGAAATTTTTTCGGCAATAATTTGAGACCTGAAAGGGTCGCCGGGCAGTAAGGCAATCTTTGCGCCTCGAATCTTCTTTTTGTCAAGGTCCAGGTGATATACACTTCCCATGGTTATTACCCGAAAATATCTTATATTCTAATTATAATGGTTTATCATGGATAAACACGGAGTTACACTGAGTATCATAGCGCAGCATAGCCTCAACCAGAATGAATTTAACCACAAAGACACTAAGTATTTTTTTGCCTTTGTGTTTTAGTGGCGCAAAAAAGTTGATGCAGGTCGTAATGACTGAGGAAATTGATTATACTTATAAAACTGATGTGTCTGGTGTATAATACTTGATATTTAGCTTTCGAAAACAGGATAAACCATTCAATCACAAATGTCTATACAAAAATTTACATTTACACGTAATGCCGACACCGCGACACTGCTCAGTTTCATAGCCCAGAAATTAACCGTATCCAAAAATAAGGCAAAACAACTCATGGACAGACGAATGGTTTTTGTGAACAAAAAGCGGGTATGGATTGCATCCTACCAATTGAACAAAGGGGATGTGGTTGAGGTTATTACGAGAGAAATCAAACCCCAAGAATTTGAAAAAGATTGTATCCTCTTTAAAGACAGTCATTACCTGGTCGTTTCAAAACCCCCTTATATTGTAACAAACGGGACAGAAAGTCTGGAAGAGAGTCTGCGGACATATTTTAATGATAACCATATTCAGGCCGTTCATCGGCTTGACAAGGATACTTCCGGTGCTGTTATCTTTGCAACGAATAAGGACGCCTTCGAGCGCATGAAGACCTTGTTTAAAAAGAATCTTATGAAAAAAGTTTACAGGGCGATTGTAAGGGGTGGTGTGGGTAAGCAGTCATTTACCATAGATACCGCTATAGAGGGACAAAAGGCAGTGACACACACAAAGCTCCTGAAGAAGGGTAAAGAGGCTTCTTATCTGGAAATGAATATTGAGACGGGCAGGACGCACCAGATCAGGATTCACCTTGCATCTATTGGTCATCCAGTCATTGGAGAGACAGAATACGACCGCAAACCAATCGAACACCCGTTGTTGAGGCAAATACGAAGACAGATGCTTCATGCCTACCAGGTCTCTTTTATCCATCCCTTTACTCAAAAGACAGTATCAGTCACAGCAAATATTCCGGATGATTTTAATCAATGTCTTATGGCTTTAGGTTGCGGAAATAGGTAAGGCAGATTTTATATGTTCATAAATCGCATCTTCTCATTGATCGCTACCAGTTCTTTCCGCATTTTTACTGTCAAGATGCCATCTCGTCGGATCAATTCATGAATTGCCCCGACATTATCGATAATTTTAATAATTCCATGCTTGGAGAAACTTTAATTCCTTTTTCATCTTACCAAGAGCAGTTAGAAATGATAGATATATTTATAAAAATAGATAACAAGATTCAATCTGAATCCCCTTTTGTTAAGGGGGACTTAAAAAGAATACCTTGAATCCGCGAGGGGCTGCAAAGAGAGGGGAAATAATTCGATTTCCTCCCCATTTCTCCCCCTCTGGAGGGGGACATGGGGGAGGGCGCCCTTTGCCTGCCTGTGCGTCGCACGCAGACAGGCATCTTTGCGGTGGGCTGAACTGTTACGAAATTCCCGAACATATATCAATTTCAGATACCGCTCTGGGCTTGCCGATATGGTGACCCTGGGCATAACCTACGCCGTAGTTCGACAATAGTTGCACCGTTTCTTCGCAACCCACAAACTCAGCAACGGTCTGTTTCCCCAGCCCGCGCGCAACCTCTACCATTGCCCTGACCAGGTGCTGGTCTGTATGGTTGTGTTTTAATTCACTGATAAAGCTCCCGTCTATCTTCAAAAAGTCCACGGGTAATTGTTTGAGGTAACTGAAAGAAGAAAAACCTATGCCGAAATCATCGAGACCAAACCGGCATCCCATGCCCTTGAGGGTGGTAATGAAACGCTGTGCATCAATCATGTTTTCGATCGTGGCAGTTTCTGTAATTTCAAATACGAGGGTCGCAGGATTGATGTTGGCATCCGCAAATTCCTGTTTGATCAAAGGCAATAATTCCGGATCATTAAATGCCCTCCCGGAGAGATTGACTTCGAGGAATAAGCCTCTGTCCGCAAATTGTTGTTCTGCAATGAGGTGAATGGCGCGGCGCACTACCCAGCGGTCAATGTCACGAATAAGACCGAAACGTTCGGCAATATTGAGAAAATCTTGGGGAGAAATTAATGTATCATTTTTATCCATCATGCGTAACAAAGCCTCATAGCCCATAATCTTCTTATGCCGTATATTCGATATCGGTTGTAAATGCAGCACGAATCGATTATTTTTTAATGCATCCCGGATACGTTCCTCCCAATCCAGCCGTAACTCATAATGTATTTTCTGGTCGGGTGAATACGTACAAACACAGTTTCTGCCTTTTTCCTTTGCCTGATACATGGCGAGATCGGCGTAGGCAAGTAATTTTTCTACATCACCTCCATGTTCGGGAAACAAGGCAATGCCAACGCTGGCCGTAACACTATGGGGTCTGCCATCATTCACAAGGATATTTCCTCTCGCTAACTCCAGGATTTGCATTGCGATTGACTGCGCCTGATCTGCATCGGTATAAGGGAGGATGATCGCAAATTCATCGCCGCCCAGCCTGGCGATAATATCGGTCTCACGTACTCGCGCTCTTAGTAAATAGGCGAAATTTATGAGGATTTCATCCCCTTTCTGGTGGCCAAGGGTATCATTAATATATTTGAAGTTGTCCAGGTCAATAAATAACAAAGCCCCGTTGGATTCATGTCGCTCCATCTGTGCAACCCAGTCCTCCAACTCTTCCCGGAATCGGCGTCGGTTAAAGAGATTGGTAAGCGGGTCATTATTAGCCAGGTAGTTAAGATGTGCCTCGAACCTTTTGCGTTCGGTAATATCTTCCTTAATCGCAACGAAGTGGGTAATGACCCCTCGAGAATCTTTGATGGATGAAATAGCTGCATACTCCCAGTAAAGTTCTCCGGTCTTCTTCTTGTTATGAAATTCTCCCCGCCATTCACCGCCTGATTTAATCGTAGTCCATAGCTGTTTGTATTCTTCGGATGGCGTCTTACCCGATTTTAAGATATGGGGATTTTTCCCTATGAGTTCTTCAGGGGTGTATCCCGTTAGCTGGGCGCCCTTGGGATTGACATATTCAATGTTGCCTTTGTTGTCGGTAATGAGGATTGTATTCGGACTTTGTTCTATGGCCTTCGATAATTTGGCAATCTGATTTTCAGCTTCCTTCCGCTTGATGAACTGGCCAATCTGAGAACCTATAGCGCCTATCATATTGAGCAAATCTTCATCGGGGTTTCTTATCTCATGGCTAAAGAACTCAATTACCCCAATTACATCATTGCCTGCCAGGATAGGAAAACCGAATGCCGCAAGCAAACCTTCTCTGGCCGCGGCTGGCGCTCGTGGAAAATCCTCATCACAGGTAACATTGGCAATCCAGGCAGGTCTGGTGCTATTCCAGATACGACCCGGCAGTCCAATACCCGGCGAGAAAGTGGTATTTCTTATTGCGGTATTAAATTCTGAAATATTTACGGATGGCGCATGCCAGGTATCCGTACAACGCAGCACGTTTGACCTCTGGTCAACTATCCATACCTCGCCGAAATCCCATCCCAGGTGTTCGCAGATAGTTTGAAGGATTTTTTGAATTGCATCCTCCGGCATGGCGGATTCTGACAGTATCTGCGTTACCTCGTGTTCGACATGCAAAAGTCGTTCAGTGCGCACGCGCTCGGTAATGTCACGAATGATTGCCATTCCTCCGATAATTGTCCTATCCGTGTTGTACAAAGGGAATCGGGAGCTCTCGAAGTGTCCGTATTTCCCTGTTTGCGGAATACTGTAAGGCATTCCCGAACGTTTGACAACCTTGCCTCTGATAGTCTCCAGATAGGCGTCTCTTTCTCCGACTTTCTCCAGGAACGGAAATACCTCAAAAGGAGATTTGCCAAGCACCTCGTCACGGGTAACGCCCGTTATCTGTTCCATGGCAGTATTCCAGAGGGTATAGCGAATGTCTTTATCATAGGCGAGAATGCCGTCCTGGCTTGATTCGACCAATAAGCGAAATTTTTCTTCGCTTTTTTTCAGACTGTCCACAGCCTGTTTCCGCTCGGTTACGTCACGTACGATCATTACAAACGCCCGGTGCTCGTCCTGTTCCAATTCACTGAGCGATATTTCTGCCGGGAAAGCAGAGCAGTTTTTTCGTGTTGCGGTTACCTCGTACATACCCGGGGAAAAGGTTCTCCCCTTGCGGATGTGCAAATAATTATGGAAATATTTAAAATAATTGTAATAGAATTCGGGCACCAATAATCCTATATTTTTGCCCTGATCTTCAGCATTGGTACAGCCAAATATTTTTTCTGCCGTTTGATTAAACGACTTGATAGCGCCCTGTTCGTCAACGATAATTACCGCATCCATTGCGTTGTCAATAATCAAACGAAGGTATGCCTCGCTGCGCGCCAGCTTGACGGTTTCCTGCCGGATACGGGAAATCATCGGACGGAATATGAATAACGCCTCCATCAACAGGACAAACAGGGTAAAGCCCAGCGCCCCTCGTTCAATCCTTTGCAACCTGACGAAGTCTGCTTCGCTTTCCTTCTGGTATTGCCGCACTGCCTCATCAAGCGACGTAAGCAGTTTCGAAGCAGACACGGAAAGGATGTGCCGCAGGTGGAGATTATTTCGGGTGAGTTTTTCATGTGGCACACGCGCAAGGGCGTTAATTTCTGCAATATAGTCGCGTATCTGCCTATCCAGAAGCGTGGGCGGTTCGAAATACAGGGCAAGTATTTGTGGAGACGGATTGTTATGAATTAATCCGCTCTGATTGCACTCCATGCGTTTGCCTATCTGCAGTAATTCCTGGCGAATATTTTCCCGTTCGGTCTTCATATGACTGCTGACGAGGCGCAGGGAATATGCCGCGGCGCGTTGTGAGAGCCACCGCTGACTACCGCTCACATTAATCACGGCAGCCGTATCTTTTTGGGATGCGACCATCCAGTGGAGGGTGACGTAGGCTAAAATGCTGAGCAGCGCTATCAGCCCGAGTGCGAGCGTGTATCGTGACGTTATGCCCCTGGTAGAAATCATACTTATATTGACCTCGTTTTCAATGGGTAAAAAATTTTATGGAAGCCCTCTACCTGTTTAATCCGGTAGGATGGGCGTAACAATTTAGCTCTTTGAAAAATCCATACATTATAAATTCAGTCCACACAAAACAGAATACGTAGCGCGGGTGGTTTGTCCCCCACACAATACCGACCGCAAGGGATCGTCGCTACTTTTTTCAAAGAGCTAAATCATTACGGATGGGTTAATCGAACCCATCGCCGCCATTTTTGTTGGGTGCGCCTCGCTTCATCCAACCTGTAAAATTACACGCCTACCGCATCTATCTCCGCAGAGCACAAAGGTTAAATATTTTCCTCCACAGGACGATGTCTCGGTAATATCGGAAGTATTCTCTTGCTCCAAGATCGCTTGCATACGATCCTCCTTTCAGTCAACTGCAAAACAACATGCGCTGTGTAGGGGCAGGTTTCAAACCTGCCCCTACGGTAAATACAATACACACATGAAGATTGTTTTCAAAAAACGAAACTGTTACTAAAAATCCTTAAACTCATCATCGGTCATGGGAATCAAACGGGACGACCTTACGACCTTTCGCCTGCCACAACTGTTTTCTTGCCGTTTCCTTCGCACGAAGTTTCTTCCGGCGTATTGGCCGCAGACTTGTCTAAATCTTCGCCCCTGGTTTCCATTTTTGCAGCATGAGACGCCTTTTTATGGATGGGTGATGACTTCTTCTTCAGAGGCACAAATCTTTCTTCCGAATGTTCGCGCTCTCTTTTTTTTGACGCATCGGCATTACCCACCGTACCGCCTCTATCGTCTCCCATATTGACCTCTGATGAAATCTTATCAACCAGGCCATTAAGCCCTTGTGCCTGGGAGGATAATTCTTCACTTGATGCCGCCGTCTCCTCTGCATTCGCAGCATTCTGTTGTACAACTTGATCCATTTGTTGTATCGCCTTGCTAATCTGTTCAATCCCATTGGTCTGCTCTGACGAAGCAGTGGCAATTTCATTTACCAGGTCGGTAACCTTTTTTACCTGTGTCAATATCCCGGAGAATGCCCCTCTGGTATTTTTTACCAGTTCCGTTCCGGTCTCGGCCTTCTTTACGCTGTCCGTAATTAACGCCGTGATATCCTTTGCCGCTGCAGAACTTCTATGGGCGAGATTCCTGACTTCTTCTGCAACAACGGCAAACCCGCGTCCGTGCTCGCCTGCGCGCGCTGCTTCAACCGCGGCGTTCAACGCCAGTAAATTAGTCTGGAAGGCAATCCCTTCAATAATCTTGATGATGTCCGCTATTTTTCCGCTGCTCTCAGCGATGTTCTTCATAGCGCCGTCCGTTTCTATAACGGTATTATTGCCCTGTTCAACAGAGGAGCTGCATGCCTTTGCAAGTTTCGCCGCTTCTGCGGCATTATCGGCATTTTGTCTTGTCATAGAAGAGATTTCTTCCATCGTTGCTGATGTCTCTTCAACAGATGCCGCTTGTTCTGAAGCCCCCTCAGAGAGGCTCTGGCTGGAGGCCGATATCTGTTCTGATGCCGCCGCTACCTGAGATGCGCCGCTCGTAAGGTCTGAAAGCAGGTTCCTGAAAAGGGTGGTAATCTTCGTAGCCATTTTTTTGTTTAACATATTAAAAACTACTGCCGCAACGATACTCACGAACGTTACGATTCCATAGAAGATAATGCTATGCAGTGCTTCAGTAGAAATGAGCGCGGATATCTTACCAAGCTCGTTTGCCTGATGGTTTTCAATGTTCTTGAGAATATTACTCCTCTGAGTTGCTGCTTCATAAACCTCGTCTCCCGTAATTCCAAAGTTTCCTTCATTCGCCTTTTCTAATAACAAGTTTCTTATCTCCGAAACCTTTTCGACAATCTGCCCGGAATGGTTTGATTTATAAAAGGAAATTGCTTCCGGAGATGCCAGGGTCTCAAATTTGTTCAGAAGTGTTTCCTGCCCTTTCCATGCGGCTATCCAATTGCTTAAACTGCGGGTATCAACTGCTTTATTTGCTGCTGCAATACCGCACATATTCGCCCGTTCAATGCCAGCCAGTTCCTTTGCTGATATGAAACTTACCATGGCATGGGCATGGGCTGAAATCTTCGGATGGTTCGCAAGCAGCGAAACATACTCAATAGATTTTATAAAATTTCCAATTAAGGTCGTATAGTAACTGATTGTTTCCTCTTTTGTTATGGAAAGCCCGGCTACCGAGGTCCTTTTTGCAGATAGCTCATTAAGCTGATTGTGGACAGAATAAACCTTTTGACTGAATTCCAAACCATACTGTTTTGCATCAAAAGATGCCATGTACTGCCGAAAGCATGCCAATGCCGTGTCGGTATTCCGCTTATTATCATCCAGAATATCTTTCATTTTGTTCCCGCTGCTGCCCACGTAAACCGCAGAGGCTCCGCGTTCCTTTTGTAATTCATGCACCAATCCGCTGGCATTGATAACATATTGACTTAATTTAACAATCCTGTCAGCGCCTGCCTTAACATGAATCTTTTCCGTAATAATTGTGTAAATGAAAAAAATTGTTGCAATAGATGGAAGCAGCCCAAACAATACAATTTTTTGACCGATGTTTAGTTTCATGTTTTTTTCTCCTTTTTCATTATTGTAAAAGTTCAGCTCGCCGCAAAGACGCAAAGGACGCCCTCTGCGGTGAGCTATTACTCATTATTTAACTTCGGGTTTTGCCTCAAGTATTCTGCTACCCATATCCTCTTCACGTGTCTTAGACAAGCGTGGAAAAGAACAATCATCCTTAATTTCGATACTGGAGAGACTGTGTAATTCTCCTTTTAACAGGATCAACTTATTAATCTCATTCAGAATCTCATTCGAGATTTTTTCCAATGACGTAAAATTGGAGTTTTTACTATAAGCCATTTCTATCACTGCCTGGGTCTTATCCAGGAAAATACCAATAGATTCATGCATGCCTTGCGATACCCTGGCGGTCAATGTCTTATAGCCAGAGAAAGCTCCCTGCAACTCTTCGAGTTTTTTGTTCAATTCTGCAAGCGCCCTGTCCAACTCCGTTGTGTTTGACATACTTCCCTGCCTCCCGGTAAAAACGTTTGTAGAAATAAAGAAATTAAAAAATACCACCCCGGCGGGTTCAGGTTTGCAACCTGAATCCATAAATTTATTCGGCCAATAGCGCCCTATACAATTGATGGCGAAATCAACTATATAAAACGTAGGGTTCAAGTTGCAAACTTGAACCCACTATGAGAAATTAAGGCATTATTTTATCTATGCTCATTTGCGTTAATCTGTGTCCCAATGCAGAATTTAGATTTCATGTTTTTGTGGAAACCGCAATCTTACCCCTTCCATAGTTTAAGGAGGGAGATATATTCATCGTATCCTGTGGGTTTATCATAATCATGACGAGTCGCCTTTTTCCCCCTTTTATTCCTCACCTCTGATGCAGTTGTATGCTTGCGTGAATGGCCGGATGTCTTCAATCTTTTCATTATCCTTCCAATGGTAGAACAGGAAATAGATACCTCTTCATTCTTAAGCTGTGTCAAAATATCACCATTGCTCCAGGCGGGGTTTATTTCTTTGAGGACCTCTATACGGCTTATTACGTGGAGGGGGGTGATTGGTTCCCTCAAGTTTTTCGGTCTTCGGTTCTTTTTGTCGTCTTCAAGGGATGAGAGGTTCTGGGGATCATAACGCCTTTTCCACCGGTAGAAGGTATCGGGTGAGATGCCGAAATGGCGACAGGTAAGCCTTGCGTTTTTCCCGTATTTCTCATAATGGTCAAACCATTCGATCTTCTGCTTTACATCTTCTGATATGTTGGATTGACTTTGACATGTATCCCCGTTATTGATCATGGTAAATCTGTCTTTCCTTAATAGTATGGTATTTTTATATGCTTAACATTTTAAAATTATTTGCGGTTTATTAAAGTGTACGGCATCTATTCGACGAAACTTGTATCATTATAATCGGAATATTTTGAAAATACATAATGGATTTTTTTATAAATATTACCTTTGATTATTGTATATGTTCTTATATGCGTGACTTATAGCATAACAATCAACTGTGTGTCCTGTATCTGTCTGACTATTTAAATATTGAAAATCATTATTACAGAATCAAAATATGACGTACATTATAATATTGACGCGAAAATCCCCCTCACCCAGACCCTTTCCCACAAGAGGGCGAGGGAACATTCCATTCCTCCCCCTTTCACCCCCTCAGTGAGCTTATCTTTACCCACATTTTCTACTGGACAAATCATGGTGGAGATAATGAATGGGGGGTAAGTTCTGTAACAAAAACTTTCCACATGGCGGTCATATCATCAAGTCTTTGTATCCCAAGCCAGAGTG
>Ga0209324_10002912_pt1 | contig 11742 bp, 8 predicted proteins | sample Rifsed19ft3_FD_184015 | JGI IMG/M metagenome (GOLD analysis project Ga0209324, IMG submission 184015) | Soil microbial communities from Rifle, Colorado, USA - sediment 19ft 3 (version 2) | ecosystem: Environmental > Terrestrial > Deep subsurface > Rock core/Sediment | place: Rifle, Colorado...
AATCCCTGAGGAGGTCCGGAGCCGTGATAGATACCGATTCTAAAGTCTTCTATATCCACCATCTGCTTTTCCGGAAGAACTGCTCGGACTTTGTCCCCGTCCATATTCCCCCAGACCGCATAAACCACCTTGGCCTTCTTTTCCAGTTCCCTTAAGACCGCTAAATCAGTGAAGTCGCCGGCGTGCAGGATAATAGTATCCTTGGCCACCGTCTTCCAGAACTGGTCGGGAATTCTTTTGGCTCGCTCCGGGATGTGGGTGTCCGAAACTACCAACACCTGCATCTTATCTTATTTTCTTCTTGTGGCGCAGGCGTCTTCTGAGTTTTTTCCTTTTGTGGGTTCTAATCTTTCTTCTCTTCCTCTTCCGGCCTGAGGGCATAAGACTCCTTTTTAGCTGATGGGCTGCTGCTTGATGACTGCAGTCTTGAATTCATTGGAGGGCTTGAAGACCGGCACGTTGCGGTCCGGCACCGGTACCTCTTCCCCGGTCCTGGGGTTTCTGGCCTTTCTGGCTTTTCTGGCCTTGACCTTGAAAGTGCCGAAGCCCCGGATTTCAATGTTTTGCTTCTTCTCCAGGCTCAGCTTGACCGCATCTAAGAAGTGATCTACTACGGCAGCCACGTCGGTCCTGGTCAATCCGGTCTTTTCTGCCACCTGCTCCACTAAGTCAGCCTTGGTCATTAGTCAACCTCCTTGTGAGTTAAATTTTAGCGATACAAATATTGTAATTTGGGGAAAAACTTATCATTTTCAGTAAAAGAAGTCAATCTTTCCGCGCTGCGGGATAAGGCATCCCAGATGGTAACTCTTCTTCTGGGCCTTTCTTTTACGACTTTTGGCTCTCCTTCAATCCCCCCCATTTTACCCGCGATTTTAAGGGCATCCTCCAGATTGCCTAACTCATCTATCAGTTTGAGCTCTTTGGCCATTCTTCCTGTGAAAACTCTCCCGTCTGCCAAGTTCAAAACTTTCTTCCGGCCCAGCTCCCTTTCCTTGACGATTACGTCCACAAACTGGTCATAAGTGTCATTGATCAAATCCTGAATCATCTTTCTTTCCTGGGGACTCATATCTCTCCACATACTCCCCACATCTTTTAGTTCTCCGCTTTTAACCACTTCAAACCTGACCCCGACTTTCTTTAGCAGCCCCTCTATCACCGGGAATTCAAAGATGACCCCGATGCTGCCAGTGATTGTACCGGGATTGGCCAGGATGGTATCTGCGGCACAGGCGATGTAATACCCTCCCGAGGCCGCCACGCTCCGCATAGATGCCACAATTTTCTTCCCTTTCTCTTTGGCCTTCCCGATTTCTTCGTACATTTCCTGTGAGGCGGCTACTCCTCCGCCCGGGGAATCAATGTCCAGTACAATCACCGGGATGGAGCTGTCCTTGGCATATCTTTTGATCTGGCGTATAAAATCAGTGGGGTTGGAGATAATTCCGTGTACTTCAATCAATGCAATCTTTTTCCCCCCTAAGTCCAAACCGGAATCAGATTCGGTATCCCCCAAGAAGACAAAGAACATAAAACCAAAGAACAAAAGCACACTGGCCGCAATTACTATGGCTAAGATGGCCTCTTTTTTCTTCATTCTAATTCTTGTAAATTTTCAATCTCTGTCCGGGCCGGATCTCATCGGCCTGGTTTATCTCGTTCCAGGCTAAAAGATTGGTCAGACTGGTGCCGTAACTCTGTGCAATCTTCCACAGGGTATCCCCGTCCTGGACGATATGAATTACTAAATTATCGGCCAGCCTGTCAATACTATTTTTTGAGCCGTAGCGGGAGGTGGCCGGAATCTTTATTCTCTCACCGGCATACAAGTAGCGGCGGACCGAAAAGCCATTCAGCTCTCTTAGGGCTGAGACTGTAGTGCCATATTTTTTGGCTATCTTAGTCAGGCTCTCATCTCTCTTGACCAGATAAGTGAAATATGAGCCAGGACTGGATTTCGGCTCCGTCTTACGAGAGGAAGATCGGGCATAAACAGTAGAGGAGCTGCTTCTGCCAGTTATCGGCACCGTCAGATACTGGCCGGCCCGCAGGCTTTTCCTGGCAGACATACCGTTTAACTCCGCCAAAGCTGTAGTAGTGGTTCCATACCTTTTGGCAATGCGGCCTAAGGTCTCTCCTTTTCTGACCTTGTGCTGGGCAAAGATAGTGGCACCCTTAGAGCTTAAGTCCTGGTAATGGCTCCAGAATATATCAGCTTTCCCAGGCGGAATGCGGAGCCGATAGCGGCTCATTCCGGGAGGGGTTACATCCCGCAGGAGTTCAGGATTTAGCTCTCGTAGCTGGGCAATATCAGTCTCCAGCTTTCTGGCTACTTCCTTCAAATCCAGACAGTGTTTGATTTCAACAGTCTCAAATTTCAGGGGCGAAGTTTGGCTGGGGGAAAAACCATACTCTTCAGGCTGTTTGGCGACCATCACTGCCGCCATGTAGCGCGGAACGTAATCTTCGGTCTGCTTTCTTAAGTCCATCTGCCAGAAGTCACTGGTCCTCTGCCTCTTGATAGTTCTGCCAACTCTCCCCTCTCCTCCGTTATAAGCGGCCAAAGCCAATTTCCAGTCCCCGAACATCTGGTACAGATACTTCAAATAGTCGCAGGCCGCATAGGTGGATTTGACAAAATCTCTTCTCTCGTCATACCACCAGTTCCGCTTAAGCCCGTATTTCCGGCCAGTAGAAGAGATGAACTGCCAGGGGCCAGAGGCATTGGCCCAGGAATAAGCCTTGGGGTTGAATCCTGACTCAATTAAGGGCAAATAAACTATGTCCTCTGGCAGGCCCTTTTCTCTTATGATCTCCCGCATCAGGTCAATGTACTTGCCGGAGCGGTTAATATACTCCTGGAAGTGTCCCCGGGTGTCCCGGGTTAAATAGTCCATCTGCTTTCTCACCCGAGTGTTCCATTCAATGGGCATATCGTGAGTTATGGGCGCTGGTTGGGTAGCCTCTTCAGCTTCCTGGTATTCCTCTACTTCGGTCAGCTCATCAGATTCTCTGGAAAGGTTAAAATCCTGGTTCTTGAAGGTCTGCATATCATAAAATTGCTCCAAAAAGATAATCTGAGAGGTATCATCTGCCAGCTCACCCGAATAAACCAGAGTATTCTTATAGTCATAGGCAATTTCCCTTAAAAGGCGGTTAAACCGTTCGACTGTGGCGGTATCAGATTCATCTATTTCCATAAGGTAAAGTATTTCAAGGGATTTTTCGAATTTCTCCTGGGCAGTGTTCCAGTTGGATTCTTGATTAGCTGCTACCCCGGCAGAGTAAAGCGCTTCTGCCTGAGCAAAATAGATAGAAGTTGAATCAACATCTCCTCCAGCAATAGCAACAGTGCTATCGGACGGAACTTCGGCTGTATCTTTGGCTTGGCCTGGCTTCTTCAGAACCGAGTCTTTGGGAGAAAGGCCGCACCCTGAAACTAAAGCAAGCCACAATAGAATGGCAAACAGGGGAACCATCCTTTTCATCAGTTCTCCTTTCTTGCTCATAACTTGTTGTATATAAGCGAATTGAAAAAGCTTGTCAAGCATATTTTTTAAGCAGACTCGAAAGCTCGTTGTATCACCTCCACCGGCTCTGTCTCATCGGCATCTACCCATTTTAGCTCCCTCTGATGTCTGAACCAGGTTAGCTGCCTTTTGGCAAAGTTCCTGGTCTTCTGCTTGAATTTTTCCACGGCCACTTTAAGCTCAACTTCACCTTGGAGATGATGTAATATGTCCATATAACCAAATGTCCTTAGTGCAGGCAGCTGGAATGAATATCCCAGGTTTCGAAGATTCTGAACCTCGTCTAAGAACCCAGCCTGCATCATCCGGTCGACTCTGGCGTTTATTCTCTGATATAGAGTATCTCTATTCATTGTAATACCGAAAGTCATAAACCTGTACTCTGACGAATGCTGGTCTTTTGTGTGCCAGAAGGAGATAGGCTGTCCGGTCAGCTCATATATTTCTAAGGCTCGGATGATTCTTATGCGATCTTGAGCAGAGATTCTGCCAGCTGTCACCGGGTCAAGCTCTTGTAGTTTTTTATAAAGATTATGTGAGCCATATTGTTCCGCTTCCTGGTTCAGCCGCTTCCTGAGTTCCGGGTCTGCTGCCGGGCCTTGGAATAGCCCTTTTGTCAAAGCTTTTAGATATAGACCTGTACCACCTACTATTATCGGCAGTTTTCCCCTGTTCAATAATTGCTCAATCTTAGCCCTGGCATCCCGGGCAAAGACTCCGGCCGAATAGGTTTGGTCTGGAAAAACTATGTCAATCAGATGGTGAACTGCTTCTTCCCTTTCATCTCTGCTGGGTTTGGCAGTTCCGATTTCCAAGAGCTTATAGACCTGGCGAGAGTCAGCCGAGATTATCTCACCTTCCAGTCTCTTGGCCAACTCTATGCCGATCCTGGTCTTGCCGGTGGCGGTCGGGCCGGTAATAATTAAGAGTTTTTTTTGAGATTGTTCCATCGGATTGCTTGAACGCTCTTTGGGGTAATTAACTGCGTCCGAAGCGCCGCTCTAACTCCGAGATTGGAATACGGATCAGAGTCGGCCTGCCGTGGGGACAGACCTGGGGAGTTTTCAAAGAGAGTAAACTCTGCAAGAGAGCCTGCATTTCCGGCCCTGAGAGCGAATCGCCTGATTTTACCGCAGCCCGACAGGCCAAGGCTGAAGCTATGGCAGAAGTTTTATCCTGGCCATCTTCCTCCAGCCCGATAAATTGCTCCAAGACCTCTTTAAAGAGTTTGGCTGACCCCTGCCGGGTGATGGCCGGCACCGCAGAGACAATGACTGTCCTTCCGCTTAGAGACCGGACTTCAAAACCAACTCTTTCCAAGAGCGGTTGATTGGACTCCAAAAAGTCGTACTCTCTTGGATCTAATTGAACTGTCTCCGGGAAAAGCAGCCTCTGAGTGCTGATTTTTTTCTCAAAAGAGATGCTCTGCCAGATTTCTTCATAGAGAACTCTTTCGTGGGCGGCGTGTTGGTCAACTATCATAAGCTCATCATCAGTCTGGGTCAGGATATAGGTATTGAAGAGTTGGTAAAAATTAGCCCGCTCCAAAGCCGGACCGGATAGTTCCTTTTTGACCGGGGAAGAGTCTTTCTGAGGAGTACTGAAGATCTCTTTCAGGAGCAAGGGCTGGACCGGCAAACCGGTCCGGTACTGAGGGCCTTCTTCTCTGACCGCAGAGCCAGACAGGCCGGGAGATTGGTAAGTTACAGGAGATTTGACTGACTTTTTCACCGCGCTTTGAAATTCACGATCCAAGGCTTTTTTGACCGTACGAAAGAGAAGGTCGTGAACTCCTCTTTCATCCTGGAAGCGGACTTCCAGCTTTTGGGGATGGACATTGACGTCCACCAGTTGGGGAGGGATTTTGAGAAACAGGATTGCTAAAGGGAACCTACCCTTGGTTAACATTTCTCCGTAAGCAGATGTCAAAGCGTGCAGAAGGGTGCGGCTGTTTATGGATCTCTGATTCACAAAGAAGCGAATATCAGAACGAGAAGACTTGCTCAATTCCGGCTTTCCCAGAAACCCGTAAATTTGCAGGATTGATTCAGCCTGGCGGAATTCAATCAATTTTGAGACAACTTCGGAGCCGAACAGCTCTGCAATTTTAGCCTTAAGATTTTCAGATTGTTTCAGATGAAAGATTTCCCGGCTCTCAGAAGTTAAGCGGTAGCTGACTTCCGGAAAGGCTAAGGCGAAATTAGTAACCAGTCCGATTATGTGTCTGGTTTCAGTCACTTGAGATTTGAGAAACTTTCTTCTGGCCGGGGTGCTGTAAAATAAGTCTGACACGCTTATACTCGTACCGGTGTTAGCAGGGCTATCTTTTATGAGACTTATCTGACCGGCTTCAATCTTTAACACAGTCCCGGCAGCCTCATCAGCAGTTTTAGTAACCAACTCAACTCTTGAGACCGAGGCTATAGATGGCAAGGCCTCTCCCCTGAATCCCAGTGAGTATATTTGGTGCAGGTCAGCCAGACTAGAAATTTTACTGGTGGCATGCCTGGAAAAAGCCAGCTGGACATCTTCCCGGTTCATTCCACAGCCGTTGTCGACCACCCGAATAAGTTTTCTTCCCCCGTCTCTGATTTCTATTTCAATACCTGTAGCACCTGCATCGAGGGAGTTTTCAACTAACTCTTTGGCTACTGAGGCAGGGCGCTCGACAACTTCGCCTGCGGCGATCTGGTTGATTAGTTCTTCGGGGAGGATTTGAATCTTTGGCATATCATCTTACCCAGAAAATCTGCTTTACCGCCCCCCACATCAGTGCCACCCTTTCAAAAGCATCCCCGGCTTGGTTCACGGTAAAAAGGCCCGGCCTATACTTCATAAGGTTGGGAGGACAGGTGGAGCACTTCTTAGGATTCTCAGGTGGAGAGAAGGCAATGAGAATTTCTCCGCCATAAGGGGACCAGGCAAAATCATCAGTCATCAGGCGCTCCACTATTCTTTTGGTTTCCCTAGTTTGCAAGTCAGTCACCATCAGCCAGTGCTCAGCCACCCAGGCTAGCTGTTTATTCCCCGGACTAAAAGTAGGGCCTCCTAAGATTCTAATCAATCCGCTGGATCTGGCGGCCTGTGGAATGGCAATCTGCCCGCTGGGGTCTACAATGTCGATGTACTCATTCATCTGGGTGCCGGCATCTGACCTGACTAAGGCCAGAAGATTTCTAGAGCTGGAGATGCCCAGGACTCTATTGCAGGTCTCAGGAGTGTAAGCTAGAGTATCTAGTTTCTCTTTAACAACGTCCCAGCAGCCCAGTATGTGATAACAGAATCCGGGACGACTCGGTTCGGCTAAAACCAGTATCTTAGTATTGGTCAAAAAACGAGGAGAATAGGCCGATTGAAGCTGCAGAAGTTTTCCACTCTGCAGATTGAGATAACCGACCGTAAACGAGTCGGCAGCCTGGGCTTGAAAGAGGATTCTCTTCTCATCCAGGGAAAGATCGCACAATTTTATTCCGGAAAAATCTGTCTTGAGCAATTCCCGGCTTGCATTCTCTGACAGATTTTTCATCCAGATGGAAGAAGCGCTCTTTCCTTTAGTCTTAGCTCCCAGGGAATAGACCAAACTTTTGCTCGTGGGTAAGACTAAAATCGAGATTATTTTTTGGTCGGCCGGCGGCTCGATTAGGACCTCCGGGATCTTGTTAGCTAAGTTTACTGTGTAAACTTTGCCTGAGGAGATATAGAATATTTGATCAGTGAAGGCTAAACCGCAAAAGGCTATTACCAGAGAAATTGTCAAGCATCTGCTCAAACCACTCATTTGGAGAGCCTCTTTTTCCACTCGGCCAGCTTAGTCAAGGCTTCAATTGGACTCAGCTTTTCGACTTCCATTTCTCTCAACTCCTTTTCTATCTGGCTAGGCTGAGCCGAAAATAAAGCGATCTGCATCTGGTTCAATCTTTCTACTTTGGTCAGAGGAATTTTCTTGACCGTAACTTCCCCCTCCTCTAACTGAGCCAGGATTTCTGCAGCACGATCTAATACTTCCTTGGGTATCCCAGCCAATTTTGCCACCTGGATTCCGTAACTGTCATCACATCCGCCTGGGACAATCTTGCGCAGAAAGATAACTTCCCCTTGCCATTCCTTTACCGCCACGTTGTAGTTTTTCACCCGCGGCAAAAATCCGGCCAGCTCGGTCAGTTCGTGGTAGTGAGTGGCAAATAAAGTCTTGGCGGAAACTTTAGGGTTATTGTGAAGATGCTCGGTTACAGCCCAGGCCAGGGAGAGTCCGTCAAATGTGGAGGTCCCCCGGCCAAGCTCATCTAAAAGAATCAGACTCCTAGGAGTGGCGTTATTCAATATATTAGCGGTCTCATTCATCTCCACCAAAAAAGTAGACTGCCCTAGGGCGATATTATCCATCGCTCCTACCCGGGTGAAAATCCGGTCCACAATCCCCAGAGAAGCTTTTCTGGCCGGCACAAATGAACCTATCTGACCTAAAAGTACTATCAGGCCAACCTGTCTTAAGTAGGTAGATTTGCCAGCCATATTAGGTCCGGTGATGACCTGAATCTGCTCAGAGGTGTTGTTAATTTTAATATCGTTGGGGATGAAAGAACCAGAGGGCAAAAGCCTCTCTAGGACCGGGTGTCTCCCTTCCTGGATGAGGATTTCGTCAGTATCATCTATCATCGGCTTGAGGTAGCCATAATCAAAGGCAGCCTGAGCCAGGCTAGCCAGGACATCTAAGGTCGAAAGGAGTTCGGCGGTCTTTTGAATCTCTGGAATTCGGGTGGCTACCTGGCGGCGGATTTCCAAAAAGAGTTCCGTCTCTTTTTTATTGATTTTTTCTTCTGAGTTTAAAATAAGCTCTTCTTTCTCTTTCAGCTCTTCAGTTATAAATCTTTCGGCATTGACTAAGGTCTGCTTGCGGAGGTAGCCTGGAGGCACTTTGGATAGATGGGGAGTAGTCACTTCAATATAATAGCCGAAGACTTGATTAAAACCCACTTTCAGAGAGCCGATGCCGGTCCTGTCTCTTTCTCGAGCCTGGAGATTGGCAATCCAGCTCTTGTCATCTGAGACGCTCTCTTTGAGACGGTCTAGCTGGGGGTCAAAACCAGAACGGATAATTCCACCTTGGTTTAGAGTCAAAGCCGGCTGGTCTACTATTCCTCTCTGGATGAGTTCCACAGTCTCATTGCAGTCCGGAAGTTCTTGGCCTATCTGAGAGTTTAATTCAGCCGAACATTTTCTCAAAATTTTCTGGATCTCTGGCACTACTTCCAGAGAATTCTTAAGATTGAGCAAATCTCTGGGGTTAGCTTTGGCATAGCCGATTTTGCCTGCCAGCCGGGTCAGATCTGATATCAAGCTTAGTTTATCGCGCAATCTTTCCAAAAGATCAGTACCTTTAACCAACTCCTCTATGGCATCTAGCCTCTCCTTTATCTTTACTTTTCTCAAAAGCGGTCTGGTCAGCCAGGTTTTCAGGAGTCTGGCTCCCATGCAGGTCCTGGTTTTATCCAGAATAGCATAGAGAGAATGGGGCCGCCCTGGGGTGGGGAAAAGCTCCAAGTTTCGTATGCTGGAAGCATCCAGAAACATCGAATCGGAGTCCTGTTCAACCCCGATTCGGTTAATATGAAATAAGACAGATTTCTTGGTGAGTTTGAGGTAATCTAAAATCACTCCGGCAGCGGTCACACCCAATTTGCAGTCCTGGCACCCGAATCCGTCTAAGGAGTTTATCTGAAACTGCTCTAACAAGAGCCTGGTCGAAGTTTCCAAGTCAAATTTCCAGGGCTCGATTTGGGTGAAGCTTGGGCCGGACCCATCCTGGACGACAAATTCGGAGGAAGTCTCCCTTTCTCCCTTGGATATCAAGATTTCTGCCGGAGATAGAACTTTCACTCTCTCCCAAATCAGGTTATAATAATCTTCCTTGATCTTAAATTCTCCGGTACTTAACTCCAGATAGGCCAGCCCCCAATTCGTTCCTTGACCATAAAGGCAGGCCAGATAATTATTCTGCCCGGAGTCCAAGACATTATCCACTGTAATTGTTCCGGGAGTGATTATTTCCACTACTTCCCGGTTGACTAATTTCTTAGTGTCGGAAGCTTCCTCGGTCTGCTCGCAGACCACTACTTTTTTGCCGGCCTGCAAAAGCTTGGCTAAGTATCTATCTGCGGCATGATAAGGAATCCCGGCCAAAGGGACTTTTTCAGTATTCTTTCCGTGCGAGCGGGAGGTCAGGGCAATTCCCAAAATCTGTGAGGCAATCTTGGCATCCTCTCCGAACATCTCATAAAAATCCCCCATACGAAAGAAGACTATTTCCCCAGGGAAGTTCTTCTTTATCTGGAAGTACTGATTCAAAAGCGGGGTCAGAGAGGGGCCCATCTACTCCTTTATCACCACTCGATAAGAGCCACCCAATTCTCTTTCCAATTTCTCCTTGGCCTTCTTGGCATCTTCCAGCAGGCTGTAAGAGCCTACCTGCACCACGGTATATCTCTTCTTTTCCACCAGTTTGGAAGTGGTGCGGGGCTGATAACCATTGGACTTTAAGGTACTGATCAATTGGCTGACCGAGGCCTGATTGCCAAACACACCCAGCTGAACCGTGTAGGTCACATCCACAATTTTTTCCGCTCCCGGGCGGCTTTTAGCCTCTCCCAGCGGAGCTTCTGGAAAGATGGCGCTGACCCGGTATTTATCTGAGAGTAAACTATAATATAGATGAGCCTTGGAAGGATCTTTAAGCTCGGTGTAGCACCGGGATAACTGAGACAGAGCTAAAGGAGCTGCTTCTGATTTTTCATACTTATCCAACACTTTCTGATATTCGACCACAGCTGAGCTAAAATATCCGGAGGAGTACCGGCAGTCCCCCAGGCCAAGCTGAGCCCAGGCCGCCAGATCAAATTTTCCGAAAGAGCCCAGAATAGACTCAAATTCCCTTTGAGCCAGACTGCTCTTTTCGCTGGCCAGGTAAGAAGAACCAAGAAGATAAAGAGCCTGAGGCCTAAAATCACTTTGAGGATATTCCATTTTGAAGCGATTCAAAAGCTCAGCCGAAGTGGCATAATGACCGGTGGAATAGTGATATTGTGCCAGAATAACCTGCGCCAGATCACTTTCCTTCTGCCGGCCTACCAGCTCAAGGGCTTCTTCAAGGTAAGCCAGGGAGTTCTCTCCGCGCGTCTCCAGTCGGGCTAAGTATAATGTCGCCAGAGGGTCTTGCGGATGCTGGCTGAGATGTTTAGTAATAATCTGATAGGCCTCTTTGGTTTTACCGGTATCAAAAAGGCGAATCCCTTCCTCTAAATCTTGGCAAAATGAGGCTTCACCGACTACTAAACAGATCAATGCCAAATACAACCTAAACTGCATGGGTGATTACCACTGATAGACGTTAACCCGCCCACAGGAAGAACATCTCCAGGGAGGAGCAGACGAGACCGCCCCACAGTTCTGGCAGGCTAATTTAGTCTCCAGGCCAGGAAGTCTGCTTTGCTGTTTTTCGACCAGGGCCTTTGCCTCCTGAAGCATTCCGTTTTGGCTGTAAAGCAAAATCAAGCTCCCTAAAGCCGGGAAGAAGTCCGGCTGTATTTCCAGAATCCCTCGCAGGATCTCTACTGCCAGATTGGTATTTCCCTTCTTTTGATAGATATTGGCCAGGGCTAACATGGCCCTTATTTCCTGAGGGTTTTTTTCTAAGACCTCCTGGTATACCTCCATAATCTCCCCGAAACGACCTAAGTCATACAGGACCTTTTCCAGCCGGGGATAGACCAGATACCCGGCCGGGGGAACTATTTCCAGAAGCTTTCTCCAGTATTCCAACCCCTCATCCAACCTGCCGTCAGCTACATAAGCTTCCCCTAAGTATAGATAAGCCGGCACGCACTTCTCATCATAGTTTAAGGCTTCTTTGTAGGCTAAGCGGGCCCGGTGATAGTCCTCTTTATCAGCCTCAGCTTTTCCCTGCAAGACTTTGTAGAGGGCGGCCCGAGGCGAAGTCTTTTCTCCCTTGGACTTGCTCAGCTTTTCTTCTATTTCTACGGCCTTTTCCCAGTTTTCAATTTTCTCATAAGCTGCCAAAAGTTTTTCTCCGATGCTGGAGGCCTGGCGGTTTTTCTTCCACAGCTCCTCTAAGATTTCGACTGCCTTATCAAACTGCTGGGTAGCCAAGTAGTCATCTGCCAAACTTTTTTCGATTTCGGCTCTCTTGCCTTCA
>Ga0209324_10002916_pt1 | contig 11728 bp, 10 predicted proteins | sample Rifsed19ft3_FD_184015 | JGI IMG/M metagenome (GOLD analysis project Ga0209324, IMG submission 184015) | Soil microbial communities from Rifle, Colorado, USA - sediment 19ft 3 (version 2) | ecosystem: Environmental > Terrestrial > Deep subsurface > Rock core/Sediment | place: Rifle, Colorado...
GTACACTTGTTTGCCTGGGTAGATGGGTTCCATCGCGAGATGTTGCTCTTCCCGGTGTTTGCGAGGGACAACTGGTAGATATAAATCAACTCACTGCTGTTTCCGCAAGGCTGACTGCTGACAGACTTGATCAGATGCTCCTTGCTCTTGCCTCGCTTGATCAAAAACTTGCTATCAATAACGACCAGATCAAACAGCTCATCGAATCTACTGTTAAGACTCAAACCTCGATTGACCAGCAAGTCAGTCAGGTCAGTGACCTTCTTAGTGGGGCGATTACTGAAAGGTTTGATGCACTGCCTGAAAAAATACTGGCAAATGATTCATTCAAGAAAGAACTCGAGAAGCTCAAAGAAGATATTCTGAAAGAAGTCGAAAAGCACTATACAAAACGCCCAGTGACTGAAAAGAAATAATCCACAGGATGGCAAGCGGCTGGAAATATCTGTCTATTAATTCCATGGCTCCTTCATAAATATGGTATTGACATAAGTATAACTATTTGTTAACCTTTCAGTATGAAAACTGCCATATCAATTCCCGATGACATATTTAGAGAGGTAGAGAAGTTTGCCGAAGAACACAAATATTCGAGGAGCGAGGTATTCGTTGTTGCTGTAAAAGAGTTCCTTGAAAAACTGAAATCGATAGAACTTTTAAAAGCTCTTAATGAAACATACTCAGAAGAAGAATCTACAGAAGAAAAGACTGTGAGGGGAAAAGGGAAGAGGTACTACACAAAGGCTGTATTGAAGGAGAAGTATTGATAATCAGGCAGGGCGACATTTTCTGGGTGGACTTAGGTATCCCGAAAAGCTCAGCGCCTGGCTATAGGCATCCACATGTTGTTATTCAAAATAATGTTTTTAATGCAAGTAAGATCAATACAGTAGTTGTTTGTGCCCTTACCTCAAATCTCAAGAGGGCAAAAGCACCCGGTAATGTTCTGCTCAAAAAGGGAGAGGGTAATCTCAAGAAAGACAGCGTGGTAAACATATCACAGATTATAACGATAGATAAATCAGATCTCGTTGAAAAAATTGGTTCTTTATCCCCATCAAGGATTAAAGAGGTAATAGAAGGCGTTAAGCTCTTATTAGGGCCGAGAGAGGTTTAGAAACTTTGATGCAATTTTTAAGTTGGTCTATTGTCAAAAATAGAACCCTCCGACCTTCGCTTCTGACTATGGCACTATCGAACTGTTGCCCTTTACTGAATATGCTTTTATTTATAGAGCAAGTGTCATTATTGTTTGACAACATGAACGATGTTTGTTAGGATTCTTCCTATTAAAAAAGGATTCAATAGTATCATTGAGAAGCTAATAATACATAAGGGAGGTAAGGATGCCAAAGAAGAAGATTATGAAGAAAGCAAAAGCAGTAAAAAAGAAAGTTGTAAAGAAAGTAAAAGCTATAAAGAAGGGAGTTGCTAAGAAAGTAAAAGCTGTAAAGAAAAAAGTTGCTAAGACGGCAAAAGCCGTGAAAAAGAAAATTTAATCCAGACACATAGCATTCACTGATCGCTGAAACGGATAGCGAGTGCATTCCCCGCAGCTTGCTGCGGGGTTAGCGAGCGAATATGATAAAAATAACTCCTTGCGTTAAGATACCCTGCGGTCTTGCCGCAGGGTATCTTCATTTAGCAGGATACTAACTTTCTCTTCAAATCATAAATACTTTGCTCTATAAAGAAGGGTTCAGGGTCAGGTCTATTTTATTAGCATTAATGCCTTCTGTTATGCGATTATCTTTTCCTTTATGCGTTAAAGAAATTTTTGACATCATCAGGATATAATTAAAACCTGTCCCTTCCTCCTCCGTTGCTTGTCCTTAGCCTTGTAAGGAAGACAAGCTTCAGTAACGGTCAGCTAACTTACAAAAAATATAATTATTATAGGTAGTTATCTTGGGAACATAATTAATAAATTAGTATGTATATAATATACTTCAAAATAAATCTTGCAATTAATTAAGCTTTGTGGTATCATAAAATATGAAGTATAAAGTATGGTTCATTATTAATTTAGGAAGTATTGAAAGAACACCTGTAGCTAACAAAAAAGGCTCTGTGCCGAAAACGCAGAGCCTTTTACTTTCACCCAAGCTGAGACAGCCGGAGCGAAACAGTGATTAAGTCTGATATTAGCTTATCAGTCTTATTTCCTCCTGTCAAGGGTCTCAGCCGCGAAAGAAAGGAGGTGAGCCTATAACAATTTTTGTGTGGGCACCCCTGAAGTGTTTCTTTGAAACCTTCAGCGGCTGAGTACTAACATGTTTTTTTAGGAGGAATTGCAAATGAGTGATGCACCAACAATCAAGTGGGATGGCAAATCTGGGACACAATATGAATACTATATCTATCCGATCGGAACATCCTTCAAAGAAATCCCAGGCAATTATATCTTCGCGAAAAAAAATAATTCTGGTTACTGGTCGCCCTGTTATATTGGACAGACAGAAAACCTCAACGAGCGCTTAGGGGATCATGAAAAAGAGGCATGCGCCAAAAGAAATGGCGCAACCCATATACATGTTCATGGCAATGGAAGCGGGGAAAAAGCGCGAAAAGCTGAGGAAAAGGATCTCATACTCAAGTGGCAACCGCCATGTAATGACCAGTATGTTGGCTAAGAAAAAACAATAGAAAGGGGAGCCGTCTTATAATGAAGACGGCTCTTCATAATTCAAGTTATGAAAAAGAAAATTAAAGACATTGCTGAAATTCAAATCGGTTATCAGTTCCGGGGCAGGATAGAAACTGTCCCTAAAGGAACACACAAGGTTATACAGATAAGGGATTTCGATGAATTCCAGAACCTGCGCGTTACTGATCTTTACAAAGTTACTTTAAAATATGATGCTGAGCGTTACATAGTAAATAAAGGTAATATCCTTTTTCTTGCACGTGGTCATCGCAATTATGCAATTCCTATAAAGGAGTCTCTTGTGGATACCATTGCTGCAAGCTACTTTTTTATTCTCAGATTAAGAAATGAAAATATACTCCCTGAATATCTTGCATGGTTCATCAGGCAAGCTCCTGCACAGGCATACCTGCATAACATTGCCCGTCGCGGCACGCATATGCCGATGGTCCCGAAATCTGCCTTTGAAAATTTGCCAATAGATATTCCTGATATAGAGACTCAGAAGACGATCATCAAAGTGGATAATTTGATTGAGAAAGAACGCTCTCTTCTGAATCAGATTCAAGAAAAACGAATACAGTTCATCAAAGCTATTTGCCTTAACGCATTAAAAAAGAAAGATAAAAAGAAACAGGAGGAATACAATGACTGAGCATATCACACAAGATGAGATTAATAATATTGTCTGGCGTGCATGTGACACATTCAGGGGCGCTGTAGATCCATCAGAATATAAAAACTATATCCTCACAATGCTCTTTATTAAATATTTGAGCGACCTTTGGAAAGATAAACGTGAGGAATATGAGAAGAAGTATCACGGTGACAAACAAAGAGTTGAACGCGCTTTAAGCCGTGAGCGATTCATAGTTCCGGAGGGAAGCGATTTCGACTATCTCTATTCCAAGCGTGATGCTGCAAACATAGGCGAGCTCATAAATATCGCACTTGAAAAGATTGAGGATGCAAACAAGACAAAGCTTGAGAATGTTTTCCGCAGTATTGATTTTAATAGTGATGCTAACCTTGGACAAACAAAAGAACGGAATCGTCGTCTGAAGCACTCACTTGAAGACTTTAATGACCCAAAACTTGACCTGCGGCCTTCAAGGATCGGCAACAGAGATGTAATAGGCGATGTCTATGAATATCTTATAGCAAGGTTTGCTGCTGGCGCTGGTAAAAAGGCTGGAGAATTCTATACACCACCTGAAGTATCTACTCTTCTTGCAAAACTCCTTAATCCAAAATCAGGCGACCGTATATGTGACCCTACAGGTGGTTCAGGATCGCTTCTCATTAGGGTAGCAAAGGAAGTTCCTAACCACAACTTTTTTCTTGCAGCGCAGGAAAGCAATGGAAGCACATGGTCATTGTGCAGAATGAATATGTTCCTCCATGAGCTTGATAATGCCCGGATAGAATGGTGCGACACTATAACGAATCCAAAACTGATAGAAGGCGACAGTTTAATGAAATTTAACATTGTTGTCGCCAACCCGCCCTTCTCTCTTGATAAATGGGGCGCTGACCATGCTGAGAATGACCGGTTCCATCGCTTCTGGCGAGGAACACCGCCAAAGAGCAAAGGAGATTATGCCTTTATCAGTCACATGGTAGAGATTGCTATAGAAGGAGAAGGAAAGGTAGGAGTTATTGCTCCACACGGTGTGCTTTTCAGGGGAGGTTCAGAGGGAATAATTCGTAGAAAACTTGTTGAGGAAAATCTCCTTGAAACTGTTATTGGTCTTCCACCTAATTTATTTTTCGGCACAACAATCCCTGCAGCAATCTTGCTATTTAATAAAGGAAAGAAAACTAAAGATGTGCTTTTCATAGATGCCAGCCGTGAGTATCTAAGTGGCAAGAATCAGAATTACTTGCGACCTGAGGACATTGAGAAAATAGTTAAAACCTTCAAGGCATTTAAAACTGTTGAGAAATACGCTTATCGCGCCACGTTTGATGAGATAGAGGAGAACGAGTTCAATCTTAATATTCCTCGTTATGTGGATACTTTTGAGGAAGAGGAGGAGATTGATATTGATGCAGTGCAGAAGGAGATTAGCAACCTGGAAGCCGAACTCGTTGCAACACGGAAAGAGATGAGCAAATATCTTAAGGAGCTTGGGGTATGAAAAAACAAAATTCGGATATTCTCATTTATCAGACCGAAGATGGTCAGACTAAAGTACAAGTTCGTTTGCAGGATGAAACAGTCTGGTTAAGTCAAAAACTCATGGCTGATCTGTTTCAGAAGGATGTGCGCACCATAAATGAGCATATTAAGAATATTTACGATGAAGGTGAATTGATGCAGGAGTCAACTATCCGGAATTTCCGGATAGTTCAAACCGAAGGGAATCGGGAGATTACCCGAAATGTTGACCACTATAACCTGGATGTCATTATTTCAGTAGGTTACAGAGTGAAATCTCATCGGGGCACCCAATTCAGGATCTGGGCCACTCGGAGATTGCGTGAGTACATTGTCAAGGGCTTTACATTGGATGATGAACGGCTCAAGCAGGCAGGCGGCGGTAATTACTTTGATGAACTGCTTGCACGCATCCGGGATATCCGCTCTTCGGAGAAGGTCTTCTGGCGAAAAGTCCTCGATATTTATGCCACCAGTATTGATTACGACCTGAGTACTGATATGTCCCGTGAATTTTTCGCCGTTGTTCAGAACAAGATGCACTGGGCTGCGCACGGTCACACGGCTGCCGAAATCGTTGCCAAACGTGCAGACTCCAAAAAAACAAACATGGGACTGACCTCATGGGTAGGAGACAGGCCACGTAAAGCAGATACAGAAATCGCCAAAAATTATTTGAACGAAAAAGAACTTGATACCCTGAACCGTATTGTAACCATGTATCTTGAATTTGCCGAGTTTCAGGCATTGAAGCAAAAGCCTATGCACATGCGCAACTGGATTACCAAGCTGGATGATTTCCTCCGTCTGAGTGAGCATGATATTTTGACTAATGCCGGGACAATAAGTAATGAAGAGGCTCTGGAAAAGGCACATATTGAATATGAAAAATATCGCTCAAAGCATCTAAATGATCCGTCTCCTGTGGAGAAGCACTTTCAGAAAGCGATTGAAGAGGTGAAAAAGATTGAGGGGAAGAAAGACTGAATTATTTGTCTCTACACTGTCGAGACAATTGAGAAATCAAAGGCAATGCTGGAACAGCGGGGGAAGGGCTTATGAGTAAGCAAAAAGAAAACAGGCAGGGATATAAGAAGACAAAAGTCGGGTGGATTCCTGAAGAGTGGGAAGTTAAGGTGCTTGGGTCATTTGGTTCATTTTCAAAAGGAAAGGGAATCTCCAAAAGCGAAAAAAAAGAATTGGGATTACCTTGTATTACTTACGGAGAAATTTATACAACCCATGATTATGTTATCAAAGATTTCAATTCCTTTATAGATATAGAGACGGCAAAAAAGAGCCAGCGGATTAAGAGAAATGATGTTCTCTTTGCCGGTTCTGGTGAAACATTGGATGAAATTGGAAAATGTGTAGCTTATACAAAAGATGTGGAGGCCTATGCTGGAGGGGATATTGTTATTTTTAGCCAAAATAACGTTGATTGTATTTATTTGTCGTATTCACTAAATAGTGATTTAATGACCAAACAGAAAAGAAAACTGGGACAAGGGTATTCGGTTGTTCATATTTATTCAAGTGGATTAAATAAATTGTATGTTCCCCTTCCCCCCCTTCCTGAACAGAAAAAAATAGCTGAAATTCTCTCCTCTTGGGACGAAGCCATTGAGCAGGTAGCAAATCTGATAAACACTAAAATAGCATACAAAAAAGCCCTCATGCAGAAACTCCTTACAGGCAAGCTGCGGTTTAAGGAGTTTTCAAAAAAGGCATTTCACAAAACAGAACTCGGAAAATTTCTGAGTCCAACTCCACGTCCTGTTCCACGGCCAAATTCTTCCTACACTGCACTTGGCATTCGCAGCCACGGCAAGGGTACATTCTTAAAGACAATAGAAAACCCTGAGACTGTAATGATGGACACTCTTTATGAAGTTAAAGAGAATGACCTTATCGTAAATATAACCTTTGCATGGGAAGGGGCAATTGCAATCGTCAAAAAATCAGACGAGGGAGCATTAGTCTCTCATCGGTTCCCAACATACACCTTTAACAGAGAAATAGCCATTCCCGAATATTTCAGACATGTTATACAAACAAAACGATTTGTTTATGAACTTGGACTTGTTTCACCGGGTGGCGCTGGACGAAATCGTGTTCTGAGCAAGACAGATTTCTTGAATTTAGTCGTTTCTATTCCATCTGCAGATGAACAGAAGAAAATTGCAGCGGTGTTAAATGGAATTGACAAGGAGACTGAACTCTTGGAGAAAAAACTTGGCTGTTTAAAAACCCAGGGAAAAGGCCTGATGCAGAAATTGCTTATAGGTAAGATTAGAGTAAAAGTATAAAAAGGAGGGCACTATGCAACAAGCCCCATCAATGAAAGAAGACCATATATCGCAAATACCTGCATTGCAGCTTTTGCAGAATCTTGGTTATACGTACCTGACCCCTGATGAAGCGCTTGCTCTTCGTGGCGGTAAGACACGGAATGTAATACTTGATGGAATTCTTGCAGATCAACTTCGCAAGATGAATGTTGTCCGCTACAGAGGAGAAGAATATCCATTTACAGAAGGTAATATTTTCTCTGCGGTTCAGTCATTGAAAGATATTATCTACGATGGACTTGTGCGCACAAATGAGAAGGTTTATGACCTGCTTTGTCTTGGCAGAAGCCTTCAGCAATCAATTGACGGGGACATTAAGAGTTTTACCTTGAAGTATATAGACTGGGAACATCCTGAAAACAATGTCTATCATGTCACAGAAGAATTCAGCGTTGAACGAAGCGGCACCAAAGAGGAATACAGACCTGATATAGTGCTTTTCGTAAATGGTATTCCACTTGTAGTTATTGAATGCAAAAGACCTGAACTTGGGCCAGGAAAGGATCCGATTGAGCAGGCTATCTCTCAACATATCCGTAACCAGAAGGACGATGGCATACCTCAGCTATTTCTCTATTCACAGCCTTTATTCTCAGTCTCTAAGAACGAAACGAAATATGCTACAACAGGGACTTCGATGGACTTCTGGGCTGTGTGGAGGGAGGATAGGGATGTAGACAAAGAGATCTTTACTCTCATAAATAAGCCTCTTTCAAATGTTCAAAAAGATAAGCTTTTTCAGAGCAGGTTTAAATATGTCCGTTCGTACTTTGATGCAATGGAGAAAAACAACAGGGAAGTTACAGAGCAGGATCGCGCATTGTATTCGCTTTGCAGTCCAGAACGACTTCTGGAAATGGCATTTCGCTATATCCTCTATGATGCAGGGGAGAAAAAAATAGCCCGCTACCAGCAGTATTTCTGTGTAAGGAACATAATGGAAAGAATCAAGACATTTGATAATGAAGTGAAGCGTATCGGCGGTGTTGTCTGGCACACTCAGGGAAGTGGGAAGTCGCTTACTATGGTTATGCTTGCCAAAGCAATTGCCCTTGAACCAAGTATAGAGAATCATAAAATCATACTCGTTACTGACCGTATTGACCTTGATGACCAGATTTATAGAACCTTCCATCACTGCGGGAAAGAAGTAGAACAGGCTAAGACTGGCAAACACTTAATGGAAATGATCGGAGGGCACAAAGAACGCATTATTACAACTGTTATTGATAAGTTTGATGCTGCTATAGGCACAAAAGATTTCTGCAATCCTGATCCGAATATCTTTGTCCTTGTAGATGAAGGGCACAGGGGACAGTACGGAGCACGCCATGCTAAGATGAGGAAGACCTTACCAAAAGCCTGTTATATAGCGTTTACCGGCACACCAATCATGAAGAAAGACAAGAACACTGTGATTAAATTTGGAGGGTTAATCCAGCCGTCGTATACTATTTCACAAGCGGTTAAAGACAAGGCTGTAGTGCCTTTACTTTACGAAGGCCGTCACGTTGAACAAAAAGTTGATTCTGAGTCTATTGACAGCTGGTTTGACAAGATTACAAAGAATCTGTCAAAAGAGCAGGCTGCTGATCTGAAGAAAAAGTTTGCAACCACTGACCAGTTGAACAAAGCTGAACAGAAGATTATGCGTATAGCGTGGGACATCAGCGAGCATTTCAGGGATAACTGGCAGGGAACACCTTTCAAGGGACAATTGATAACGCAAGAGAAGGCACCAGCGCTGCTTTATAAAAAGTATCTTGATGAGTTTGGCATGGTCTCGTCTGAGGTCTTAATTTCAGGCCCCGACGAGAGAGAAGGCGAGGAAGATATCTACACTGAAAACAAAGAAGAAGTTATACGTTTCTGGAAGGCAATGATGGCAAAGTATGGCAGCGAAAAAGAATACAATAAACAGATTATTAATGCCTTCAAGTACGGTGAGACACCAGAAATAATTATTGTCGTAGATAAACTAATCACAGGCTTTGATGCCCCTCGCAACACAGTCCTTTATCTTACACGGATGCTTAAAGACCACACTTTACTACAGGCTATTGCACGTGTGAATCGTCTTTATGAAGGAAAAAAGTTTGGATATGTTATTGATTACCGCGGTGTGCTGGAAAATCTTGACCAGGCAATGGATGTTTACGGTGCTTTGCCTGAGTTTGATAAAGACGACCTTGCTGACACATTGACAGATGTATCTTTTGAAGTACAAACCCTTTCGCAGAAGTATTCTGTCCTCTGGGATATTTTTAAAGAAATAAAAAATAAATATGACGAAGAAGCATACGAACGTCTTTTGGCTGATGACGCCTTGCGTGCAAGGTTCTATGAGAGGTTTTCCGAATATAGCCGCACCTTGGCAATAGCCCTGTCAACAGTCAGCTTCATAGAAGACACTCCACAGAAAAAGATTGATCAATATAAAAATGACCTTCGCTTTTTCAGGTATTTGAGACACTCTGTTCAGAGACGTTATGCAGAAGTGGTTGATTTCTCTGAATATGAGCCAAAGATTAAGAAATTAATTGATACATATGTTGGCACAGGAGAAAAGGTCGAGCAGATTATAGAACCGGTCAATATTTTTGATAAGGAAAAGTTCTCCCAGGAGGTGGAAAAATTAAGAAGCGAGGCTGCTAAGGCTGATACAATTGCACATCGAACAATGAGAACCATTACAGACCGCATGCAAGAAGATCCTGCTTTTTATAGAAAATTTTCTGAACTTCTACAGGAGACTATTAGAGCATTTCGGGAAGGTCGCATTAAGGAAGTTGAATATCTCAAGAGAGTTAAGGACATCATGAATTCTGTCGTTAATAGAACCGGTGATGATATTCCTGAGACACTGAAATACAAGGAACCGGCAATGGCATATTATGGGGTCGTTAGTGAAACTATGGCAAAATATGGAACAGAGGGTTCTTCCACGACTAAGGCTGCTGAGAAAATAAGTCTTGTTATTGATGAAATTATTAAGAGGCTGCGCATTGTAAACTGGAACACTAATATTGATATTCAGAATCAAATGCGTAATAAGATCGAAGACTATATCTTTGAAATAATGAATGAATATAAACTTGACCTTAGTTTTGAAGATATAGATTCAATCATGGAGCAGTGTCTTGATATAGCAAAAGTGAGAATCAAATGATCTCAAGTAAAAGTAAAGAATATAGTTTCAAGTTTGGCAGGGAGCAAATAAGAGTAGCTTTGTCATTTAAAGAGCGGAAGACCCTTAAGATAAGCGTGCATCCAGACAAGACTGTAACAGTGGGTGCACCGAAAGGAAAAAAGTTACATGATGTACTGGCAAGAGTAAAAGAACGTGTTCCATGGATTATCAGACAGAGAAATTATTTTGAGCGCTTTCAGCCTTTACTTACTCAAAGGCAGTATGTTTGCGGAGAGAGCTATTATTATCTCGGCAGACAGTATCGTCTTAAAGTTTGCAAGGACTCTGAAAAAAGCGTCAAGCTCATTGGTAAGTTCATTAATGTCTATACTCCTCATGCGAATAATTCTTCCGAAACAAGGGATCTCCTTGAGGACTGGTACAAAAGACATGCTGAAGTGATATTTTCTCAGCGCCTTGATCTCTATAACAAGGTCATAAAACGATTGAATGTGATCCATCCAGAAATAAGGATTCGTCACATGAAAAAGAGATGGGGAAGCTGCAGCAAATCGGGAGCTATTGTGTTAAACACAGAATTGGTAAAAGCTCCTTTACATTGTATAGATTATGTAATTATGCATGAAATCTGTCACCTGAAAAACAGACCTCACAATAACAGATTTTATAAGCTACTCGAGAAGCATATGCCAGATTGGAAACAAAGAAAAGAAAGACTTGAGAAGGTTATAATTTAAGTATTAGTTGCAATAGACTAGTGTTGTGTATCTAACTCATCTTTACAATAACCCCCCGGCTGTCATTCCCGTAAAAACGGGAATCCAGAAGCAAAAAAACTGGGTCCCGGATCAAGCCCGGAATGACAATAAGTAAAGGTATTACGGATACAATACACTAGACTTGATCTTTCAGACGACGTCAGGTGTTGTAAACTTCTTCGTCAACTTAACACATCCGGCAATTTTGATCAGCTGCATGCCCCACCCACGAATCCACATGATCAGAAAGAAGTAAGAATTGAAAATTCTAGTAGGAGCAGGGGCTGGTCTTGCAATATCACATTTCTAAACTTTTAACTTTTTTAAAGTCATCAATGATCTAAAAAGATGGGCTTCAGCATCCTGAAAGGAAAAATTATTGAGATAGTACAGGTGTCCCACTAATTTCATAAAGACCTTTCAACAGAATACTCTGGAGAGAGATCAGGAGAGATTAGAAAAAGGGTAGATACCGCAAGGGCAATTCAACTTGAACGTTTTAAGGATGAAAAGAAGATTTATTCAAATGGTCGGATGAAGACAAGGCATATAAAGAAATACTGCAAGCTCAAGCCAGATGCACAGAGCCTCCTTGAGATGGCAATGAATAAACTCTCCCTTTCTGCAAGGGCATATACAAGGATACTGAAATTATCCCGC
>Ga0209324_10002917_pt1 | contig 11726 bp, 10 predicted proteins | sample Rifsed19ft3_FD_184015 | JGI IMG/M metagenome (GOLD analysis project Ga0209324, IMG submission 184015) | Soil microbial communities from Rifle, Colorado, USA - sediment 19ft 3 (version 2) | ecosystem: Environmental > Terrestrial > Deep subsurface > Rock core/Sediment | place: Rifle, Colorado...
ATCCTTGTGTAGTGGTAGGGTATCAGTGAGCCGATACGCTCCCTGACCCTGTTGCCGTAGGTCTCGTTGAAACCCTTGATGTGATAGTAGCGGCAGTCCCCAGCCGTCTTGCCTGAAAAGCCGTATATCGCGTGTCTGTCCCTGAGTTTACTCATAGCCTCGCACAGGATCACAAGGGCCTCTTTCTCGTGGTCTATGATTCTGTGGTCGCCGACCCATCCGTCAGTTGACATACTGAGATCAACGAGGAATAGCACGGATATATCCCGCTCGTTTCGCGTGTATGTTGCGTAGAGTCTGTCGCCGGGCGTCTTGCCTGCTTCATAGTCTGAAAATGCCTCCACTGCGGCGTTAAGATCAATAAAATCCCCGTCCAACTGCCGGCTCTTGAGTGTTGCAGCAGGGGTTATCGCCTCGAACTTGCGCGTCACCTCTTTTATCACACCCTTCTTCTCTTTCAGAATGGCTTCTACGGCTTGTGCTCCGGCACCGGCCGCTATAAACTCGCCAAGCCTGGAGGCGTCCGGCATATATGCCCCTTTACGGTAGTCCCATTCCGGATATAGAAATACTTTTTTTGTGTCTATTTCCCTTGCTGACACCGCAGAATAATCATCGGCCTTTTCAATGTCTGCGTCAAAGAAGGAAGTTGTCGTCTTCCTGATCTCAGCGGTCGTCAACTCTTCCATGTTGTCGGCCTTTTCACCTGCATCTTCTTCAGGATCGTCATCAAATGGCCGTGTGACGTTTACAAACTCCGCCCATGAGAGCAGCTTGTCGTATATGTTTAATGTAAGGCCCTGCTCGTTCTGCTCTTCGTCAACAGTAGTTTTCTTTGCGGCATATCTATTTCTTTGAGTTTCGGATTTGGTCTGAGGTTTTTCTTCAGCAGCCGTCTGTGCCGCGTCAGGAGAAGGGGCCTCAGTGGCACATATCTCCTTATGATTAAAAAAACCTTCTTTTATCCTGCCGGGTATCAGCTTGCCCCACGGGATAAAAGGCACCATGCCTCTGTATTTTTTAAGCGGCACACCCGCATCCTGCCAGAGCTTTTTGATTGCCTGTGCCATCCTGAGGCTATCCTCAGGCCCGGATGATGCCGGGGCTCCGGTAAAAGTACCATGGAGCGACTCTTTTAAAAATTCCTCCATCCGTTCTTCAGCCCTGTTTGTATGTTGAGGGCCGGGACGCCTGTGGAGCAGATATTTAACAATATCCTCCCAATCACGAAAGATACCTGGAAACTCATCCTTTATGATTGAGGTTATTCTGATATTTTCTATGATCCAATAGAGGTCCGCAACGAGCCTGTCCTGCTCCAATAACGCGCGGTTTGTGAGGGCAGTCTGCAATGTATTAAGGCGTATCTGGCTGGAAAGAAAAAAGAGCAGGAGCCTGGTTAGTTTCTCCTGCCTTTCCATGTCAGGCATATCAACCATAGAGACTGGCAGGAAGACGGTCTCCCCGTCGCTCCAGCCGAATCCATGATCAGTAAGTATTGCAGGGTGCGCCATCTTATTCAGGGTTTGCAGGTATGGCCTGGGAGGGGTGTCGCCCTTTATGCAGGCTGCCCGCATAGATTTGCCGGCTGCCATGGAAGCCAGTATGCCGAACCTCCTCATGTGGCCGGTAAGAAGATAGGGGGCCTTGACGGCCCCCCATTTTTCCATACGCCTGCTGTAGAGGTACTGGATGGCCTTGTCTATGCCTTTTCCTACAAGATGTTCCATCTTAAAAAACGGCTTCTATGATATCCATCATCGTGCGATGAATCTCAGCGTCGTCTGTCAACGGCCTGACGATGGCTGCCTCGCACGCGGTCCTGACCGGGAGGCCGTTTCTTATAAGCGTAGCAGCATGTACAAGCATGCGGGTGCCGGGATGCGAGTCGAGTCCGGAGTCTGCAAGCGAGCGCATCTTCCGGCTCGCTGAGACGAGCTTTGCAACGGTCTTTCTGTCAAGCCCGCTTTCACTTGTAACTATATCCGTTTCCGTCTCCTCGGGCGGATAGTCGAACTCAAGGGCCACAAATCTCTGACGGGTACTCGGTTTGAGGTCTTTGAGGATATGCTGATATCCGGGATTATAAGATATCACCAGCATAAAGTTGTCAGGCGCGTGCAGTTCCTCTCCCGTCTTTTCGATGACTAATATCCGCCTGTCGTCGGATAGCGGGTGTATGATGACCGTGGTGTCTTTTCTTGCTTCAACCACCTCGTCGAGATAGCATATTCCGCCCTCTCTGACTGCCCTTGTAAGCGGCCCGTCCACCCAGACGGTCTCCCGCCCCTTGATCAGATACCTGCCGACGAGGTCTGATGACGTCAGGTCGTCATGGCATGAGACCGTATGAACCGGCAGACCAAGCCGCCACGACATATGCGTCACAAAGCGGGTCTTGCCGCAGCCGGTCGGCCCTTTCAGTAAGACCGCCATGCCGCTCTTGTAGGCAGCCTCGAATATATCCACCTCGTTGTTGACAGGCAGATAATACGGTTCTTTTCCTGTTCCTGCCCAGTTTACCGGCAGTGCTGTGGTATGTGCCACACTGTGAGTATGTCCCGTCATTTAAACATTCTCCTTATGCTTCAATCCCGCGGCTTCCGGTCTTGCCTGGGAAGAAGAAGTCGTAGATGTAGATGACAAGCCCGATTGCAAACGTGCCGCCGAAGAATAACCTGAGCCCGTAGAAGATTCCCATGTGGCCCTGTGTCTCCATATATGGCATGGCGAGTATGCGTTGCAGGTAGACCTGAACGATACCGGCTCCTGTGAGCGATAGAGCAATAAACATCATGGACGCGACCATTATCCAGAAGGCAAGTATCTCGGCCTTTTGATGCGATGGCCGGCTCTTTCTTATGTTCGGCATGGCGTACGATGCCATCGCCAGAACGATCATTGCATAAGCGCCGAAAAAGGCCAGGTGTCCGTGACTGGCTGTTATCTGTGTACCGTGGGTAAAGTAGTTTATCTGAGGAAGCGTGTGCATGAAACCCCATACCCCTGCGCCAAGGAACGAAACGATCGCCGTGCCGCATGTCCATAGAATGGCCGCACGATTAGGGTGTTTACGCGTCCTCTTGCTGACCATCTTGAAAGTGAAGGCCACCATCGCTGCAAACGGAAGCACCTCAAATATTGAGAACCATGCTCCCCATGTCTGCCAGAATGCCGGAGTGCCTATCCAGTAGTAGTGATGCCCGGTGCCGATTATTCCTGTGAGGAAGGTAAGACCGACTATGACGTAGAGCCACTTCTCTGCAACTTCACGGTCAATACCGGTAAGCTTTATGAGAAGAAAGGAGAGCAGCGCAGCCATTATAAGCTCCCATACCCCTTCGACCCAAAGATGTACTACAAACCACCAGTAAAACTTGTCTACCACCATGTTCTCCGGTTTGAAGAAGGCAAAGAGATAGAAAACAGCAAGGCCAAGAAATCCAACAAGAAGGATGATGGAGACGCTCGTCCTCTTTCTCCCCTTGATCATCGTCATGATCATATTGAATATAAACATCAGTACGACAATGACTATCGCAACCTTTATTATGAACGGCTGCTCGAGAAACTCCCTGCCGTCATGCCATCTGAAGAGATAGCCGACTATGGCAGTTGCGCCGCCTATAAGAAAGAGCCAGAACTGCAGCAGCGCAAGCTTGACGCTGTATATCTCACCTTCGACCTCTTCAGGGAGCAGATAATACGCCGAGCCCATAAAACCGAAAATAAGCCAGACTACCAGCAGATTGATGTGTATCATGCGTGCTATGTTAAACGGGATAGCCGGGAAAAGCATATCAGGCCATATGTACTGTGCACCTATTACAAGGCCGAAGATTATCTGGCCGGCGAAAAGCAGCATAGCGGCAATAAAGAACGGATAGGCTACGCGCTGTGATTCATATTTGTATTCCATAAATTTCCTCTCCTTCAGATTGTTATTTTTTCTTGAAAGTACATTATAAAGAAGGTTCGTTAACCCTCTTTATTGGGCGGCCAGTTTTCAGTGTCGACATTGCCCATCCAAATGAAGAACTCGATCAGCGAGTCTATGTCTTTCTCTGAAAGGTCGAACTGCGGCATTCTTCTGGTGCTGCCCCAGCCCTGAATCGCAGCAACCTCCAGCACTGTGCGCACATACGGCTCACCCCGTCTTGAAATAACGTTGCCAAGTTCAGGGGCATAGTATGCTCCTTCGCCTAAAAGTGTATGACAGTCAATGCATGCGTGTTTCTCCCATACCTTCTTACCCCATGCAACACCCTCGGTAATATTTTCAGGGTGAGTCCTTTCCGGGTACGACTGGTGCGACATGATGGTAAGTACCAGCAGTATCGCAGAAACAACTACAGTTGATCCTATAAACATGTTACGTGCCGAAGCCTTTGTCATTTACTCCTCCTTTTTTATAGACTGTTCAACAAAGGTAACACAGCGATGCAGGCTATCGGTATGATATAGATCATCTCACGCAACATTTACTCATTCATATTGATTCTTCCTGAGCGGAGCTTTTTCTTTTGAGACTGGACCTTCTTTTCAGCGAGCATCTTATCTTTCGCCCTTTTTGAGCGCTTCCTCTTCTGGCGGCGAATTTTTTCTATTTCCTGTCTTTCTTCGCTCTCCCTCCCCCTTATCATCTGGTCTATTTTCTTAACAAGCAGCACCCTTGCGTGATAGCGGTTCAGGGACTGTGAACGCTCCTTCTGACATTTCACCTCGATTCCGGACGGGATATGCCTCAGATAAACACAGGTCGAGACCTTATTAACATGCTGTCCCCCTTTTCCGCCCGAACGGATAAAAGATTCCTTGATGTCTTCTTCCCTGATATTCAGGGCATCCATCTTTTCTCTGAGTTCTTTTTCTTTTGAAAGGCTGACAGAAAACATTGCCATACTAATATTCTACCACTAACAGGCACTCAAGTTCTCTTGTGTCTGATGAACGTGCCATTGCTATACTCTTCAAATGCAATCCTGAGTTCATCCTGTGTGTTCATCACTATGGGGCCGTACCAGGCTATCGGTTCACCGATGGGCTTGCCGGATATCAGCAGGAACCTCACCGGGTCAGCTTCAGTTGAGACCATGACCTGATCGCCATCGTCAAACAGGATAATGGTTTCGTTACCAATAAACGGATCCCTTTGCATGTCGAAATAATTAACACCTTCGATATCGTATGAAAAAGGATTCTTCTCTTTGCAGAAGTAGCCCTTTCCCTCAATAACGTATGCGAAGACCGTATGCCCGCGCTTTGTTGGATGGATGTATTCGGATCCGGCGCTTACAGTGATGTCAAAATATTCCGGCTCAATTACAATGTCCTGAACAGGACCCTGCATGTCCCCTAACTTGCCGGATATGACCTTGATTTTTGTGCCTTTCTCTGTCACCACCTCCGGGATATTGGTGCTTATGATATCGCGGTAGCGGGGCTCCATCATCTTGCTGCTTGCAGGGAGATTAGCCCAGAGCTGAAATCCACCCATCAGGCCGCTGGGATCACCCTTCGGCATTTCCTGATGTATAATCCCGCTGCCGGCGGTCATCCACTGAAGGTCACCGGCGGATATGACGCCCTTGTTTCCCATGCTGTCGCCATGCTCTACCTTTCCGTTGAGGACATAGGTTATGGTCTCAATCCCCCGGTGCGGATGCCACGGGAAGCCCTTTAAATAATGCTCCGGGTTGTTTGAGCGGAAATCGTCCAGAAGCAGGAACGGATCAAACATGGGGACTTCACTGAATCCAAAGACGCGTTTCAGTTGGACTCCTGCGCCTTCTATCGTAGGCTTACTTTTTAATACCTTGCGAATCTTTCTGATTTCAGTCATCGTCATCCTCCTTTTCTATCTTCATCACTTCTTCTCTTCAGGCGGCTTCATGGTCCTGAAATTATAGAACAATAATAAGTCATAGATTATTTTCATACCCCCTGCCATGAAAAATGGCATGCTCAATAGTGCAGGAGATGAAAGGAAAAGACCGCTTAAGGCAGGTGACAGCGATGAACCAACGGAACGGGCTATGTTGGTAATACCGGCTGCGGCAGAGCGTTCATCAGGACTGACAACCGCCATTGTAAAGGACTGGCGTGTCGGGACATCCATCTGGGAAATGGAATATCGCAGCATCATTACAGCTATTGCGAGATTAAGGTTGGGCATGAGCGGTATCAGGCAGAGTAATATATTGGACGGGATATGTGTAAAGACCATTGTATTGATGAGGCCTATACTTGATGCAAGACGGACTGCAAGTAAGGCTGAAATGCCTGCAAGGATATTTGCCCCGAAGAAGATTCCACCGAGCGTCCCTGCGTCAACACCAAATCTGACATAAAACCAGTATGCGAGTATGCTCTGCATAATGAGACCGCCTGCAAATGCATCCATTGAGAATAGGGCGCTCAGCCGCAGTACTGCATTGCGTGAACGATGTAATCCGAGAAATCGTTTTATTGTCTCAATATTACTGTGAGACCTTACTTCAACAGCAGAGGAAAGAAAGAAGAATACGAGAAGAAGTACAAGCCCGCTTAATGTATAACCTGCCAATACAGAGCGGTACGAATCGAACCTTGAAAAACCGCTTCCCTCCATTATGTGGACCATGACTCCTCCGGCCAGGGAACCGGCAGCAGTGGCAAATGATCCTACAAGGTTGTACCATGCGAATATATTAGTCCTCTGTTTGTCAGAGACAAGTTGTGTGAGCGCTGCCTGTTCTATTGATAGAAAAGGTCCTGTTTCGTAACCGCTTGGACTGATAACACCAACAATGGCGGCAAGTATCAGGAATATCGGGTTTCTTGTCATAGTAAAGACTATACCGGCCATAATCATCAACACAGCCCCGAGAATCAGCATACGCCTTCTCCCCCTGTAATCTGCAGATGTTGTAATCCAGAGAGAGATAACGGAATCACCTATGAGGGTGAGTGTAAACAGCAGGCCAATCTCTTTTACATCAAGACCGATCTCTGCAAGGTATAGGGCAAGGGTGACAGATAAAAATCCGTATGCAAATAACCTTGTGATGCGTGTGATAAATAGAAGTATGAGGTCAGTTTTCTTATGTTCCATAAGTCTTATCCTGATCTTAGGACGAATTGGAATATTATATTACATTGGCCTCCCCGGCACAAAGAGGCGTATATGGGAGAAGCAGCAAAAAGAAAAGCGTTAAAAAAATCCTTGACAAAATCAACGGAAATGATAATGATAGTGATATTCAGAATCGCAAATGGTAAAGAATGCTCATTAAAAAAGTATGTTGCCTGGTCATTGCATGTCTAATCCTTATCTTCTCTTCAGCCCTGGCCGCTGAAAAGAGCTGGCCGGATGTCGTCAATGAAATAGATGGTCTGTTGAATGCGGGAAGGGATGCCTACGCACTCGGGAAGAGTGCAGAGGCAAAGGTATTCATATCGGATGCCTATTTTACCGCCTTTGAAGGGGAGGGGATGGAGACTGCGGTAAGTATCTATATCTCCTCAGAAAGGGTATATGAACTGGAATCCATGTTCGGGAATATCAGAAAGGCGATCCATGCAAAGGCACCTGTATCGGATGTCAATGGAAAGATTGACTCGCTGGTCAAGGCACTGTCAGAGGACATCAAAAGACTTCCGGAAAGGGGCGGCGGTCAGGGAAATAAAAAGGAATCTCCCTATGCCTCCTTCTTTAACTCCTTCGTCATTATTTTAAGGGAGGGGTTCGAGGCAATCCTTGTGATCTCCGCACTGACGGCCTACCTTGCGAAAACAGGGCATCAGGAGAAGGTCAGGGTTGTCTATCAGGGCGCGGCAGCGGCCTTGATAGCAAGCGTTCTTACCGCTGTTCTTCTGCAGACGGTCATCAGGATCAGTGGCGCCGGCCAGGAGGCATTGGAAGGGATTACCATGCTCTTCGCGACTGCGGTCTTATTTTATGTGAGTTATTGGCTGATCAGCAAGATGGAGGTTTCCAGATGGCAGCAATATGTTAAATCAAAGGTGGATAGCTCCATAGGCAGGGGGAGCGTCATTGCCCTCGGCTTTGCCGCCTTTCTTGCTGTTTATCGTGAAGGGGCGGAGACAATCCTCTTTTATCAGGCACTCTATTCTTCTGCAGACAGTCATAGTGCGGTAACCTTAGGGTTTGCTGCAGGCACCCTACCCCTAGTTGCCCTCTTCTTTCTGGTCAAATATGGAAGTGTCCGCATCCCGATCGCTCCGTTTTTTGCCGTGACCTCCGCGCTCCTCTATTACCTTGCCTTTACCTTTGCGGGGAAAGGGGTGCTCGAATTGCAGGAGGCCGAATGGGTCTCCTCCAGTCACATAGAAGGGTTGCCTGCCATCGCTTTCTTCGGCATCTATCCCACATGGGAAGGGATATTGCTTCAGTCAGTCCTTGCTGCAGCGCTGATTATAGCTGTCGTTTACAGCTTTGTTTTAAGGCCCTATAGAGATAAGTGGCGTACATTGAATAAATATCAAAAGGGGGTTGGATCATGAAGAATGCTCTCAAAACCGCAGATGGAAATGTTCAGCCGGAGAAATTGAAACTGCATAAGCGCAATTTCTTGAAAGATGCTGTAAGTGTCATCGAAGATTTCTTCGTCAGAAACAGGCGGAGATTTGTGTATCTGCATACCGGGATGTTCATCTTCCTTGCCCTGTTGATCATTGTCCCGGCGCTTCTTCCACCTCCGGCGGAAGATTCTGCGATTCTCAACAACTTTACACTGCTGGCGAGGTTCCTGATATGGGGTCTCTGGTTCCCTTTGCTGCTCCTTTCAGTCATCTTCCTTGGCAGGCTCTGGTGCGGACTTCTCTGCCCTCACGGGGCCGTGTCCGAGTACGCGGGCAAAAAAGGGCTTAACATGCCGATCCCGAAATGGCTGCGCTGGGGAGGGGTGCCGATAGCGAGTTTTGTCTTTATTACGACCCTCGGCCAACTCATCGGCATCAGAGAGTATCCCCTGGCTGCCCTGGAAGTCCTTGGCGGGACAATGGTCATCGCCGTCCTTGTGGGATTCCTATATGGGAACGGGAGGAGGCCTTTCTGCCGTTACCTCTGCCCCCTGGGACCGCTCCTCGGGATATTTTCGAGGCTCGGCGCCGTCAGCTTTGAGAAAGAGAGAAGAGCGGGTAAGGGGTATCCCTGTCCGACTTTCATCAATACCGCAAAGAAGGTTGCCAGTTCCGACTGCATTGAATGCTTCAAATGTGTGAACCCCGGTACCGACGGCTCTCTCCGGCTGAAGATAAGGCGACCGGGTCTGGAGATCAGGGAGATCGGAAAGAGAGGCCCAAATCTCTGGGAGGTGGTATTCCTATTTTCAGCGACCGGCCTTGCATTAGGTGCCTTTCACTGGCTGGTAAACCCCCTTTACATACGCTATAAACAGGCCATCGGAGGTTTTTTCTTAAATATCGGTCTGGGAGATTGGATCGGATGGAGCGGCCCCTGGTGGATGATGGTGAACTATCCGGAGGGAGGGGATGTGTTTAACCTGGTGGATTTTATCTCCGTCATAAGCTTTATGCTCCTCAGCATGACGGGTGTTGCCATGATACTGTTCCTTCTTACAGCCCTGTCAGCCCTCCTCCTGAGAGATAAAGCGCCCCTCATGGAGACTATCTCAAGATTGGGTTATTTGTACGCTCCGGTCGCACTGGTATCGCTCGTCATCGGGCTTGGGCTGATACTCTTCCAGTCCCTGGGCGCCTTTGGTTTAAGCAAGGAAGTTATTCAGATGTCACAGGGGATTTTCTTTGCAGGGGGCGGGATATGGAGCCTCTACCTTGCCGTCAGGCTTCAGGGTGGTTTTAATCTCGCCATTGTTCCGAGCATGGTGGGGGTAGGGTTTGTGGCCCTTTCATGGTATCAGGCATTGTTTTAAAAGGAGGTCGTGATGATGCGCGCTTTAGTCTTGCTTTTTATCCTGTTGCTTTTAAACCCGATTCATGTCCATGCAGCCTCAGGCGGATGGACAAAGGTGGCCGGCGAGATAGAGAAAACCCTCGAAGAGGCGGTGGTGGATTACAAAGAGGGAAAGGTGAACCAGGCAGTTGAAAAGGTGGCTGATGCATACTTCGGCATCTTTGAGGGGGAGAAGGCCAATATGGAGATCGCCGTCAGGCGGTACCTATCGCTGAAGAGGGCGACTGACCTGGAAAAGGGATTTGGGGATCTTCGGAAGAGAATGTCCTCCAGGATTCCCCTTTCAGATGTCAGGAAACAGACGAACGATCTGATAGGCGCCGTAAAAGAGGCGGCCGGAGAACTGGAGAGAAAGGGGGTGGGGTTGGATGTAGGATATTAGTAAGGTAGAGGTAAGATGTAAGAAATCAGAGACAAGAAAAAAAGAAAGGAGCATTACAGATGAAGATTTTAGGGAAAGCGCTTTTAGCATTATCCGTTCTATTCGTATCATATGCGCCGGCGATGGCTCTGGAAACCCCGATAGGGCTTCCTCAATCCCTTTACGGTATGGAGGTCGCGGCGGTCTATTTGCAGGCCATTGAGATGGAACCGAAGGATGGGCCCTTTGCCATGCTTGCGAGGGAAAAGTCTGACATCCATCTTGAGTGCGACATCAGGGCTGCAGAGAACAATCCCAACGGCTTTGCGGCAGGGGAGTGGATACCGGACCTGACCATCCGCTATACCCTGATAAAACTGGATACAAACCAGAAGATAGAAGGTCATATGATGCCCATGGTGGCCAATGATGGGCCGCATTATGGTGACAATATAAAAATGCTCGGGGTGGGAAAATACAAGGTGATCTACAAGATCGACAACCCCCTCAAACAGGGCTTTGGCAGACACACAGACAGAGAGACCGGGGTGAGGCCGTGGTTCAAACCCTTTGAGGTAGAGTGGGAGTTCGACTACTTCGGCGCCGGCAAAAAAGGGGGATATTAAAGGAGCCCCCTTTTTTTGATATCTAATTGAGAATGATAACCAAATTCATATTAAAAGGAGGATTCGATGAATGAGGTATCTGTTTTCTGGCAGAAGAGATTGATCGCAGTTATGGTTCTTGTCGCAGTCACTCTATTGAATGCGAACGGCGCTCCCGTTTTTGCCCAGGATGAGGAGTTGAAAAAGAGGATAGAGATACTGGAGGAGAAGACCCGGGATATTGAGAGGATGGATGAAGAGGAGAAGGGGCGATGGGAGGAGCTGACAGGGCACGTAGAGACACTCGAGAGGGAGTTGACCATGGTTGATTACAGGACAGGGAGGATCAGGGCACTGGAGGAGAAGGTGGGTGCCCTGACCATAGGCGGGGACCTGTCTATTTTCCTGCAAGGGGTGCTGACAAATGCCGAAGGGCTGGGGAAAAAGGCCGATGGCTCCTACTCGGGAGACCTGTTCCTTATTGTCCCGTCGGGTCCCTACGGGAATATTTACCTCCGGGGAGATATCGGACAGGGGGAAGGGATCTCTCCCCTCCTGCCCCCGACCTTTTCCGGTCCCAATGCAGACCTGCATGTCGGCGAATCTAACAAACCCGAATTTGAGCTGGTCGAGGCATGGTATTGGACGAGCATCCCCTATCCCGATATCAGGGATCAGAGGCTGGAACTGACCCTCGGCAAGATTGACCCGGCCGCCCTCTTTGATGCCAACGCCGTGGCAAACTCTGAGACGAGCCAGTTCATCGCGGACATATTTGTAAATAATCTGGCGCTGGAGTTTGGCACGGCGTTGGCATCAAAGA
>Ga0209324_10002918_pt1 | contig 11725 bp, 9 predicted proteins | sample Rifsed19ft3_FD_184015 | JGI IMG/M metagenome (GOLD analysis project Ga0209324, IMG submission 184015) | Soil microbial communities from Rifle, Colorado, USA - sediment 19ft 3 (version 2) | ecosystem: Environmental > Terrestrial > Deep subsurface > Rock core/Sediment | place: Rifle, Colorado...
GAGAGAGTTGACGTTCCCAGTACGCGATGACGTCAGCCCTTCGGCCCGGATCGACTTCCTCTAGCTTCTTCGTGAGGTGCTCAAACGTCGAGCGGACATCGGGCCAGGGTTTCGGCGCTCCAAGTTTGTCGTCCTTATCAGCCATGATCTCCCCCCTGGACGAGGTAAATCGCTGTCGACCGGAAAAGCCTTTCTCCCCCCCTGCCGTGATAACTTTTATCTAGCGCCATCTGATTGAATCGCGAGGGTCGGCGGGGCGTGCGCAGTCTCACAGTCAGAGAGAGAATTCAACTTCACCTTTTTGACAACAGGCACCACGCTGACGACTATGAAGTCCCCCACGAAATTACCCAGGAGGGAATCGCGCGGGCGGTTTGGATTGACAAACGGCACGGCACGCAGTACCTCCGGCCCTTGATGGAAGAAGGGCTTGTCCGAGAGAGGATCGCGCACGTTAAGGGGGGACGGAGGAGGCGCAAGGTGTACACACTCACAGACCCCGGGAAGCTTCTCACGAGCCACTTCCGCGACCAAGTTCTGGCCGAGACCGTCAGGCTGCGTGATGCACATGGCACCGAAGAGACCAGCATCGGTGACGTATTGCGCCGTGTCGAGGGAGGGGGTGGGCTCCTCGAAGTCTTGCGACAACACTTCCAGTCGGGCATTGTCCAGCTGGAGAGTCTCAAGAAAGGGCCGCCCGAATCGCACGTGAAGTTCTTGGCGGAGGCCCCGAGGAATGACATCTTCGTCGGCCGTGAAGTCGAAATCGCCGCTATGACCGGAGAAGTGGATTCGCCAAGACTATTCGTCATTCGGGGTGTATCGGGAATCGGCAAGTCAAGCCTAGCGGCGCAGGTCTGCAAGCTCCATCATGGGAGGCGTCACATCTTCTGGCACAAGATTCGGGCTTGGGACACCGTCCACTCAATCATGGCGGCATTGGGGTCGTTCCTCGCCGCAATGGGAAAGCCCTTACTCGGGCACGCGTTGCGCGAGGGGGACTTGGGCACTGCCGCGCACGTGTTGCGTGACGAACTCGCCGGCGTACCCGCTACACTCGTGTTCGACGATGCGCACCAATCGACTCCCAATGTCCTCGATTTTCTTCGGTTTGTGAAGGAGATGGTGGTGGACGGCGGCAATCTGATCGTACTTGTCCTTACGCGGAAGGCCCTAGGCTTTTACGACCGAAGAGATACTACGCTAGAGGGAGTTGTAAAAGAGGTTGACCTCCGTGGACTGGACAAGGAAGCGGTAGCCACATTTCTTTCTGGCAACGAAAGGGCACGACAGCTGGTCGCCCTCGGTGGATCCTTGGCCAGCCATCCCCTCTTCATTAGGCTGATTCTAGCTTCGTCGGAGCGCGAGGCGCCTGGCAGGGAGTATGAGGACACGCGCCGCTTCATCGAAGAAGCCATCTACGTGGACTTAAGCGATGAGGAAAAGCGAATGATGAAGATTGCATCGTTGTATGAGGTTCCTATCCCGCGAGAGGCCCTCCTCTTTGATGAGGCCCTTTCCTACGACACATTCCTGACGCTTTGTCAGAAGTGCCTTCTGATGCCCGTAGGGACAGCAGGGTCTGAGGCGCACGACATCGTCCGAGAATACTTCCAATCGATACAGACCCCGACAGAAAAGCGCGACTTTGGCGTGTTTGTGGCCCGACAGCTGCGTCAGTTGGCAGCCCTAGCGCTGGAGGGCGGTCATCCTGTTCTTGCCATCCGATATCTCTCCAATGCCATTCAGCTCGCGATCCCTCCGAGGGATCGCGTAGCCATCCTGGAGGAACTTGCTGACACGAAGGAACTAGTGGGGGATCTGGAAAGTGCCGTTGAAACCTACCGCGAGGCCCTGCGGGGGGCGGGAGAGAAGGAGGCTGTTGCCCGATTGAACAGGAAGATGGCGCAGGCACTCGAAGTACGAGGTCGGCTTGAAGAGGCGCAAAGCCGAATCGAGGAAGGGATCCGGGCTCTGGATGGAGCATCGAGTGTGGAGCAAGCCTGGCTCGACCTCGTGAAATGTCACGCCGCCGGAACCAAATGGAAGTGGGAGGAAGCCCGAGAGCATGGAGCGACTGCGCTGGCGGCGTTCCGAACGTTCGGGGGACAAGAAGGCGTGGCGAAAGCATTGCTCGAACTCGCCAAAATCGAGATCGACTCCTCCGACGGCGATTCCACTATGGCCGAGAACCTTCTCCGAGAAGCGCTCACAGTCTCCACTACTTTGGCCAATCTCGACCTTGGCGCCGCAGTCCACATCGCGATGGCCCACTTATATGCGTATCGCATCGTGGACGTCGGGAGGGCAAGCGAGCACCTCAACACCATCGAACGCACGCCGAGAGCCTTGGATAACCCTCACCGCTATCGATCCTTTCTAATGCTGAAAGCGTGGTTCACACTGTATCTCTTGGCGGACCATGCGACCGCAAGGGAATATTTCGCCAGAGCGAAATCGGTCGGCCAAAAGATCCGTAGTTCGGCAACGGTTGCCTTCTCGGAGTATGGATTTGGAGTTGCGGCTTACTATGAGGGACGCTTCGGCGAGGCACGAGACATCTTCGAGCGCTTCGTGGAGGAAATGGCGCGCCAAGGGAACTTTGGATACATGGTGGAAGGCGTGTGGCGAGCCGCCGAATGTTGTCTGCTGGAAGGTGACATCAGAGGTTTCCAGACTGTGACGTCTCGGCTTGATAACCCCGGTGTCTCTCGGGGGGTCGAAGTGAGACCTGTCCTTGGTAAGCTGCTCCTGGGGCTGAGGCATTTGATTGAAGGTAATGCGGCAGCCTCGATTGCAACTCTCCAGGAATCTACAGAGCTGGCGGAAAAGGATTTCGAAGCCGAACGAGCACTGCCTCACTTTGTATATGGCGTGACGCTCCTATCCCTTAGAAAAAAGGCTCTGGCGGAGAAGGAGCTGCACCGCGCGAGTGAGTTGCTCAATACCTATCATCAGAAGGCCGAGCTAGAAACGAACAGCAGGCGAAAACAACTGTTGCTCAAGACTCTTCAGGGAGTTCTCGTTAGGTAGGATGATTGGAGTCGCTGTCCACACACGAGTTAGATGGGCTCGTTTGGAGCGAGCACCTGTGAGGGGAACTCTGTGAGCGATGGAGCCGGTGTTTCGCTGTTTGTATCAGAATGGACGTATTGCCGAGAATACGGGTCCCGTACAGAGACAACTCCTCCCAAGCGCCAAGCTTATGTCTCGCCTCGGCGATACCCCTGCGGGGGAGAAGTGTGGCGAAGGGGATATCACTCCATGTCGGTCTGAATAGTGTGGATCCCGGACACTACCAAGGGTGGTCGGGGCCTCTGCAGGCTTGTGAAGCCGATGCGAATAGCATGGAAGAAGTGGCAGAGAAGCAGGGTTTTGAGACCGCCAGGCTCAAGACAAGAAACGCGACTCGTCACGCGGTGGAAGCGGGGATTTCAAAAGCCGCCAGGACTCTAGAAGAGGGCGACATGTTCCTTCTGAGCTACTCCGGCCACGGTGGTCAGGTAAAGGATGAGAACAGTGACGAACCTGACCTAGTCGATGAAACCTGGTGTCTCTACGATGGACAGCTCGTTGACGATGAGCTTTGGCATTACTGGTCCGGATTCAAGGCAGGTGTGCGGATTCTTGTAATTTCCGACTCCTGTCACAGTGGCACAGTCACTCGGTTTCGGCCCGACAGGTTAGCGTCGCACGCCCCCTCGGGCGCACGTTTCATGCCGATGGACGTTGCGCTCAAGGTCTATCATAAGAATCGAGAGTTCTACTCAAAGATTCAGAAACTGTACCCTGGCGAACTCAAAGAGCCAGAGGCAACAGTGCGCCTGATATCCGGGTGCCAGGACCATCAGTACTCTCTGGACGGAACATTCAACGGCCTTTTCACCAGTGTGCTCACGTTAGTGTGGGACGACGGTGCGTACGCAGGGGGCAAGGGCGGTAATTACGCCGATTTCCACCGGAAAATCCTGAACCGGATGCCGGAGGATCAGCAACCGAACCACTATGTAATCGGTCGACCGAACCGGGAATACGACCGGCAGAGACCTTTCAGTGTTTGACGTTGGTAAGGGTCTCGGGAGCACCCAACAGGGCCGAGAGGAATCGATGTTTCGGCGTCTATGGAATGGCGAAATCCCCTTTGATCAGGGTCAAGTAGGCTTCCCATCCCTGTGTGTCGTCCGCCCAGCTGTCCTAGGAGGACATCGCCAGCCATGACGGATCACCGGGAAAACAAGCCATGTGAGGTATCCCGATGCTTCTTCTCGTCAATCTACTCGTAAGGAAGCGGCGGTCGGTACGTCACCAGTCCGACGTTCATCTGCGCCAACTTGCTCCGAGAGGCCCCGCGACACAATCCTCAAGATGTTGAATGCGCTCGGGAAGTGAGGGGATCGGCGCGGAGGACGCTACCCCATAGGGCGGGAGAAGAATACAGAAAGAATCGATATCGAAGGAACTCATCCCCTGGTCGCTAAGGCTCGCGGTTGCGGAAGGTAGCCGGATAGCGAGAGGTTCTCTCGGCCTCTATCTTGTTGCTGTGCTCTCTTCCGTCGCGATCGTCGCCATCGTGCAGGGCCAGTTGCCGGGCACAGCCTTGGTCCTGAAGGTCTTCGGAATTGTCGGCGATGGAGTTGCAGTCGTGCTGCTTCTGCTCTCGACCTCAGTTGATTGGTGGTCGAAGCAACGATACTTCGATCGATTCCTCCAGCCGGCAAGAAAGCTGTATCCGAACATACGAGACGATCAGGTCAAGATGGTGCTTGGCGATTTCCACGGCGTCCTTCGTGGCTCGGCTCGCGATGCGCTTCAGGCCAAGATCGGAGGAACGATGCTCGCGTTTTCCACCTTCCTGGCTATTGTCGGTGATTTCCTGGGGTGAATCGATGGTAAAGGTTATGTTCGTTGGGGTAGCACCCGTGCCTAAAGGGACCGAGGTGACGATGCATGTGGACAACTTGGACGACATCGTGAATGTGTATAGCATCATAGACCACGAGCGCCAAATTAGCTACGTTTCCGAGGAGCCCGGTCCGCGCCTCCGTGGGGCGCCTCCTTTCATTCGGGCGAAGATCGAGCAAACGGTCGTGTATGCCCGACACAACACCACAGAATTAACAATCTCGGAGGTCCGCGTTGATTCCGCGCCTCCGCGCAAGGCTCAGCGACGACGTCCAAGTCCCTCTACACCCCCTTCGGGACTCACAGAGTGATGACTCGAACGGTCCTCTTGGTCATCGGCTGGTCGCCCTCGCGCATTGGCGGCGAGGGAACAGGCCATCCCCTATCTGTTCGATCTTGCGAAGTTGGTGTCATCGACCGCTATGGTTGCGTTCGGCTCTCACTTCCTGTGGCTTGAGGTAAGGGACATTCCACTCAGACACGATTCCTGCAGCGAGCATCCTGCTAGCGCGGGTACAATTTCGCGTTTTCAATGGCGCGTTTCCTGGAGGCCGGGCATGTGCGCAAGGTGATCTAAATGGATTGCGACATTCCTTCGAATCTCGCAGGAAGGCTCCTGGCCACGAGTCCGTACTGCCTCTGATGCAAGGAAGACTACACTTCCACTTCGACACGTGCCGAACCTACGGCTTACCAGCATCCGCAGTTACGGGGTGGGGGAGGTAGATGAACCAACGCTACTGGAACTTGGGCATCGCAATTTTCATCGTCGTCGTATTCCTCGGACTTGCGGCCTTGTCCAGGATCACTTCCGAGACTTTCATGGCGGTCCTCCTCGCCGTCGCGTGAATGGTCCTCGGGACTGCCGTGAGCCTCGCGGGGAGCCAGCGCCTTGGTACCGACCGCTTTCCGCAGCCGACCGTCGAGCAGGTTTCGGTCCTGATTTTGTTCTTCGTGGGAATCGCCACCGCGTTCCTCGGCATCTTGGGCGAGGATCAGTTCCTCGAACTCTCGCTCGCGCTCCTCACGTATACGCTTGGGCGCTCGTGACCGTCCACATATGGGCGAGCCGGCATGGCGCGTTGCTCCATCGAGCGGGCGCGATCGCAACGACCTCGGTTTGTGGCGACCGGACTTCGGCGCCCACGGGAGAGTCGAACAGCGTCCCGTGCTGGATTACCCGGACTCCCTCTCCCGTTCGAGCCCCCGAACGCGGCCTCGACCCGCATCCCGACCTTGACCTGCGGCGGCCCCACGTCGATGACCTGGTGCGTCGGCAGACACAACCGGCCGGCCAATACAATCCGACGCCAGTGCCAAGCCCACGGGCCAGATAGACTCGCCCTCGCATATCGCCACACGGGCTGTGGACCCTGGATTTGTTACGGCAATAACCTCGCGCTACGTGGCCTCCGCCAACGTAGACCAGCGCTCGGCGCCTCAGTTCACTCCGCTTCCGCGGATTCGCCGCCAGCACTCGTGATAAGAGTTATCTTGGCTCGTGCCCCTTTGCCTCCGGGGGCTGCGGCGCCGTTGTCGGTCAGGGAACCTACGGTCAAGGAGCGTGTCCTGCTCCACCTGTTTGACTACACCCGGTTCGAGGACGCGTACGACGTGCCGCCCGAGGTCACCCAGGCCGGGATCGCTCGAGCCGTCGGCATCCGCGTGCACCACGTGCCGCAGTATGTGAAACCGCTCCTCGCGGAAGGCTTCCTCATCGAGAGGACGGGCCACGTCCAGCGCCACGCGCGGCGACGGAAAACGTACTTCCTAACGCCGAAAGGAAGGGTGGAGACATCGGCGTTGCGGGACAACCTTCTCGGGGGGGATGTACCTTTCCGAGGTCTAGACGGAACCACCGACCATCTGCGTCTCGAAGAAGTCTACCAAGAGGAGCGTCGCGGCACGCGGCTGCTGACGCTCATTGAGGAACTCAACGCGAACGGGTACATCGGCCCGGCTGCCGAGGTCGCTGCAAAGGAGGTTGTGGACTTTACACAGGAAGCACCAAAGATCGATCATTTCTACGGCCGGTCGGAGGAGCTCAAGGTCGTGCTCGATGGGCTCGCCGACGCTCCGATAGTGATTGTCATTGGACTTCCAGGAATGGGGAAAACCACGATCGGGGCCAAGATCTGCGACTCGCTCCGCGGTACTCGTTCCCTCTTCTGGCGGCAGGTTCGTCCCTGGGATTCAGGTTACGACCTGGTCGCCCGGGTCGCGGCCTTCCTCACGGCCCTTGGCCGTCGGGGCCTACAGAGCCATCTCGCCGGAGCAGAGGCGAGGGAGTGGGGTCGGATCGAGGAACTCCTCTCCCTCGACGTTCGCGGTCTCAACGCCGTAATCATCTTCGATGACGTCCAGAACGCGTCAGCGGAGGCACAACCCTTCTTCGCCATTCTGCACCGTGCAGTCACGGCGGGCAAGGGACCGAGTGTCCTGGTACTTTCGCGCATTGCACCCGCGTTCTACAGCCGTCGACACGTGGAAGTAGAGCGGTCGGTCCGGGAATTCCACCTCCCGGGATTGGATCGTTCAAGTGGGATGCGTCTGCTGGCAGATGCGGGCGTAGCGGACCCATTCCTCGGCGCCCTCGTCGACGCTTGTGGTGCCGTCCCCCTCTTCCTGAAGATTGTCGCCCGGGGTGGGCCGACTCCGCCCATGGGGAAAGTTCGCGCGACGATGGACCAATACCTCGCCGAAGAGCTCGAACCCTCCCTCGAGCCACTCGAACGAGAGTGCCTGGAGGTTGCATCGTTCTACCAGGTTCCCGTCCCTGCGGATGGGCTCTTGCTGGAGGAACCCGTTCGTTGGCGGACCCTCTCCGCCCTTGAACGGAAAGGGCTCCTGGACCGATCGGGCCCGGACCGCTATATGGTTCACGACTTCCTACGGTCGTACTTCCAAGGAGGTTTGTCGTTTGACCGAAGAGCGATCCTCGCAAACCGAACGGTGTCTTGGCTTCGGAAAGATGCGGAAACGGCCGCGAAGCGGGGTCGGCCGTTCGAATCGATTGCGTATCTCAGCAACGCTATCGCTTTTGACCCAGACGACGAACGACGCCGCGCGAGCCTTGAAGAGCTTGGCGATCTACGGAAGCTCGTCGGAGATGCCCCCGCGGCCCTCGAGGCTTACCGCACGGCGATGAAGCTCGCGGAATCGCCGACGACGAAGGCCCGCCTGCACCGTAAGATGGCGGTTATTTTCTCCATGACGGGGCAGCTTGCCGACGCGGAACGCGAGATTCATGCGGGGATCGAGATCGTGCCTCCTGCTCCGTCCTTGGACGGAGGATGGCTCCTCCACAGTCGCGCTTGGATTGCGTTCAAAAGACAAGATTACGACCGCGCCCTCGAAGAAGTACAACGAGTCACCGAGTGGATGTCCGCATTACCTCGAGACCCTGCCCTCTGGGCATACTTGGCCAACCTCCGAGGCCTGGTCCACGTCGAAAGTCCCCGGCACATGGACATCAGTCTCGCGAAAGCGGACTTCACAACCGCCGCGGAATCGTATGAGGCAGCGGGGGACTTGCAGGGCTTGTCGCGCGCGTACAATAACCTCGGATTGGCTGCGATTGAGACTGGCCAGACCGACGATGCCCTTTTGAATCTCGATCGCAGTGCTGCCATCGCAGACTCGATTGGGGACCTACCTGCTCGCCAGACGGCGTTGCAGACGAAAGCGTTCTGCCTTTCCGAGATGCTCGGCGAATACGATGCGGCAGAGCCGATGTACGAGGAGAGTTATCGCTTGGCAAAAGTGACCTACCAGGTTGACAAAGTCCGCTGGCTCCATTGGCATATCGGTGAACTCTATCGACGTCAGGGCCGTTTCGAGGAGGCGAGGGAGTCCCATGAGTACTTCTTGCGGACGAGTGAAGCGAAACTCGATCTGGATTTTCGCGTCCGGCACCTCGGCCTCCTCGCGCGCACGTGCCTTTTGTCCAGGGAACTAGGCGCCGCGGAGTCCTATGTTCGTCAAGCCGAGGCCAGTGCGAAGAAGGGCGCCTCGGATATTGGGAATTACCACTTGGCGTGGGCACAAGGAGCGCTCGCCACCGCTCAAGGCGACATGCGGGAGGCAAAGGCCTGTTTCTCCCGCGCGGAAAACCTCGCGACCCACGGCTGGCATGGGGAATTTTTTCTCGAGTACGGCGAATTCCTTGAGACGTCTGGCGATCGCGAAGAGGCGCGGAGGGTCCTTCGACAGGCCTGCGATGCCCTCGCAAAGGATTCCCTGATGCCCCTTCTCAACCGGGCCGAGGCTGCGCTTCATCGCCTCTAGTGAATAGGACGTCTAGGCTGGTACTTTCCACTCCGTGTCGAGGGCGTCTCGCAAGGCCTGCGCGACTGCCTGCCACGTCAGCGTTTTGTTCGACAGGTTCTTGGCTGCAAAGGTAAGCACCTTCTTGACGTGGGCGTCTCCCATGGGACTTTCGAGACCCAAGGCTAACTCGTCCGTTTTGTAGTGATGCGCGTTCCCCGTACACTCCTCCGTGCTTCCGCATCCCAGGATATGACCGTACGTGCTTTCCGAGCTTTTTGCGCCACCCGTGCAACCAGGGCAATGTGTCATGTGTTTCCACCTCCCCCCTGCTACGATTTGACAGGGAGAGGCGGATGGGGTTCACATGATAAAGCTTTTCGGGGCCCCTAAATTGGGAGTGCGGGTTGTCGCTGCCCTAACGGTCGGAATTCTGACGTGGCATCGGCCCGTGTCGGAGGCCTCCGAAGACCCGCTTTCCTGAGGCCAACGGGGAGACTCCGGCCACGAGGAATCTGCATGGAGTGCACCAGTCTTTTGAGGCAGGCAGGAAGGCTTATGGCCACGAACCCGTACTCGCTGTGATGCAAGAAAAACAACGGTTCCACGATTTCGGCCTCGACCCCGCCCTCCTGCGGGCGGTCGACGCACTCGGCTACGAGGCCCCCACGCCAATTCAGCGCGAGGCGATCCCCGCAATCCTCGCGGGACGGGACGTGATCGGGACCGCCCAGACAGGCTCCGGCAAGACCGCGGCCTTCCTCCTTCCGATCCTCCAGCACTTTCTCCGGCAGGCTCCTGGAAAGACGCGAGCCCTCGTCCTCTCGCCGACTCGCGAGCTCGCGGCCCAAACGGACGCGGCCCTCCGGCAGCTCGCGAAGGGGACCCGGATCCGCGGCGTCGCGGTATACGGAGGCGCGGGGATGGGCCCACAGGAACACGCACTTCGCGCCGGCGTGGACGTCGTCGTGGCGACGCCTGGTCGCCTCCTGGACCACATGGGCCGCCGGAACGTGGACTTCCGGAGTCTCCAAGTCCTCGTCCTCGATGAGGCGGACCGGATGCTCGACATGGGTTTCCTGCCGGATGTGCGACGAATCGTCGATGCGCTCCCTCGGGACCGACAGACCCTCCTGTTCTCCGCTACAATCCCCCTAGAGATCGAGCAGCTCTCCCGGAGCATCATGCGGAACCCCCTACGGATTGCGGTCTCGCCGCCGTATCGGCCCCCGCCGACGATCCGGCATGAGGTGTACCCGGTCCCCCAGCATCTCAAGACGGCCCTCCTCGTCCGCCTCCTCGGTCGGGAGGACATGATGTCCGTCCTCGTGTTCGTCCGCACAAAGCGTCGCGCGGACCGGGTCGCCCGCCAGGTCTTGCAGTCCCGCTTCGACGTCGCGCGGATCCACGGTGACCGGAGTCAGAGCCAGCGGGAGACCGCCCTCGCGGGATTCCGGAGCGGCCGCCATCAGATCCTCGTCGCGACGGACGTTGCGGCCCGCGGCCTCGACGTCGAGGGGATCACCCATGTGATCAATTACGACGTGCCGATGGTCCCGACGGACTATGTCCACCGCGTCGGCCGTACGGCGCGGATGGAGGCGGAGGGGGAGGCGATCACGTTCGTGACCTCCGAGGAGGAGAACGACCTCCACGGGATCGAGAAGGTCCTCGGCAAGGCGATCCCCCGTGTGACACTTCCCGACTTCGACTACCGAGCCCCCCCGCCCCCGAAGGTTCGTGGGCACCCGGGCGTCCGCCATGCACGGCCCTCCAGAGACTACAGGGGGAGGGAGCGACCGCGTCGCGGACCGCCTCACCGGTAACGTGCGGATGCGACGTGAGGTACCCCACACCGCGCACGAGAAATCCTTCTTGCAGCCCGCAGGCGGCCATGCGTCTCACCGCCACTCACGGCGTCCGAAGTTGCGACTCTGCAAGGGTCTTTAACCGGTCCATCGGTTCCCACGGGGTTCGGGTGGCATGGTAGTCGAACTCGCGGATCCGATCCTCCAGTCCATTCTCCTCGGCAGCTCCTACACCCTCATGGCGATTGGGCTCACACTGACGTACGCGATCACCCGCGTCCCGAACTTCGCCCACGCGGAATTCATTACGGTCGGTGGTTACACTGCGGCGTCCTTCGCGAATTCATTTGGAGGTCTCCTTGCCTTCGGTGGCGGCGCGTATGCGGCCGTCGTCACCGGATCCTTCGTCGTCGCGTTCCTCGTCGCCGCGGTCATCGCCCTTGCGACGGACGAGCTCGTGTTCAAACCCCTCTTCCGCCGAGGCGCGACCCCGCTTCACCTTCTCGTCGCCTCGATCGGCGTCGGCCTCGTGATCCGGTACATCCTGTCAATTGTCGTCGCCTCGTATGACGTGCTCGTCCTGCGATCTCGCATCACGAAGGAGACCCTCTTCGCGATGGCCGGTGCGCCGTTCACGAACCTCCACGCCTGGGCGATCCCCACGACGATCGCGATTGCGATTGGCCTCCACATGCTGTTCACGCGGACCCGCCTCGGAAAGGGGACCCGGGCAATGGCCTCGAACTTCG
>Ga0209324_10002920_pt1 | contig 11721 bp, 17 predicted proteins | sample Rifsed19ft3_FD_184015 | JGI IMG/M metagenome (GOLD analysis project Ga0209324, IMG submission 184015) | Soil microbial communities from Rifle, Colorado, USA - sediment 19ft 3 (version 2) | ecosystem: Environmental > Terrestrial > Deep subsurface > Rock core/Sediment | place: Rifle, Colorado...
CTTAAAACAGAAGATGAAGAACCGCGGCTCCGCGTGCGTGTTTTTAACCTTTGCCACGGTTGAGGCTGTTCCCGACGTTTTGTGGGGTCAACTGTACAGGACGCAGCGGTCTCTGCGGAAACTGGCTGAGCTTAACGACTTTAAAGTTCTCAGAGACGCCGTTTGGAGTGACGAAAAAACCCTTAGCGCATTCGTCCTTGAACTTGAACAGCGTGTTCTGCCAAGCGTAAAAAAGCATTTGGGACCACCCCTCGAACTGGAAAAGAATTGCGAAGACTTCTTGGCCAAATACGTCCATAACAACAACGTGGTTTCTGGACCTTACATCGAGGACGGAAGATGGGTCGTGGAGCTGCAGCGAAAATTCACCGATGTTGTTGAGCTTCTGAGGGAGAAGTTGAAGGAAGGCGGCAGAAGCATAGGCGTTGCTGAACTGGTTTCGCAGGCGCTCAGAGAAGAATTCAGAATTCTGGTCAACAGCGAAGTCTCTGAGGTTTATGTGCGTAACAGAGATTTTGCGGAGTTCTTAACTGATTTTCTCGGCGGAAAGCCTTTCTGGCTAGAAACCGCTAAGGCTTAACGCTATGAGCACTACGCTGAGTAGCCAGCAGTAGAAGGCGAAGAAATAGAATTTCTTGTGAGCTACAATCTTCCTGAGAAGGTTCAACGCAAAATAGCCAACAACCGTCGAAACGGCTACTCCGACGAGAATTTCTGTCCATCCCACGCCCGCAAGTGCCAGCGCTTCATGTTGCTCATATAAGGTTAAGCCTAACGCGCCGATTATGGCGGGAACTGAAAGCAAAAAGGAAAACTTGAAGGCTTTTTCACGTTTTGTTCCCAGCAGAAGCGCCACGGCGATTGTTAAGCCGCTTCGCGATATTCCGGGGATTATGGCTATGCCTTGAGCGGTGCCTATTGCCAACGCTTCCACGTAGCTTATGCTTTCTTTTCTTTCGTTTCCAATTTTTGAACTGTAAAGCGCAACACCGCAGATTATGAATGCGCCAGCTATTGGCAGTAAATTGCTGAAAAGTGCTTCAATGGCGTTGCCGAAGATTAGGCCTATCAAAGCGGTAGGTATGGTTCCGACGATGATTAGGGGGATTAATTTTCCGTTTTCTGTTTTGAAGTCCCATTTTGCTAGCGCAACAAAAATGTTCTTTACATCCTTATGAAAGAAGAGGAGTGTTACTATGAGCGTTCCTCCATGTAATAGCACGTCAAAGAGGATTGGCACGTTTAGGTCAAAGAAGTGTTCTGTCAGGCGCAGGTGCCCAGTGCTGGATATCGGAAGCCACTCTGTCAAGCCTTGGATTAAGCCTAATATTATTGTTTGTATCAGGTCCATTCGCAATCCGCTATTCCTTGTTCGTATGCTCTAGAGCGTAAATCAGTAGTTTGTCGAACTTGTTAATTTGCATGCTGGTGCGCTATCTTTATGGTTTTAGTATAGAAACAATGCTGCGTGGCCCGCCCATTTGTGCATGCTTTCTAGAATGATATTCCAGCTCGTTTTGTGTAGTGGATGATGATGTCGGCTAGTACGGCGCACACTAAGGCTTGCAACGTGAGGTTTATCATTATGGGCAACACAAGCCCCCACGCAGCAGCCGAGGATGTTCCTGCGAAGAGTGTGAACCAAACATAATCTGTCACTAGAACATATGGCGCTTGAACCAGCCAAGCCAGCAAACCCGCAAACACTGGTCTGACTTTCTTGGCAAACAATCCGACGCTGCAGCCTAAAATGGCGATTCCACCTATGACAAACGGAATCTTGGTCACGCTCATGTAGAGACCGCCGACAGCCCCGCCTAGCAAGCCCGCCCAAGGGCCAGCTAGAATCCCGCAGAGAAAAATCGCTAATTGAAAGAAATGCACTGATGAAGTGAACCCTACCAGCGGGATTGGCACAGCCAGCGGCGGAACAGACATGACATTCGCCAAGGCTGCCATGAGCGCAATGAATGCTACGGTTTTTGCTTTTATCAACTTCCTCAGCCCTCCTCATCAGTGTTACAAATTGTGGTTTTAGTAACACTGTCTTTGCCTTTTATGTTTTTCCATGCCAAAACGTTACTCTGGACTAAGGTGCATGCGAGTTTGTTCTTTTGCTCTGATTCATGTTTCATTGTATGACGGAGTGATACCAACTGATTATGTACTCGGGCAACTTCAGCCCTCTTTGACCCAACCTTTCGGCTAATTTAACAGGCAAGGGGCTCAAAACGTAAGCGGCTCTCGTGTAAAACCGCCGCGGCGTGCCTGGCTTAAACTCTTCCTCCAAGATTATTTTGAGGTCCGCCTTTTTGGCTAAGGTTGAGTCTTTTGTGCCAGTTATCGCCAGCACGGTTCCGTTAAACTTCTTCATCACGTCGCACCAGATTATGACGGGTTTGGTTTCGCCAGAGAAAGACATCAGGATTTCAAGGTCTCCAGCTCTGGGGTGGGGCGTGTTAACGCCTCTCGTCACGTACACGTTGTCGTCTAAGAAACTTTTTATGTGGAAGAGTCTTACGCCCGTCATTTTGGCGATTTCGTTTGCAGTGCCTTTTCCGCCGATGAACACGTTGGTTCTTTTTTCCAGCAGGTCAACGAGCTGCGCGTAGGTTTCCGAACACACGTTAGCGTCTATCATGGCGCCTATTTTATCAAATTCTTCTTTGCAGAGTTGAAACACGTCGTGTACTTCTAAATTTCTAAAGATGGCTTCAATCATCATGCACAGAAGCAGGAGACTGCCCAGCTCAAACACGTCGCCCATCATGCCTGTCTCGCTGTACTCAAACGAGGGTTTGGATTTTCCTCGACCCTTAAGCTGAACCACATGGCCATGCTGACTGGTTATCTGAGCCAACGGCGATTCCAAACTGGACGTCACTAGCCCCATTGAAAATTTGGACGTTTTCTTTTCTTCAATGTACTTCGCCAAGTCCTGAGCCATCATTAAGGGGTCATCTGAATAGCCGCTTCCAGAATTCATCAACAACAAAGTTTTCTTGTAGCGTCGTTCAAGATCAGCCGCGGCATCATACATGTTCTTGCCTGGAAAGCCAGGGTCATCTGGCGTTAGTACTACTTTGTTTCTCCAGCCTACTTGGCTGAGGGCGATTTGGCTCATGGCGGCATTAAGCGAATAGAGTGATCTGCCTGATCCTCCGCAGACAACGCAGTCAGCCGCTTTCAGGTCTTCATACAGCGGCAAAAGATTTTTTGGGCTGATGCTGAGAACGTTATCTCTGATTTTGTTGACGTATCCTATACAGCTGATTTTGCTTTTGATGCAGACGGCACCTCCGCTTCAACAAGAGATTTCAGACACACTCTATATTATTCTTGTGCTTCCAGATTTGAGAGATACGTTAATTCGCTTATTAAATAGCTTCGCTTTAGCGTAACCTTGCCAAAGTTAATCGAACGTTTTCAGTAGAGAATCAAGAATCCCTGCGCATTGCAGCAACTGGGTGTTTCAACAGAAATTTATAAATTACCTTTCTCGATTCAATATTGGAAGGAGGATGAAAGTTTTTGAAAAAAATTGGAGAACTATTCCAAGAGGCAGATTGGAAGCTAGAGAAGCACGTGCCAGTCATCGAGTGCGCAGACGCAGTCAATGCCGGTGAAATTTTTGAAGTCAAAGTTTCCATAGGCAAAGAGATCGCTCATCCGAACACAACCGAGCACCACATCAGCTGGATATCGCTCTTTTTCTATCCAGAAGGAGAAAAATTCCCCTATCAAATAGGACGCTACGAGTTCAACGCACACGGCGCTTCAGTTCAAGGACCAAACACCAGCTCCATATACACTCACCATGCAGTAACGACTTGGCTTAAAACAAGCAAACCCGGAACCATCATCGCAGTTTCATATTGCAACATTCATGGACTGTGGCAATCTTCAAAAGAAATCAAACTCAAATAGAGCCACCAGCAATATTCTCTTTTCTTTTTGTGTGCCACTTGTTTCACGAGCAAGCTCTACGTTCACGTTTCCATTCGAGAAAAAATCCGATTCCTTTGGGCTGCTTCTCATAGATTAGGCTTATCAAGTAGCATACGCCATTCTAGCCTTGGCGTGGTTTGAAATGGACGTGTTTGAGGCTATTCAGAAACGCAGATCAGTCCGCTCCTACGAATCGACATCTGTTCCCAAGGAGGCTCTGGCGAAGCTTTTGGAAGCCGCAAGGATAGCACCTTCCGCAAACAACACTCAACCTTGGCACTTCATCATAGTCACGAACAGCGAGAAACGGAAGGAACTGTCTAAGGGAATTTATGCGAAGTTCTTGGCTAACGTGCCCGTGGTCATTGTGGCATGCGGCGACATGAAAGCTTCACCAGACTGGTACGCTGTAGACACATCTTTAGCCTTGGAAAACATGATCTTAGCCGCGACAGGCGAAGGCTTGGGCACGTGTTGTGTGGGCAGTTTCGATGAGGGTCAAGCTAAGAAGCTGCTTGGAATTCCCGAAAATTTTGGCGTAATTGCACTGTTGGCTGTGGGTTATGCACGTGAGAAAGAGGGCTTCACCAGTTCTACCGTTATGAATAGACAGCGGAAAAAGCTTCAAGAAATCACTAGCTTGGAAAAGTATGGTCAGCGTTTCGTCGCGTAGAGCCAGTTTTTGTTGCTTGAATCGTAGATTGCGAGTGCAAAGGTTTTAATGTAATCGGTTCTCAGTGTTTGTAATCCTGCCTCTCGAAGAGATTGACCTTGGAAGTGAAAAACTGACAGAAACCGTTTCTGCTCCTGCCGCGAAATCAAGATTCTCCGCAGTGGATTTGATGCTTGTTACAATGAGTTTAATTTGGGGCATAAACTTCTCCGCTGTGAAAGGCGCTTTGGCGGATTTCTCTCCCTTAAGCTTTAACGCACTTCGCTTTGGCACCTCGTCGCTGATCTTGCTGAGCTTGCTGTGGCTTCGTGAACGTAGTTTGAGTATCCGAAGGAAGGATGTAGGCTTCTTCGTGATGCTTGCGCTGGTCGGAAACACGGCTTATCAGCTGTTCTTTATCAATGGCATCGCGCTTACAACGGCAACTAACTCTGCGCTGATTTTGGCTACGACGCCCGTATTCATAGTTCTTTTTGGCGCCGTTTTGAAGGTGGAGAAGATAACCAGCCGAATCTTGCAGGGTGTGATCTTGTCTTTTACAGGCGTCGTCATGATTATACTGGGCTCCGGGAGGCCTTTGACTTTTTCTGATCAGAGTTTGATAGGTGATCTGCTGATTGTTGCAAACCCGATCTGCTGGAGCATCTACACGGTGCTTTCGAAGCCCAGGCTCAGGGAGTATTCGCCGCTTAAACTTACAACGGTAACCATGACCATAGGCACCGTGCCCCTGCTGCTCGTTTCGATTCCGTCGTTGAGCACGGAGAACTGGGCTGCGATTTCAACTAATGCGTGGTTAAGCCTCGTGTTTTCCGCTGTTTTCGCCATAGCCATAGGCTACGTGCTATGGTACACTGGTGTCAGTCGCATTGGCAGTTCGAGAACCGCGCTTTACGATAATCTCGTAACGGTTTTTGCTGTGGCGTCAGCGTGGATTCTCTTGTCGGAAAGCATGACTGCCATTCAAATAGTCGGCGCCGTTCTTGTTTTCGTCAGCCTTTATGTGGCGAGAAGGAATCGCAAGTGACTGTTTAGGCGGTTTCTATCCGTACGTCGTCTATGTAGTAGGTCATTGTGGTTTCCCAGCGCACGCTGATTCCGACGGCTACCCACGCTTCAGAGGTGGAATCCGTGTTCACGTTCGCCTCGTAAACGTAGTTCTTCCAGCCTGCCACTTCATTCGCAGAGCCCACAACTGCAAAATCTTCTTCCACTGCAGGCTTGGCGATTCCAGCGTACGCGACTACAGCCGCGATGGTGTTGAAGCTTTCCTGTTCGCTGTAAAGCCAGAAAGAAACGCTAACGCGAACTTGAGCGTTTTGTTTCACGCTTATTTTTCTCTCCAGCCAAATAGTACCGTCGTCTTGTTTTCCGTCAATGAAAAGCTCCGCTGAGTACGCGCCAGAACGGGAGATGTTGGATGCGCGTCTTATGTGCCATTGCACAAGATGACCAGGATTGTTGGGGTCTTGGGGAACCTGTTTGTTTGCGGACCATTCTCCGAAGTTTTCTTCGCCTAGGTTTTGTTCGAAGTCTTCAGTTACCACTTGGGATGCCAGATTGATTTGCAAAGCGGTGATTGCGCCGATGGCTATGGCGATTATTAGGAGTAGAGCTATGCTGTAGGTTTTCTTCAAGCGATGGCACCTCTGCGTCTTGGGTAAGAGTATGCGCTCTGCGAGGTTATATTACTACTTTTTAGAACGCTATGTTAACGTTCAGCAATCGACTTGAAAAACCTCTAAATATTCAAGCTTTTTAAGACTAAGCCAGAACGAGGTGTCCAAAAGTGAAGTTGTTGCTTGATGAGATGTACGCGGGTTTGAAGGAATATTTTGAAACGTTAGGCTATGAAGTGCTCACCGCGCAGGAGGCAGGGTTGAAAGGCGCAAAAGACAGAGATGTGGTGGAATATGCGGCTAAGCATGATTTGCTGCTGGTGACGCAAGACCAGAAGCCTGCCGAGTTGGCGGAGCTCACAGGCGTCAAGTGCGTTTTGATTTCTAGCGGGATGATTGCGAAGATAGCGGATGCAAAGATAAAGGAGAAGTACGCTGGGACTTAGGCGAGGGTTTTTTGTTTTTCTCCCTTAACGAAGCTTGAAACGCGTACGCCTATGAGTCTTATTTTTCTGTCACGCCGTAGGTAGGCTTGGAGCAGTTCTCGTGCTGTCTTCTTCAAGTCTTGGGAGCGGTTGGTCATGAAGGGTAGGGTCTTGCTGCGGGTGTGTGTTTCGAAATTCTCGTAGCGCACTTTGACCGTGACTGTTTTGAAGTAGAGGCTTTGGTTTAATGCTTCTCGGCTGACTTCTTCGGAAAGTGCGTCCAACGCCTTAAGCACCATGTCCGCTTCAGAGGTGTCCTCTTCAAAGGTGGTTTCGTGGCTTATGGATTTCACTTCTGTTCTGGGCGTTACTTCGCTTCGGTCGATGCCGCGCGCCATCAGGTGCATCTGCGTGCCCATTACGCCGAAGGTTTCGGTGAGCACTGAGGGGTCGTAGCGTGCGAGGTCGCCGATTGTGGTGATGCCTAACGCTTTGAGTTTTGCTTCGGTTTTGCGTCCAACCCAGAGGAGCCTGCGGGCTGGAAGCGGCGCCAAAAACCGCTCAACCTCGTCTTCTTTGACTACGGTTAAGCCATCGGGCTTCTGGTAGTCGCTGGCTATTTTCGCGACAAGCTTGTTCGGGCCTATCCCAATAGAGCAGGTGAGCTGTTCTTTCTCGCTTATCTCGCGCTTTATTTGTTTGGCTAATGCCTCGGCTTCGGCGTAATCCTTCACTTTTGTGGTCACATCTAAGAAGGCTTCGTCTATGCCCCACTGCTCGAATTTGTCGGCGTATTTTCGTGCTATGTCCATGATTTCATTGGAGACTTTGATGTAAAGTGGGAAGTTTGGCGGCAGATAGATGGCTTCTGGGCAGAGTTTCCACGCGCGGCTGATGGGAATTCCCGATTTGACGCCTGCTTTTCGTGCTTCGTAGTTGCTTGTGGCGACGACGCCTCTGCCCGCTCCGCCTTTCGGGTCAGCGCCAACTACAACGGGTTTACCCTTGTACTCTGAATGCTCGCGCTCCTCGACAGCCGTGTAAAAATGGTCCATATCCAAATGGAAGATTATTCGCCTTTTTTCGCTCATGCACGCTCAATAGACGCTTTAGGAGCGTTTGTGATTTAAAAGCTATCGAGGCACTATTGGGCAGATTCATAACAGATATAAATGCGAATTCCGAATAAACAATTAATGAGGCTTCAGTTGTGAGCACCAAAGTTTTAGAAGGCATCAGAGAAGAACTGAAAGAACTCAAACTTCTCTACAAAGAACTAGTTGAAAAACTCATACCCACAGAAGAACCGACAAAAGAAGAAAAGAAAGCCATAGAAGAAAAAGACGAAACAGCAGACGAAGAAGAGCTAATGAAAACCCTAGGCTGAAAATAGATGTTCACCATCAAAATAAAAAGAAAAGCCCTCAGAAACCTCGCAAAAACAGACAACAAACAAAAACAGAAAATAAAAACAATCATACTCATTTTGAAAAACGACCCAATTCCCTTCAAGAAAGCAGACATCTGCAAACTCAAAGGCTACAATAACATGTACAGAATAAGAATAGGAACGCTCAGAATAGTCTATGAAATTTTATGGGAAGAAAAAACAATACTAATCCACTACATAGGTGCAAGAGAAAAAGCCTACGAATAATGACCAACCCTTCACCACGAGAAGGGTATTCTACCAGAGACCCAGAGAAGGCCAACATCACTAGTGCCATGTATTTGGAGCCTATTAGAAATAGATTGCAGAAACCCATAGAGGGTCTGCCTGCATTGGCGGTTTTATCAACCAAAAAGCGAGAGGGGAAGGGGACTGAGAAAACGATAGGAGCCTACCTCAAAAGTTCAACCTATGTGTAATGGGGTATAGCCTCGCAGAACACACCAGCCCCGTCAACATTCTCAGCGAATAGCGCAAAAAGGCTTATGAACGAAACAACACCAAACACAAACAAACACGGAACCACTCAACATGCGCAAAACAAAACTAAAAGTCAAAGCTATCCTCTTCGACCTAGACGGCACCATAGTAGACTCACGAGACGCTTACATAGAAGCAGCACGAATCGCCTTCCAAGCCATGGGCTTAGAACCACCCACGCGCCAAATCGCCCTACAAATCCCAAAAAGGCTAGAGCAAAATCTGCCAATAGACGACCTCACACACGCCAACGCAACGCAGTTCCTAGATGTTTACCTAAAAACCTACTTTGCCATAACAGAGGTGAAAACCAAACCCATACCCAACATCCAAAAAACGCTCGAAACCCTCCAACAAAAAGCCAAACTCGCCCTCATCACAATGCGCAACGTCCCCAAAACCGCAATCACCAAAGAACTAGAGCATTTCAACCTCGCAAAGTACTTCACCCACATCATAACCGCCCAAGACACAAACAAACCAAAACCCTCACCCGAAGCCCTCATAAAAACCCTCAAAGCCATAGACATCGAAATCTGCGACTGCCTCATGGTAGGCGACTCAGTCACCGACATCCAAGCAGGCAAAGCAGCAGGCACCAAAACCGCAGCCGTTCTCTCAGGACTCTACTCCCAACAAGAGCTCGCCAAACTAAACCCCGACTTAATCCTCAAAGACGCCACCCAACTCCCAAATCACATCGCATAATCATATTTCCATCCACGAAATATTGCTAAAAACCGCCTAAACCAATTATAAAGGCACACGAAAATAAAGTTTAATAAAACCTTCCACACTAAGTCAATATGGAGAAGGCTTCAGAGCGGATAGTCAAATGAACTTCATAGAAATAATGTTAGCAGAAAAACTAAAAGACGCAGACCCAGCCCTAAACATTACAGGCTCCGACCGCAAAGTCCTCCAAGTAGCCTGCGAAGACCTCACAAACTACCTCAAATACCACTGGAACCTCATCGGAAACGAAGCAAGCCAATGCGAACTCGTAGAACGGCTAGAACACTTCTTCAAAGAAAACCCCACCGAACTAGAAGAATTCCTAACCATCTGGACCAGCATATGGTTCAAAAAATGGAAAGAACGCGTCAAACTACTCATAGGCAACCAAAACGCCAACAGATGGAACAGAGTCTCAAAAACCCTCAACAACGCCGAGCCATATTGGAAAAACCTTGCACACAAGCAAGAACTCCGAGAAATTGTAGCGGCTACTCTCATAAAAAACGGAGAAATCTGCGGCACAGAAATTCTCTCAGATAACCTTCTAAAAATGGAGCTGGGCGAAAAACGCACACAAGGCCTCAGCGACAAAGAACAAGTCTTTTTCATCCTAAACAACGCCCTGAGAAAAGCACGAGACATGGCTCAAAGTAAAGGTCCGCTTATCTTCGTCAAAATCGACAAAGGCTACTACAGCGCTACAAACGCGTAAAAACGCTACTCTAATTTTCCATTTCCAAGCGTCCATAACTTACTGTAAAGCAAAACTGAAAACGCAACAAAAATAGCCTGTTGCACTCAACCTAAAACGGTTTAAATTACTCTTTGCCTTTGAAGCGTTTTTGTCTGCCACGCGTACTCTCTGATAGTTGTGGTTTCTCCGTAGCCGCAGGCTGCGCATCTTTTCTTGCGCACGTGATAAGCGCGTCTTCCGCAGCGTCTACAGTGGATGTGTACGACTCTGCCCTGGTGTTTGCCGAAGGATGGTGTACCCTTTCCCAACGGTTGTCACCTAGGCGGCGGCGAAATAAGAATGACGTTGTCTCCGCGGACGATGATGAGCCCTAGTTTTCGCATGTTCTCAGTGTTTGTGGTGTCTTCTGTTTCTTCCAGAACAAGGTTTAAATGTTGGTCGAAACCCTTCAGTCGTCCCCGTAAGCTTTTTCCGCCTTTTAAGCGTACGAGCACTATTTTGCCCAAGTTCTGCTCAAGGATTTCGGTCGTCATTTCGCTCATTTTGAACCCTCATGGTGTCTTTATCTCTTGTATACTTGAACTTTCCACATTTAAACCTATCTAAGCGAAGCGTCATGATTGCAGAGAAGAGTCTGTGCCCTTAATAAGTTTGGAGCCGACTCCGTTGCTTCTGGAATCGGTGATTTCGTTGGATGGAAAGGTAAATATCATTTCTCTCACTCACCATTGTACAGAAATCTGCGTTGGAGAGTCTTGCCATGTCCCACAAGCATCGAAGGTATTCTTTGAAATCCAAGGAGGGGAAGCTAATCCTGAACAAGGTTTCTGAAAGGCTGAAGATTAATGTGGAAACCATTCTGGGTTCGAGAGTAAACATCGAAGTCGTTGAAGCGGATTTTGGTCCAATCTTCCTTGTGAATGGCAAGCCTTTGTTTTTTAAAGTCGAGGATAGTGTGTTGCCGACATTGTTTTTCAAGGAAATCTCTGCGCATACACCTAAAGTCGTGGTTGACATGGGTGCTGTTCCTTACGTGTGCAACGGCGCTGATGTTATGGCTCCCGGCATCGTGCGTTTTGAAGGTGAATTCAGCAAGGGCGACTTGGTTCTTGTGGTAGACGAGAAACATGGAAAACCGCTTGCCTTGGGAGAAATTCTTTACGACGCAGGAAACGCAAGGAACGTTAAGCAAGGTGTCGTCGTCAGAAACCTCCATTTTGTCAGTGACAAAATCTGGAATTTCGCTAAAGCGTTGATTGAGTAAACGTGAAGTTGTAATTTTGATTGTAAATTCATAAGGCACTTATTAATTCAATTCATATTAACTGTCAAAATTCAGACTTGGAATTAAGAAACGCTTAACTGTTGAAACATAATTAATAGTAGGAAGAGAGGAGAAATTTGCCGACACTGGGAATATTCCGCAAACAAAGGAAAGAGGAAGACGAAAAAACAGCTACGATTCCTCCTGAAGACAAAGAAGTTCTGGGCAAAACCTACCTGAAGGCTATGCCTCTCCGTGCTTTGTCAGACTTAGACGCTATCAAGAACGAGGTGAAGAACGGAAACATCCTCATTCTCCGTATAACGCCACTCGCAAGCAAAAGCATAGAAGACGTGAAACACGCAGTAAACGAGTTGTACGAATTCGCAGAATCCATCCGTGGAGACATCGCCCGTTTAGGTGAAGAACG
>Ga0209324_10002923_pt1 | contig 11716 bp, 11 predicted proteins | sample Rifsed19ft3_FD_184015 | JGI IMG/M metagenome (GOLD analysis project Ga0209324, IMG submission 184015) | Soil microbial communities from Rifle, Colorado, USA - sediment 19ft 3 (version 2) | ecosystem: Environmental > Terrestrial > Deep subsurface > Rock core/Sediment | place: Rifle, Colorado...
ATGTTGGCAAAGTAAGCGAGCCAGTTCAGCACCAACATAGCCGGTAACATTTATGATGCCTGCTTTTATTTGTGGCATAGTATATTTTCCGTATTATACTACATAACGGGTAATGCCAGAAAACAATAAACAATAAGGTTGTTTACCAACTCCCCATCCTTATATCCTCCTCCCTTTTGTGCAGGGAAGGGGCAGGGGGAGGTTGCTAAGCATTTCTGAGTACAAATGATGTATAATATATTGCAGGATACTACATAAAGGAGGAGTTCGGCAGGCATGAGGTTTGAGAGCAGTATTGACATTAATGCCCCGGCCAAGAAAGTGTGGGCGCTGATAGACAAGCTCGAAGAGTGGCCACAATGGATGCCGTCCATTAAGAAGATTGAGAGGGTCTCTAAGGAGCCGTTGACAGTAGGCTCGCAGCTTGCTGTCACAGCTAAGGTAAGCGGGCTCACGGTTATATTATTGATGACGATTACTGAATTTGTCCCAGAACGGACTGTGGTCATGCACGGGAAAACCCTGGGCACCAATTTGACACGCTTCTATAATCTGGAACCTGTAAATGGCAAGACGAAGGTGACCATTGGCGGTGACGTTACAGGGGCTCTAGCCTGGCTGGCGTGTCGGGGTGGCCAAAAGGTCTCGGCCGAGATTGCCCAAGCAGCGAAGGAAAAGGTCGAGGGGTCGAAGTAAATAATTTAGTTGCCCAATTTATTGGGGTCGTCTCTTTGTCATTGTGAGGAGCGAGATTTCTCACTTGCGCTTCGGAACAGGCTCCGCAATCTCGGTGGGGAGGCAATGATAAAAAGCGAAGCGCCCCGATTTATCGGGGCAGCTACGAAAGCCTGTTTTGCGTGGTCTAGCTTCAGACTATTATGCGAAGGAAAACAGAAGGTTCAACCAATTCAATCCCGCTAAATTGCGTTGATAAATGCCTGCTAGCCCTTGATAGTGCAAATGAGCCCATGCTTATTTACATAATTTTAAGCCTTGAAGGGGAGATAGATCATGTTAGGTTGAACCAAGCAATTTTTTCGGCACAACAAGCTTATCCCGTTATGAGGACAATTTTGCGAAGCAGGCATTTAAGACTTTTTCGTGAAATACAGGAAGACCTGGGAAAAGGAGTCCTGAGCGTCCCAGACCAAGCTCAACTTCAGGATACGAACCACGAGAGCTATCTTTCCTCTTGGATGAACCAGCCCCTAAATCTTAAAAAAGAGTTCCCGGTGAGGGTCCTTCTATTAAAGAAACGTGAGCGGGAATCCTTGCTGGTTTTCACTTTTCATCACTCGGCAGCAGACGGACTCCGCGCTCTTCTTTTCATAAGAAAGGTTATTGAGAGTTATAACAACGAGCTTTCTAAGAATTCTAAATCCCCGCTGGATAGCCGCATAAATCGTAAAGGAGACGAATTGCTGGAATTTGCCCACAGCCAGAGGTCAAAGGTAGGACATTACTATAGGAAAATGATTTCCAGCCTTTTCCATCGCTTCGTCATAGCTGCCCTTCCTCTCCCAACAAGAGTTTTCCATGATAAGTCGGGAAAGTCCAGGGATCTGGGTTTCTGTTATAAAATTATAGGTCCCAGAGAATTCGAGCAAATCCAGTCTAAAGCAATATCAGCAGGGGTTGAGCTAAATCATATTTTTCTGGCAGCTTGTTACCGGGTGGTGGAAAAGTGGAATAGCATGCATGGGATGGCCAGTAAAAAAATACGCATAATGGCTCCAGTAAACATAAGCCCCAAGGGTTTTCGCTATGTTGTTTCTAATCAGGCGTCCTGGTTTTCCTTACCCACCACGCCCGAAGATAGGGCTGATCCCGCAAAGCTATTACGAAAGGTCAGAGCAGATACTATAGATGAGACGAGGAATAGAATAGCCTTCTCCTTAGTTTATTTCTTCTATTTTTGCTCTCGCTTTCCTTTGTGGGTTATGAGAGGAATGTGTCAGTTCTTGGTAATCACTCGGACATATATTGATACTATTCTCTTTACCAATGTCGGCTTTATCTGGCCAAAATTAGGCTCTGAAGAACCGGCAGTGCGCAAAATAGGCAACGCCAAAATACTTAATGTTACTGGCTCAACCCCGGTGGTAACTCCAATGGGACTGGGCATCGCCTCGGGTACCTATAATAGGAATCTAAATTTCTCTCTCACTTATAGAACCGCCCTTTTCTCCGAAGAGAAAGCTCAGATGTTCTTGGATTTATATGTTGAAGAGATTAAAAACGTGTAAGGAAGAGATTAAGCAGTATCAAGGTGGGACGAGCGCATGACAGTATCGCTGGTAAAATTTGACGGCTCCCTGGATTCGGTTCGTAGGGCTATCAAACTCTGTGATGGATTTGAGAAACTCGATAGGAACGCCAGAGTCTTGATAAAACCCAATAATTGTTTCCGACACAAAATAATGCCTCCCTACGGGATGGTGACCACGTTGAAGATCATAGATGGAGTCGTGCAATTATTGCTTGAGTATGGCTGCAAAGAGATTTCTATAGGAGAAGGCGCCATCATTGGTATATTCGACGAGCTTAAGCCGTATACGAAACGGGGTTTTGAGGGCACAGGCATTGAAAAGATAGCGAAAAAATACGGAGTTAAACTGATTGATTTCAATGAAGGTGCTTTTCATGAGCTAGATTTAGGAGGGGTAAAGGTTCAGGTCTCGAGAGCAGCCTTAGACACAGACTTTCTCATAAATGTCCCGGTGCTCAAGACTCATTTTCAAGCCAAGGTCTCTCTGGGTTTCAAGAATATGAAGGGCTGTCTCAGTAAAGATTCAAAAAAAAGGTTTCATATTAGTAAGCGACTGGATACCCTAATTTGCCTTTTAAACGAAGCCATCAAGAGCGACCTGGTCATAATTGATGGTATATATATGCTGGAAAAAGGACCGGAAACCCTTGCAGGTGTAGCTCACCGCAAGGATTTGATTATCGCCAGCCCAGATATATTCGAGTGCGATGTTGTCGGAGCCACAATCTTGGGAATTGATCCGGCACAAGTTGACTATCTGAGAGAATTTGCCCAGAGACATGGTCGCACTTTTGATATCAGCGCAATTCAAATCGAAGGAGAGGACATAGAATCTCTCAAAGAGCAACTTGAGTGGCGATTTGAACCGGACAAAGAATTACTGACCCCGGCGAAAATAACAGGACTTTCCGCTCCTTATCCGGGGCAAACTCTTTGTTCCGCTTGCGGTGCCACGCTGGCCTTGGCTCTGTCAATATTCGGCAAAGATAATCCCAGAATGGATTTTGGCGGTGCAGCGTTATATTATGGGCTGGGATTGAAGCCGGAAAGAGATACTCCAAAGGTCTTCCTTTACGGTGATTGTGCCATCAAAAGTAATAAGAGTTTACAAAATGCCATCAAGGTGGAGGGGTGCCCGCCTGCACTAAGTAAAACTCTCCTTGCCTTGATGAAATCACTGCTAAGTAAGCCCAGGATGTTTAGGATGCTGCTTCTACAAGCTATAAGGTTAATTGGAATAAGGCTCGGGATCTCCCAGGAGATTTTTCCCCGATGGGAACGATATCGGTCAAAAGAATTTGACAAAACCCACTTCTAGTGAAGGAAAAGATTCCTTCACGCCTCAGGGATTCGGGAATTTAAAAATCAAAGGGCAAAAATCAAAATGACAACTAAAAAATGTAAAAGTTTTTGACTTTTGCTCTGTCACTTTGCATTTTTATTTTTACTTTTTGCATTTCGGGGGATTTGCTTAGAGTTTGGGATTTAAGATTTGTCGAGAACTACCCACTCGATTTGGTTATCGCCCTTGAGGACGGAAACAATGTGGTTCTTGTATCGTAGTTGCTCTACCAGAAAAAGATGCCCATTGTAGCCCAGAGTAATATGATTCTCGTCGGGGACTGAGATTATCCGGCAGGTCTTTAACCCGCTTATACCAATTCCGATGACCTTCAGAATTGCTTCCTTTGCCGTCCAATAACGGAAAAAGGTATCCCAGGACTTCTCCTTTAGCCCCCATTCCTCATCACTCGCCACATGAGAAAAGAGCGATCCGGGCCGGGGCTTCATTTCTTCAATATCAATCCCGACCTTATCTTTGCTCACAACTGCTGCCACGCACTTAGATTTATGGGAGAGGGACCAATAATTGCCATTAACTGGACAGGGTACACCTTTTTCGTCTTTGCGCAGTTCTCCAAGCCGCACTCCGCTTTTTGCGGCACTCAGTTTTAGCGCCTCTCGGGCGATTCGACTTAGATGGTCTACCTTTTCTTCTCCTGAGAGCTTATGTCCAGCTTCGATAACTGGCATGACTACGGGAAATAAAGTCATCGCTTACTAAAACCTTGTCGCCTTCTTAATAATATCTTTATCAAAGTAGTTGACCGACATTCCAGCATCCACAACGATGCCCTGGGCGTTAATGCCACTGGACCGCTCGCTCAAGAGAAACGCCACTGTATTGGCTACTTCCCTGGTGGTCAGAGCTTTTTTGCGCAGGGTTAATTGTTCCGCAAAGAGGTAATAGTCTAAATAGCCGGGTATCCCTGCGGATGCCGAAGTTTTCAACAGTCCGGCGTTCACGGAGTTAAATCGGATTTGGGAAAAAGAACTGAAGGATTTAGCCAGGAAGCACAGGGTTGAATCCAAGGCAGCTTTTACCGGAGCCATAAAACCATAGGGTTCGGCGGCCATTTTGGTGGTTGAGATGGATATGGTGACTACAGATGCCTTTTCATCCAAGAGGTCTTTAAATGCATTGGCAATAGCGATTAAGGAATAGCAGGAGATATCAATTGATTGCAGGAAGTCTTTCTTTCTTGTTTCGTGAAATGGCTTAAGTCCCTCTTCATAATTGGCAAAAGCGATGGAATGAACGATGCCATGAAGCTTGGGGTACCTTTTGGAGATGTCTTCAGCCAGTGTTTTAATTTCCTGTTCCCGTTCGACATCACACACGAAGATATCAGCGGCAGGAAGAATCTTGGCAACACTCTCTTTTCTTTCTACTGATTGAACACTATAGATTACATTTGCCTTTGCCTCGACAAGAACCTCGCCGACAGCGAAGGCGACGCTCTTCTTATTAGCCACACCAAAGACGAGAAAGGTCTTATCCGCGATGTCTAAGAAATCCATATAGTGCTCCTTATTATATCTCTCAATATATGTCAGGGTACCTCTTTAGCCAGGGTGACGGTGAACTCGACTGTGACCGAAGTCTTGCCAGCAACTGAGGCTTTGCCCTTCATGAAATAAGCAGTGCTGATTTTTTCCACAAGTTCGGCTTCAATATCTAAGATACTGCCGGGCTTGACGATACTTTTGAACTTAGCGTTATTAATTCGGGTCAAAACAGGAATACCTCCGCTCAGACCGCCCATCATTTTGGAGAGCAGAATTGCACCTGTTTGAAAAATGGATTCACAGATGAGCGCCCCGGGCATGATTGGTTGTCCGGGATAATGTCCTGCGAATACTGGTTCATCGGGCCTTATTTCTTTCGTTGTTTTGATTTTTGTTCCGCTTATTTCTACGATCCGATCGACAAACAAAAATGGTGGACGATGGGGTATGGCATTTAGAATCTCCTCCATCTCATAATCCTCCAGTCACCTCAAGAGTAGAACCAGTAACATAGGACGCCTCTTTGGAAGCTAAGAAAAGAACGCAAGCGGCTACCTCTTCAGTGCTCCCGAATCTCTTTAAGGGAATCCTGGCCAGGTAAGCTTCACGCAATTTATCGGGAAGGTCTTGAATGAGTTCGGTTTCAATAAATCCCGGTGAGACGCAATTAACTGTAATGCCCCGAGTGGCGACCTCCTTGGACAACGATTTGGTCAATGCACTCAAGCCTGCCTTGGAAGCCGCATAGTTTGCCTGGCCTTCAAAACCGTATCTTTCCATCACAGAGCTTATGTTGATAATCCGTCCATATCGTTTGCGCATCAGGCTCATGACGGCAAATTTGCACATGTAAAAGATTCCGGTGAGATTGACATTCATCACATCGTGCCAGTCCGATTCTTTCATCATCGCCAGGACCGAGTCCTTTCGGATACCGGCGTTGTTCACCAGGACTTCAAGGCCCCCGTATTTCGTGTCTACGTATTTAAAAAACCTTTCCACTTCTTCATACTTGGTCACATCAAGTTTCTGGATATCAATGTTTTCGGCGAACTGGCTGTTGTCTTGCTTGAATTTTGCCGCTGCAACTTCGTTTGTCGTATAGGTGACAATAACTCTGGCACCCGCCTTCAAGAAACCCTCGGCAATGCCTTTGCCTATCCCTCTAGTTCCACCAGTGACGATAACAGTTTGTCCTTTAAAATCATGCATTTCTGGCTCCTGCTGAGAGAAATTTGTCGACATCGTTGGCGACAATTACTCCATAATTCGCTGCGCCTAGCCAACCTGACATAATAATCCCGACAGAGCCGGTATGGAAAAGTCCGGCTATCTCTTTATGAAGCCCCATACTGACCTTTAACCCTTCAAATTTGGTGCCAAAGGAAGCACCTGCTAAATGGAGTGTATACCTTTGAAATGTCTTTGGAGTAGCAGCTTCCACATGGTCTATTTTATCCCAAATCTTGGGGACATATTTCTCCAAAGCATCAAGTGTTCGTTGAATCAATTCTTTCTTAGAAGCGCGGTATTCTTCTTCCGACAGGTTCGCCCAGTCGTCATAATTGGCATTGGAGGAGGCAACAATTGAGTACATATCAGAGCCTGGCCGGGTTTGGGGATAGTAAACTGAGAAGGTCCGGCTGGTAGTATTCTTGCTGCAAAGTTCTTCCGAATCAAATTTTTTCGCCGCTGAGGTGAAAAGCAAATCCCCGATGTAGTCAATCTTCTCACCTTTTTTGATGCCGATATAGACCTGACAGCTGCTATTATTGAGACGCACCTTTTTGGCCTCTCCAATGAAGCTTTTAGAAAAATTTTCGTCTCCGACCAGTTTATGGATGGTTGATAACAAATTACCATTGGAGACAACAGCCTTACTCTTGATAGTGTTCGCATTAGCTATTACCCCGGCAACTCCTCTGTCCTTAGTAATGATTTTTTCCACCAGATGCTTAGTCCGAATATCAACACCGTTTTTTAGAAGTTCCTCCCGCATTTTCCCGATAAACTGGTCTGTGCCCCCCTGAACGGTATAAACGCCTTTGCTCATGAAGTTGGAAAACACAATTCCATAAGTTATTGCAGGATCATCCAGAGTTGACCCGTTGGCATAAACGATCGGTTCCATTAACATGCGGACAACATCATCATGGCCAGGAAAGAATTTTTCAAAAAATTCCCTTGTGGTCATGCTTTGGTCATCATAGAAATTCATACCTCGCGCTGTACTGAAAAAGTTTTCAATATTCTCTTGGGGTATTTTGAATCGCTCCTGCAAGATGTGTGTGAAATCTTCCCTGTCATAAGTCGTGGTAAAGGAGAACTGGGGGTTGTCAAATCTGATCCCTTTGAGTTGAACAATCATATTAGCAATTTCAGGCGTCCAGTATTTACGACAAGTTTTAATCATACCTACTGGAAATCCGTGTAAGGCGATATCAAAAATATGCCCCTTTCTTTTAAACCAGGTAGCCAGTCCGCCGAGGTTGTAGTGCTGCTCAAGCAGTAAAACTGAATGTCCTCCTCTGGCCAGCATATTGGCACATGTTAATCCTGCCAATCCACCTCCGATGACGATGACATCGTATTCTGACCTTGTGTTTTTCGACCAATCGTGGCTCATATATTTCTCTTTTTTACGTCTTCTGCAGAACGTGAAGATTTGCCATAGAAATACCGCTAAGCATTGCTCCCACAATTCCCAGGAATCCCTGGTCTGTGCCGCAGATGAATAGATTGTCTAAATGAGTTTTTCCCGTTTTGATTTTATGTGGTGTCCCGTAGACTGCGCCATTTATACGGCCGGTGAATTTGCGGATCGTTTTTGGAGTAAATATATCGGTAAAAACAATTGAATCGCGAAAATCGGGCACAAATTTCACTACCTCTTGGAGAGTAGTTTCCAGCCAGGCAGCTTTCTGAGCTTTGTACTCCTCTTCACTCAATTTGTTCCAGAGGTCGAAGTTAGCCAGGTTGGTTATCCTAATTACGCCCTCTGGTAAAGGATTTTCGAATTGAAAGTTATTGGGGCAGCAAATAACACCACTGGAAACATCAACCAGCTCGTCAGGTTTTCGATAATCAAATCTATCCGAATTGTTGTAAAAGGTGATTGTTGTGTTGTAGCCCATTTCGGCGGGTTCTCTATTTAAAATGAGAATAAACTCCACAAATGAAAGTTGACCCACAAAGCAATCGAATTTTGAAGAATCATAATCGGTCAACAGTTTCATCGTTTCAATATAACCAGCAGATGACAGTATTCTGTTGGCTGTCAGGACTTCACCATTTTCGAGCAGGATTGATTCGACCCTGCCATTAGCACATTGGAGGCTTTTTACCGCGCATTTCATCCTTAATTCACCGCCGCAGGCCTTGTACTTTTTCACCAGCACATCGAGGATTTGGCGTACCCCGGCTTGAGGCCGGGCAAAGCCTTCGCAGAGAATACTCTTGAACATGATAACAAATTGTCCAAACTCCATGTCATTCTCTTGGGCATTTCCGTAAAACATGAGTGGGCAAAAAATCATGTCAACGAGGAGTGGGTCGGAAATAATAGAACTCACAACTTCGCGAGCCGAAATCGGTTTGGCATACAGGTTCAGTTCGTCATATTCGAAAATGATCTTAAGCAGGTTTAGGAAGTTGTCAGCTTGCCTGGGAAAACTCTCGACGACCTCTTGGACGAAAAAGTCGAAGTCGTTATTAAACCTGAGGGTCTTATTGGGAAATTTAATTACTGACATTTGCTGTGGGCAGAGGGCAAAATCTTCAGCTTTTAGTTTGAGCTGTCGCAGTAGCTTGGGTAATGGCGCTAATTTAACATCTTTGGGAACATAATTGGTCACGGCATGAAGGCCGACATCGAATTTACGTCCACCAAGGTTGTAAAAAGAGTTCAGTCCCCCAACGCGATAATGTTTTTCCACGATGCAGACCTTTTTACCGTAATAGGCTAATCTGATGCCAGCGGCAAGGCCAGACATTCCCGCACCGATAATTAGAACATCGTAATCCATGTTCAGGCCTTTTTCAAAATCAAAGGCTAACTAATCCTTCAATCCTCGGGGAAAATGCGATAAAAACTTGTGTTCCTGGCCTATCAACACTATTGATTAAAATTTTCTCAGCCGTGGCTCTAGATAAGCTACGGAGCTATCTAGTGTGGCTAAATGTATATAGTCATCCTCGGGTACTTCGACACCGTAGCGCTTTCGCAGCTCCATAATGATGTCTAAGAAATCCATGGAGTCTAGTTCCACTTGTTCTCGTATCGGGATATCACCCTTGAGATTACTTAGATCTTCGTCTGGTATGATTTGAGCTATGATTTCCAGAATCGTGTCTTTAATTTGCTCCTTGGTCATGTTCCTCCGTTTGTCTATTCCTCAAATCTTTTTACAATAACGACTGAATTAATGCCTAACATTCCGAAGGAATTATTCAATATATAGTCAACCTTGTCAATCCTTTTTGGTTCATTGATGACCAGGTTGTTAAGATGACACTTAGGGTCTAAATGGTCCAAATTGATCGTAGGATGGACGAGATAGTCTTCAAAAGAGGGTAAATTACCGGCTAATTCCAGGGCACCAGCGGCTCCCATAGCATGACCGATGAAACTCTTGGTATTGTTCATATACGCATGGGGATGTTCGCCAAAGACTTCTGTAATTGCCTGGCACTCTACAGGGTCTCCTTCAATGGTGCCTGTCCCGTGGGTGTTGATGATATCGATATCTTCTGGAGATATGCCGGCTTTGTTAAGGGCAAGTTTCATGCACTGGACTTGTCTTTCTCTGTCGGGGAAAATAAAGTCAGTGGCATCTGAGTTGATACCATAGCCCACGATTTCACTGTAGATCTTAGCTCCCCTTTTAAGGGCGTCGCTCAATCTTTCCAAAACAAAAACGCAGCCGCCTTCGGAAACAACCACACCATTCCGATCCTTGTCAAAGGGGCGGCTTGCCTTCTCAGGGTCGGGATGGGAAGCTAAAGCTCCTTCACTTCTAAAGCCAGCAAAAATACCAAAGGAACCAGTGCACTCCGAAACCCCTCCACTCAAAGCCAAATCGACTTCGTTCAGCAGCAGCATTTGTAAGCCATGTATGAGTCCAATGTTACCACCTGCACAAGCAGCCCCCAATGTGTAGTGAGGTCCGGTAATTCCCATATTCAGGGTGACTTCACCGGCGGGATTGTTAGCCACTACTCTGGGATTATGATGGTGCGACCAATATTTCACATCATAGTCAAATTGCTTAATTTCATAGATTTCGTTTTCAGTTTCCACGGTGCCATGTTCGGTAATCCCAAGGTAGACACCAATCTTCGATTTATCAAGGCCAGCAAGGTCCAATTTGGCATCAGCAATTGCTTCTTGAGCGCAGTAGATAGCAATAGAGCCCGCCCTCGTTCCCCGGCGCAATTCCTTCTTTTTTTGATACTTCAGCGGGTCGAAGTGGCATATACCAGCCAATACTTCACCCATGTAGCGGACGTTGAATTTTTGTATTCCGGATTTGCCAGCAAGTAAATTCCTTCGGAATTCTGTTAGATTATTTCCGTTTGGCGCTGCCAGGCCCACCCCGGTTATTACAATCCGTGCTTCATTAGGTTTCTTTGCCGCCATAGGATAGAACTTCCCTCAAAAATGTACGTAGTAGAGCGGCTTAAAGAAATCTAGTTGCATCGCTCCGAAGGAGTAATTCCCTGAGCTCATCTTGCTAGGGCCATTTTCTCTACCATTCCAGACCCAGCATAAGACAGACTATGCCGCTGCCAATCCCCAGCATGGCAACCTTATCACCAGTGTTAAGGCGCCCCTGGTCAATGCCGATAGCCATGGTAATAGGCAGGGAAACCGACCCAATGTTTCCCAGATAGTCCACTGTGGAGAAGTCTTTTGCCTCATCTAGTCCTAAGGTCTTGAACAGTAGTTTACTATGCACGGCGCTAACCTGATGAGTAAAAACCCTATCTATATCGGAGTTCTTCCACCCAATCTCTTGTTTTGTGGCCTCCCAGGTGTCAGGCGCCAATTTCAAACCATTTTTCAAGACCCCTTCATAGTCTGTGTGCATATCTGGAAGTTCATCCAGGTCGATGAAAGAAGTATCGGCTTCTATACGACAAAGATCATTATGCTGTGAAGCCGCGCGCGTTACCCCGCCCAGAAGCTTATGACCGTCTTGCGACAAAGAGGAATGGGTTAACACCGCTGCTACTGCTCCTGACCCCAAAGTTAAAGTGGCAAAGGCGAGTTTGAGCTTATCTCTGGTGATATCCGGCTCTTTCAAGAGTTTATAGATTGTTGTGTCAATAAGCCGTTTGCTGCTCTCACAGCCAACCACAATTCCTGCTTTTATCTGACCTAACTCAATCATGTTTGCCAGAGTTACCATGCCGTTGATGAAACCCAGGCAGGCATTGGAGATGTCGAAAATGGTAGCTGTCGGAGGAAGGCCCAGAGAGTCATGGACCACGGTAGCTGTCGCTGGTTCCAAGAAATCACGGGATACCGAGGTATGCAGCAGGCATCCGATATCCTCTTTTTTAATGCCGGACTTGCTAATGGCTTTTTCTGCCGCT
>Ga0209324_10002932_pt1 | contig 11700 bp, 9 predicted proteins | sample Rifsed19ft3_FD_184015 | JGI IMG/M metagenome (GOLD analysis project Ga0209324, IMG submission 184015) | Soil microbial communities from Rifle, Colorado, USA - sediment 19ft 3 (version 2) | ecosystem: Environmental > Terrestrial > Deep subsurface > Rock core/Sediment | place: Rifle, Colorado...
GGAAAGGACATTCCTTGTAAATTCTTTCTGGTAAAGTATCTGATGATATAAATCTATATCCTTCACTGTCGCTGCAAGGTAATTGCAGAGCAAGTAGATTATCTCAAGATCCTCCCTGTAAAACGGCTCATCTGTGATCTTATCGTGTATGTTAAAGATACCTATCAGTTTTCCCTTATATATCATGGGGAAAGAAAGTGTACACTCCAGAAGTTCCATTTCTGATTTTATATTCAAAGACGCCGTATCAGTAGGATTAAGTGGTTTACGTTTTATTCTGCCTGTCCTTGAAAGCCATGTAGCAAGCGCACTATCCTTTCTTAATCTAAGGTTCTCAGCAATATATTGATCAAGCCCATGGTGCGCTTTAACATAAAACCCTTCTTTATCCTTAAGCATAATCGACATTTTGCTTACGCGGCTAATGCCCATAACTGATTCCATAAAGTGATTAAAGAGCCTTCTCATATCAAAATTTGCAGTCAGCACCTTGGCAAAATTAGCCAGTACCTGCAGGAATCTCCCCGATTGAAATGTCCCAAGACCTTCCTGGCCATAAAAGGAGTTACCCGGTGTCTGCAGATTATAAGTACCCTGTGCAGGGGCATCATCTATTGATTTATCAAGCAGGCTTTCTACTTTTTTTAGCCTTTGTTTATCAATGGCGTGCTCAACTATGGAGGGAAGTTCTGCATATACAGACTGAGTCTCTACACAACCGTAGACACTCTGAGGCATGTTTTCCAGAGTAAACTCATTAAGTCTCTCAGGGGTAATAAGTATAACCGAGTTATTGCCAAGCTTATTTAATAGTTCTTCTAACCTGGATAGCTTATATGAACCTGTATCTACCAGAAGCAGGTTAATCATGTAATTGGCGTGAAGGTCCTCGAATTCCTCTATGGTCTTGAGAGGGTATATGGTATACCTCTTAAGGGCTGTCTTTACCTCATGAATAATTACATCTTCCCTGTCACTAAGCAGTGCTAATATTTCCAACTTTCGCCCCCATCCTCTTAACAGGCAGTGTTATTCTGAATGTTGTTCCCTTTTTTAGTATGCTATCCACTTCTATTTTACCATAATGATCTTCTATAATCTTCTTGGTTATGGCAAGGCCAAGCCCTGCGCCTATTGTCTTTGTCGAGAAAAAAGGCTCAAATATCCTGAGCACATCCTCAAGTGGTATCCCATCCCCATTGTCAGCAATTGTTATGCCAACATTCTCTTCCACCGGGTTAATACTAACTCTTATTTTTCCATCATCCCGAGTATCAGGAATAGCCTGACAGCCATTCAGTATTATATTTGCGAATGCCTGTCTTAGCCTTTTTCCATCTCCTGACATATTGACCTCAATGTTTTCATAATCCTTTTCAATGCTGATCTTCTTATTTTTAAGTTGGAGTTGTGTTACTACCTCATTAATAATGTTGTCCATAAGCCCGGTTACATTTAAGGTGCTCATTTCCACAGAAATCTTTCCTGAAGAAAAATCAAGAAGGTCTTTAATAAGACCATCTATGCGGTTTACGCCGTCTATAACAATCCTTGAGAAGTTTTCCCTGAACTCCGTATCAGAGTGCCTTTCAGGCAGCAACTGGGCAAATGTTTTTATAGAAGTAAGCGGATTTTTTATCTCATGTGCAAAAGTGGCAGATATCATTCCTATTGATGCAAGCCTATCTGAGCGGAGTTTGTCTATATAGAGTCTTGCATTTTTTACGGCAATCGCTGTCTGGTCAGAGATTGTCTGGAGCAGTTTGATGTCTTCAGATGTAAATATATCTCCTGACAACTTCTCGCCAAGAACAATCATAAATTCTAACTTACTGTCAATAAATATAGGGACCACTGCTTCACCTTTAAAGGGTTTAAGGTCGGTATTAACTTTATCTACAACTTCCTGTTTGATTTCACGAATCTGCGGGAGCTCCTCTCTTATAACAACATCCTTAGATTTCTTGAGCAATTTGACCATCTCTGATTTCCCGTTTATTATCCCCTCACTTTCTTGTATTCTATTTTCAATGTTGTATTCCCTGACCGAGGATTCTCTGTCAATGTTTACTGCTTTTTCGTTTTTTATCTCATCTTTTTTTTCAGATGTTGTTAAATAGACCATCCTATATTTTTCATCTGGAAAAAGAGAAAGCAAATAAATGTTTTTTAAGCCGAGAGCTGATGAAATTGTATCTCCAATAAAACCATATATTCTCTTAAGATTAAAGGTTGAAGCAAGTTCATGGCTGACTTTCTGTAAAGTTGAGTAGTAGTCGTATGTCTTTTTATAAAAGGTTTTGTCAATAATTGTCTGGATTCTGTTTCTAAGAGGATTAAAAAGTAAGGCAATAATAAATGCTGCGATAGCCACAATTGTGAAAGAAGTCATACCAATCAAACCGGATAAATATTTAGTCACAGCAAAAACAAGCATAACAAAAAAACCCATAAGAAACCCTGCAGCAAGAGAATAAGCCATGGTTCTTTTGATATATACATATATGTCCATGAGGCGATAGCGAAGGATACCATAGGCAATGAAAGAGTAACCCAAAATAACAGTAAACCACCCAAAAGGATATATTTCTAGATTATAATTTGGTACAAAATCTACACAAGAAAGAAAACCAATAAAAAAACCTGATAAAACATATTGGATTTTACTTTTAAATAGTGTTGACTCTTTTCTCATTTTGAACCAATTTATAAAAAGTAAAAAGTCACAATAACCTACGGTAAGGAAAAGAAAACCTAGATAAAGTGGATGTAAAAACCCCACCTTTGGATAATAACCCCAGAAATATTTATATAAGCCAATTACAAAATAATCTGTTCCATAAAGAGAATAAATAAATAAAAAACTTATTCCATATAAGAAAATAAGTATTTTTTTATGAGATTTTAAATTCAGGAATGCATAAACAAAATGAGAAAACCCTACAGGTATCAAAATGATACCCGTATAACCTACTTTTAACCAGAAAAAAGCATGCTGTTCAGTAATTGTTGAATATGAAATGGCATAAGAGAATAACCATATAAAAGTAAAAACCGAAAAACGGCTATATGCACGATTAATAGGGGAGCGACTTTGTTTAATATAAACAAAAAAACCCAAAAATAATATAAATAATGAACTTAGAAGTGGAAAAATTGAGTAAAGACTTATTTCCATCTACTTTTAGATTTTAAACTCTTGGTAATTAGTTTAGCAACATTTTTCCCGCAATAAGCTACAGTTGCTATGCCTCCTAGCCCTATTCCCTGTGTTACCCAGTGTCCTACCAAATAAAGACCTTTAATGAATGTTACTGGTGGCATTGTATTCATGTCTATTTGTAATGGAGTAGATGCCCATCCATAAGAAGCTCCGTTCCTATTTAAAGTGTATCGGTATAGAGTCAAAGGAGTTGCTATCTCTTTTACTGCTATAGAATTTGATAAGTCAGGTATGAAATTTTCTGCTTTTTTTATTAACCCCACTGCTAAGGAATGTTTATTTTCAAGCCAGAAATTATTATCTGTTATTTTTGCAGGAACAAGTAAAAGAATAACTTCATGATCGGGGGGGGCTAAAGACGAATCATGTGAAGAAGGGAAAAAACAAAAAAATCCATCTTCTGAATATGGTTTATCTTTTCTATCTAAATCTGAAAAAACTTTTTCTACATTAAAATTATTACTAAGAAAACACCACCAGCCACATCTATCTTTCAATATCTTTGAATAATTTTTATTTAATCCCAGATATACTATAAAGGCAGAAGGAGAAATCTCGAGGTTATTAATCTTTCTTATAAATTCTGCAGGAAGATATTCTTTACCAACCATTTGGAAGAATGTATTTGTAGCATCGCAGTTAGAAACGACTATTTTAGAAGGTATAAAATTATCTTTATCAATAACTACTCCTTCTACTTTATGATTTTTTATTATGATTTTTTCTACTTTTTCCCCCAATATAATATTACCGCTCCACTCTTTAAACTTTTCAATAAAGGCATCAGAAAATGCTTGCATCCCGCTTTTTGGATAATATCCACCATCTATTACAAATTCCCTGTAAAGAATTGCACTTGCCAAGGCAGAAACTTTAGATGGTGGTAAACCAATGTTTCCAAGGAAAACTCCCAATATTGACTTAAGTTGATGGTTCTTGAAATACATATCCAAAAGGTCTTTAAAGGTCTTATCTTTTAATTGAACATATAAATTTGCAAATTCAGAATTCCATATAAATTTGAAAAATTTTTCAATGTTTTCTGCTTCATCTTTAAAATTTTCCTGGAGATCAGAAATAGTAGCATCTATATCAGTCCTTATATGAATTTTATGTTCAGGAAATATAACGACATTAGTAGGGTCAAATCTAATTATTTCTACTTTAGTATCAAGCCCTAATTCATTATAGATTTTTCTTAAAGGCCCACCTTCTCTAAGACCTCCTAGAGAGTGTGCGGCAGCATCAAAAGTAAATCCTTTTCTTTTAAAGGAAGTACAATATCCTCCTGGTTTATAGTGCTGCTCCACGATTAAAACTTTCAACCCTACTTTAGCCAAATAGCACCCACAGGTAAGTCCCCCTATACCTGCACCGATAATAATCACATCATATTCATCTTTCTTTAAACCTTTGGGATTTACCTTTTGATTAATATAAAAATTATTCATAATTTCTTCTTTAAAAAACCTTCCTTTACACAATAATCTAATAGTTTTAGAAGGAAGTCTTTATCTAAACTGGAAAATTCAAATCCATATTTTTTTAAGATTTTATTGGTCATTATAGAATCCAAACTTACATTATTATTAAACAAAAGAATATTATTCTCTAAAAGCATCCTTTGGGCAGGGGTTGGATTGTTTTTAAAAAATTCACTCCGAAAAACTAATCTGGGTTTTCTAAAACCTAAAAATTTAGTCGAAACATTCAAAATTTCCTCTAAAGATGTAGTATTGCAATTGAAAGGATGATAATTTCCATTTCTTAAAGAAGCTTGACATGATATCTTAAATATAGCGTTGCAAAGGTCATCTACAAATACTATATTTATAAGAAATCCTCTCGCCGGGAAATAATCAAATATTTCTAAACTCCACATATGTAGCAACTGGTAAACACTTTGTTGGAGTGTAATTGTCTTCCCTGTCATAGATTCTCCTATTACTAATGGTGGTCTGAACACGTCTATCCATAATCCCTTTTTTCTGTATTTCTCAACTAATTTTTCAGCCTCAAATTTACTCTGTTCATAGGTTGAATTAAATCTTTGACCAACATCTAAATCATCCTCTTTAAAAATCCCTTTATAGTCTCCACAAACATAAGCAGTACTTAAATGGTTTACCTTTTTAAGTCTACTTTTTTCTTTGCATTCAACAGTCAAATCTAATACATTTTTTGTTCCCTCAACATTAACTTTTCTAATTTTTTCTACTGGCAAATTAAATTGAGTTACTGCAGCACAGTGAAAAATCTCTTCTATCTCATTTTTTAATAAATCTATGCTTTGTTTATTTAAACCTAAATTCTTTTTAGTTATATCTCCTTCTAACACTGCTAAATTATGGGATTTTCTAAAAAAAATATTGTTATCCCAGAATCTTAAAATATCTATTACTCTATCTCTTGCATTCTTATTATTTTTACTCCTTGCCAGTGCATAAACTTTATGGCCTTCTTGAAGTAGAGTCTTAAATAAATAAGAACCAACTAATCCTGTTGCACCGGTTAGAAATATTGTTTTCTTATTGTCCTTCATGGAACTTCTTAATCACCAAGCAAGAATTGTTACCTCCAAAGGCAAAACCATTATTTAAAACAATATTAACTCTCTTTATTTTTGCTCTATTGGGGACACAATCTATATCACATTCTGGATCAGGGGTCTCAAAATTTATGGTTGGAGGAATAATATTTTCTCTAACTACAAGACAGCAGGTTAACGCCTCAATTGCAGATGCAGCGCCCATGGTATGACCAAGCATAGATTTTATCGAACTAACAGGAATCGTTTTATACCGTACCTTAAATATTCGTTTAATTGCGGCACATTCAGTTTTATCATTCCCTGGTGTACCCGTTCCGTGAGCGCTTATATAATCTATTTCCTCTTCCTTAATGTCTGCTTCTTTCAGGGCTTTTCGTATAACTCTTTCTATACCATCTACATGAGAGGCAGTCATATGGTAAGCATCACAACTAATACTATAGCCTAATATCTCTGCATAGATATTCGATTTCCTTTTTAAAGCAGATTCTAATGATTCAAGAAATAAAATCCCGGCTCCTTCTCCAACAAGCATTCCCTTTCTATTCTTGTCAAAGGGCTGACATTTCTCTGAAGCCATGGCATAAAGTCGATGAAAACCACAAAATGCAACTTTAGAGAACGAATCAGCTCCTCCTACAACAGCATAATCTATATCTCCTTTTTTTATTAAATCAAACCCATAACCTATTGCATAGTTACCAGCAGCACAGGCTGTGGGGATGAGATAATTTGGTCCTTGAAGTTTAAAATAATTTGCGATATTAGCAGACAAATTATTAGGTGAGGATTGTAATATTTTTGCCTTGCTTATCTTGTCAGCACCTTCCTTAATCCAGACATTAATGGATTCTTCCATTGGTCTCTCACCCATTGTAGTTCCAAAAAAAACACCTATCCTTTCTTTACTGATATTTCTCAGAGATAATCTTGAATCCTTTAAAGCAAGAGATGCAGCAGCTATAGCCAATTGTGAGGTGCGGCCCAGGAATTGAATTTTTCTTTTGGCAATAAAATCTTCAGGGATAAAATTCTTGATCTCTCCAGCATAATGACATCTGAATTCCTTGGTATCGAATGAAAAAACCTTGCTTATCCCTGATTTACCGCTTGTTACAGACTTCCAGAACTCATCTTTGCCGATTCCTACAGATGAAACTACCCCTAAACCAGTAACAACTACTCTGCGTTTATTCACCCCGTGAGATAACTTCTGTCTCTCTCTCATTTTAAATGGATAATTTCTTCTCCTTTGATAGGAAGTCCTTTACCCCACCCTAACCCTCACCCTTACCCTCTCCCATCAAGGGAGAGGGGACAAAATCATGATAATATCTCATGGGGTTCATTCTTTTTGATCCCTAACACAAAATTGGCTTTAGCCACAATTCTATCGCCAACCCGCGCTAAAGCATCAACCACTCCTGCTTCATCTATAATCTTTACATTAATGGTCTCTAAAATGAGTTTATCACCGGGGACTACGGGTGATAAAAACTCTGCCTTGACCTTGCCTAAATAATAATTTGGATGAGTCTTGGCTAATTCTGGTTTACAAATATAGTAAAGAATTATAGAAGCCTGCGCCATTGCTTCAATAATTAAGACTCCCGGCATTATCGGTTTGCCTGGAAAATGCCCCTCAAAAAAACTTTCATTGTCTTTGATATTTTTGACAGCAACAACTTTCTCAGTACCATTAATCTCAATCACCTCATCAATAAAAAGAAATGGCTCTCTATGAGGCAAAATAGATTTAATTTTTTCTTTATCCCACTTTACTTCTGACATCAGACCTCGGACATTAGACTTTAGACCTCTCAATATAAGAAATTAATCCTTGTAGTATTTTTAAATTTTCTTGGCTTTTTAGCCATAATTCTTCATATTGTTTTATATCCAAAAATCCTATCTCCTTTGAAAATCTAATGTAATAACTCAATTCTGTTAATGAAGAAATAGCTATATATAAAAACTGTAAATATTCGTTTCTACTCTTTCTGGCAGAGCCTTCTACAATGTTTGCTGGGACTGATATAGCAGATCTTCTCATCTGAGAAGTCAAACCCCAAATCTCACTCTTTGGAAAATTATTTGTGGCTTTATAAACCATTATCGCCAGTTGGTCAGCTAACTGCCACGCTTTTATTTTTGTATAATCTCTACCCATCCTTTTTTGTCTGATGTCTAATGTCTGATGTCTAATGTCCATTTTATTATTTTAGTTTCTCAGTATATTTGAGTACCTGCCTTAGGTTTCTTATATTCGGGATATCATTTTCGGGTATGATAATCCGATATTTTTTCTCAAAAGCAGCTACTATCTCGATTGCTTTTAATGAATCTATTCCTAAATCTTTGAAAAAGTCTGCATCGAGCGTAAGTTTTTCCACAGGAACCTCAGTAATATCTGCAATTATTTTCTTTACTTCTTCTTCTCGATTATTCGACATGTACCCCCCCTTCACTGATATCTGGATATAATTGATGAAGCACTGCTCCCACCAGGACCAAAATTGTTGATTAATATATTGTTTATTCTCGCTATCCGTGATTTGTTGGCCACATAATCGAGGTTACAATTATTATCTTTTACCTTATAATTAATCGTTGGGGGTATAAAATTATCGGCAATACTGCCTGCAGAAGCAGAGATCTGAAATAGACCACCTGCACTGAATGGCTCTCCTATAATTGATTTAATAGAGCTAACAGGGATATTGTAAGCAGACCTTCCAAAAACATCCTTTATTGCCTTTGTCTCTAATCTGTCCTGTTCAGGTACAGAATTCGCCGAAGCATTTATACAATCTATATCCGTAATCCTCAATCCGGAATCTCTAACCGCCTTCTTCATACTTTCTTTTAATCCTTCTGCTTCCGGATTATATTTACCCATCTTGTATGCATCAAAACAATTACCTATGCCTTTAACCTCAGCATAAATATTTGCTTTCCTTTTCTTAGCATATTCCTCATCTTCTATTGCTATGACTGCTGCTCCTTCGCTTAATATGATCCCATTTCTTCTTTTGTCAAAAGGGCAGGATAATTCTTCACCTTTTATGCCAGCAAGGAAACCTAAACGATAAAACCCAATAAAACTTGCGAGAGAAAGACTCTCTACTCCTCCCACCAATACTGTCTTAATTCGCCCCAATCTGATAAAATCTACAGCGTACTTTAATGCGTCCAAGCCTGATGTATAACCTGTAGAAACAGTCGTATTAAACCCCTGGATATTAAAGCGAATTGAGACCTGGCTTGAAGCAGCATTCACTACTGTTCCAGGGAAAAGAGAAGCATCCGAAAAAAGAGGCCCGTCTTTTATTATTCCCTTATCAAATTCAGCAATATTCCAGAGAGAAGACAAAGTAGTTCCTGTGCATACACCTATGTCATCTGTATTTTTATAGTTAATTGTTAATTTTGCATCCTCAATTGCCAATTTTGCAGCGGAACATAACAGTCTTGCTGTTCTGTCAAGACTTTTTAAGCCCTTGGAGCCTAAAAAAAACGTGGGGTTGAAATTGCTAACCTCACCTCCTAACTTACACTTAAATCCATTTGTATCAAATCTGCTAATCGGCTTAATCCCGGACATACCTTCTTTCAGAGCTTCCCAGAATTGTTCCTTTCCTATGCCATTCGGAGCAATTACTCCTATACCGGTTATCACTATTCGTTTTTTAGCCAAAAACACCTCAATATTGTCATGCTGAATTTATTTCAGCATCTCTTTAGACCCTGAATCAAGTTCAGGGTGACATTCCTCCATCTATTACTATCGTCTGGCCTGTAATATAGCTTGCATCATCACTGACTAAAAATCTTACAACCCTTGCTACTTCTTCTGGTCGCCCTAACCTGCATATTGGTATCTGTTTTATTATCTGACTTTTATATTCTTCTTTTAAATCCTTAAGCATATCCGTCTCAACAAAACCAGGGGCAACCGCATTAACCCTGATATTATAGGATGCGACTTCCTTTGCAAGAGATTTGGTAAACCCAATTATCCCTGCTTTAGATGCAGAATAATTAGTCTGTCGTGACATGCCTGTAATCCCGCTAACCGAAGTAATATTTACGATAACACCACTTTTCTGTTTTATGAATGTTATAATCACTGCCCTGGTAAGATTGAATGTCCCATCTAAATTAGTATTAATTACTTCGTGCCAATCGTCAGGTTCCATAAGAGCAAGCGCCTTATCTTTAATTACCCCCGCATTATTAATAGCAATATCTATGCCACCAAATAATTCTTTAGTATTATCTACCCAGGATTTCACTGCATCATAATCTCTAATATCCACCTGAAATGATTTGACTTTAACACCAAAATCCTTTATTTCTTTTTCCAAATCCTCTGCGTTTTTATTATTTTTTAAAAAATTGAAGCTTATATTCGCCCCTTCTCTGGCCAAATCGATAGCGATAGCACGGCCTATTCCCCTTGTGGCGCCACTAATGATAACTGTTTTATTCCTGAGTGACATTTTTGGCATAGCCTTTCCAGACCTTTTCATAATATTTACCATAACCAATAATCCTTTTAATATCAAGTCTTTTCTGTAATTGTGTAAAGGAATAATTGAAGTGGATATCAGGACAGATTAAAAGTGAACTAAAATAAAGGGTGTTTTAATATGACATCTTTTATCGTTAAGTTTGGGTTTTATTTTTCTTCAATGCCTTTATGAGAGAATCATAGCTCAAGGTATTCGGAATGTCCTCTTTTTCAAGCCATCCCCTCCTTGCAATAGAGACTCCATAGGCCATATAGTCAAAGTGGCTGATTATATGCGTGTCTGTGCTTATAACCATAGGTATTCCCATCTCCTTTGCCATTCTTGAGTGTACATCATTGAGGTCCAATCTGAAGGGGTATGCGTTAATCTCGAAAGCAGTTCCTGTTTCTTTTGCTGTCTTAAAAACCTCGTTTATATCAATATCATATGGATCCCTTTCCCCGATTAATCTTCCTGTTGGGTGGGCGATTACTGAAACATAAGGCTTCTTCATGGCAGATACCAATCTTTTTGTAAGTTGCTCCCTGCTCTGCTTGAAGCCTGAGTGAATTGAGGCAACAACAATATCCATCTTTTTCAGAACATCATCAGGGAGATCTAATTGTCCGTCGCTCCTGACATCAACCTCAATGCCAGCAAGAAGCCTGAATCCCTTTAGTTTTTTATTTAAGGCATCTATCTTCTTTTTCTCATTTAGGAGTTTTTCTGCTGTAAGTCCCCTTGCTATACCAAGGCCCTTTGAGTGATCTGTTATCGCAATATATTCGTATCCTCTTTTTCTTGCTTCTTCAGTCAATTCTTCAAAATCATGGCTTCCATCACTCCATGTACTGTGCACATGGAGGTCACCCTTAATGTCTTTAAGCTCAACAAGTCTTGGCAGTCCTCCCTTCAAAGCAGCCTCTATCTCACCCGTGTCTTCTCTCATCTCCGGAGGAATATAGGGAAGACCTAAAATCCTATAAACGTCTTCTTCTTCCTTTCCACCAAGTTTCTTGTCATCCCTTTCCCTGAAGATACCGTATTCATTTATCTTGAGGCCTGATTTCACAGCCATCTCCCTCAATCGTATGTTATGAGACTTGCTCCCTGTAAAATAGGCCAGTGCAGCACCAAAGCTCTCTTCTTCAACAACACGAAGGTCAACCTGTAATCCTTCATGTATTATCACACTCGACTTTGTGGGTCCCTGCATAAGGACATTCTTAACATAGGGCAGATGGACAAAGACGCTCATCACCTGTCTGTGGTCTTCTGATGTGGCAAGGATATCTATATCTTTGATCGTATCCTTCCACCTCCTTATGCTTCCAGCTATGCTTAACTTCTTGACATGTGCCTTTTGTCTTAGGTGCTTGACAATATCATTGGCAATAGGGAGAACTTTTCCC
>Ga0209324_10002950_pt1 | contig 11659 bp, 9 predicted proteins | sample Rifsed19ft3_FD_184015 | JGI IMG/M metagenome (GOLD analysis project Ga0209324, IMG submission 184015) | Soil microbial communities from Rifle, Colorado, USA - sediment 19ft 3 (version 2) | ecosystem: Environmental > Terrestrial > Deep subsurface > Rock core/Sediment | place: Rifle, Colorado...
AGTCTTGTCTTCGTCAACGGGGAAGGTTTCTTCTTTGACCAGGCCAGGTTGGATGATTTCGGTGAGGTCCATGCAATACTCCTTACGCCACATTCCACCAATCTCGCCCTTCACGCAGGCCAAAGGCTGCCAGCTGGGCGCGGATCAGCGGGCGGGCGCCGCGCGCCCCCACCGCCGCCAGAACGATCGGGTGGTCATAGCGCTGCCACCACTCCGGCAGCGCTGAGGGTGCCAGGATAGGCAGCCCACGCCGCGCCCGGCCGATCTTGCGCGGATCGACGTCTACGAAGGCGACCAGGGGTGCACCCTGGCGGACAAGGTACTTGCTCAAGCGGCGGCCGATCATGCCTGCACCCCAGATAATAACCGCTTCGCACCCGATCAGGGGGCCGCGCCCCAGGTAGTACGCCTTGGCTCGCAGGAAATTTTCCAAGGCATACCGCCCATCGCGGCGCGTTAACCGCTCGGGGCTTTCCCGCCAATCTAGCAAGACTTCTGGAACCTTGGCAAAACGTGCTCCTGCCAGATACAGGCGCAACCACAGATCATAGTCCTCCGGCCAGCCGTGTTCCTGATAGCCGCCGACCTGTTCCACCCACTCTCGCCGGAAGACTACACTGGGATGCGCCAGTGGGCTTTCCACAAATATCTCGCGGCGGATATCGGCGTCGCTGACCAGCGAATTCAGCCACTCCAGGTAGAGGCAGAAGCCCTGGCGCACCTGTCCGGGCGGGTAGCCCCTGACCAGGCAGCCCACTACCGCCACCTCGGGATGCGCCTCCAGGAAAGCGATCTGCCGGGCAAGGCGCTCCGGCTGGCAGCGGTCGTCGGCGTCCATGCGAGCCACGTAAGGCACGCGGCAGACTGCCAGGCCAGCGTTTAGGGCAGGGATAATGCCGCCATGGGGTTGAGAGAGTAGCCGAAAACGGCTATCCCGGCTGGCCCATTCCTCCAAGATGGCAGCCGTCGTATCGCTCGAACCATCGTCGACGGCGATCACCTCGAAATCGGCGAAGGTCTGGCTGACCAGGCTGTCGAGCGCTTCGGAGAGCGTTCCAGCAACGTTGTAGCATGGCAGGAGCACTGACACGGCAGGCATGGCCTGATTGTACCTGAAAATTATAAACGCCCGGTTGACAACCGGGCGCGTCCATTATTTCCTGATGATTGAATGATTGGTTTTTGTTTCGCTCTAAATCTGAATCACCTTCGCCGCCGCCCCTCTTTGTTCGCTCCCCCAACCAACCACCAGGCGATCAATGCAAACAGCGCCCAAAGCAGGCTGCCGGGCAACTCTTCGCGATAAGCAGCCCACATCACCCAGCCCACCGTCCAGAATTTCAATCGCTTTCAACATCAGTGACCTCATTTCAATCAGCGTTTCCTGGGTTTCCCTTGACAAGGTAATCATTGTAAGTTGCCTCCGGCGGTCAAAAACGCGATACTTTAGGGCGTGGGGTGAAACGAATGTATAATCAAGTTGGAAGCAAGGTTATTGGAAGGAGATGAAAACATGAAAGACTACAGCCAAACATCCTTCTGGCTGGCGACTTACGGACCTTACACGACCAACCCGCCTCTAAGGGGGGATATTGAAGTCGACGTGGCCATCATTGGTGGGGGATTCACGGGACTCTCCACCGCTTACAATCTCTGCAAGGACGAACCCACCATACAGGTCGCCGTGCTGGAGGCAGAGGTAGTCGGGTTCGGTGCCAGCGGCCGCAACGGCGGATTTTCGATGACACTCTTCGGGTTAGAGCCAGCAGTGACCAAGGCGCTCTTCGGACACCAGCGCACCGTCGATGCCCACCGCTACATGGAGCGCGCCGTGGATTATGTCGACTCTATGGTCAAAGAGCAAAACCTGCAGTCTGAATATTGGTTCCCCGGCTTCCTGCGCGCCGCTACCACGCCCGGATATGTCAAACGCATCCAGCATGACCTGGAGATCCTGACTGCCATGGGGATCACCGGCATTGAGTGGATCGAGGCACAAAGAATCCGCGCCGAGGTGAACTCGCCGCGTTTCCTGGGCGGTTGGTGGGAACCACGCTGCGGGTTGCTTAATCCCGCCAGACAGGTGCGGGAGCTAAAGCGCCTGGCCCAGGAACACGGTGCCCAGATCTACGAAGAGACGTCTGTGACTGAAATCCAGCGCGGGGAGCGCTTCACATTGCAAACCACTGGGGGAAAGGTGACAGCTGACCGGATGGTTTTCGCCACCAATGCTTACTCGCACCTGATCCCGTTGCTACGAAGGAAACAGGTGCCCGCCTTCACCCACATGGTGGTCACCGAACCGCTCACCCCTGGACAACTGGAGGAAATTGGCTGGAAAAACCGGCAGGGGATCGAGGATGCCCGCAATCTGGTGCACTACTTCCGGCTGACCGCCGACAACCGGCTAGCAATGGGCGGCAGCGACGTGAGCATCGCTTTCAGCCGGGATATGGAGCACGACCTGAACGCGCGCATCTTCGCTGACCTGGAGCGGGATACAGTTTGGCTGTTCCCTTGCCTGAAAGGGGTGCGCTTTACGCACCGCTGGGGCGGGCCGGTTTCTGTGCCGTTAGATTTAGCCCCGGCCATCGGCTACCTCGGTGACCGGCGGGCGGTTTACAGCCTGGGTTGCGTCGGTCACGGTGTTTCTATGGCGCATCTGAACGGCCGCACGCTGGCAGACCTGATCCTGGAGCGCCAGACCGACTTGACTGAAGTGTGGTTTGTGAACCGCCGCCTGATCCCCTGGCCGCCCGAGCCGCTACGCCTGCTCGCCAGCCATGCAATTCGCGGGTATCTCCGGGTAGAGGACGCCCTGTACGAACGAAGATTATCTAAGGAAAGTACAGAAAGGTTGATGGATTAGTTTGGAGGGGATTTAACCAGCCAATTGCTCTGCCGCCCTTTGGATCGCCGCCAGCATCTCCTCATTGGTTTTGAACTTGAACTCTTCCAAACCCAGGCGTTCAGCCTCGGCCGCTTCGGCAGCCTCCAGCCGCTGCCATTCTTCCTTGGTAACTACATGTTTTTCCAGGCGGTGCAGCCGCGCCCGTAGTTCCTCCAGGATATGGTCAGGATTCTTCGAAGGGTGCAGGGTCTGGAGGTATTGCAGGACGGCCTGCGCCCCAATTTCCCCGTCCTTGCGCGCAATCCCCACCAGGCCGTTGCTGGCCTCGCGCGACCAGCCGGCAACGAACACGCGGTCGACCGGGCGGTTGGCGTCCGGGTCGAAGGCCTCGTAGGAGTTTCCGTCCACCGGGAAGCGCGGTTGGGGATTTTTAACAAACTCATTCCAACGCACCGCCAACCCAAAGTTTTCGTCGACCCGGTCACCGATACAAAAGATCACCGTTTCGACCGGGATCACGCGCTTGGTGCCCAGGCGTTTGGCCTTGGTGTCGCCATCGTCAGCCACCAGGGTAGTGTCTTCAACTTCCAGGCCGCGCACCACACCGCGCTCGCCGCCGATGATGCGGCTCGGTGAGGCCAGAAAATCGAAAAGAAAGCGGGTATTGGAAACCGGCTCCTCGGCTTTCGGCAAGGCAGAAAGGAAAAAGGCCCTGGCTGCGGCGATGTCCTGCCCAACCGATCTCATCACTGGGGTAGAACGTACGAATTCAGCCTCCAGGGCGTCCAGGTCCAGGTTGCGGGCCACGGTTTCCATCTCTTTTTTGGTGAACTTCACTTCGGCTGGTCCGCGGCGCGCCACAGCGACCACTTCGTCTACCTTCACCTCACGGATCAACCAATGAGCGATGTCCAACATCACGTTCCCCACGCCGATGACGGCTACCTGCTTCCCGATAACAAATCTCTGTTCGCTGAAGGGAGGCAGCTGGTTGTAATGGTAGACAATGTCTTTGGCGTGGTAGACCCCCACCAGGTCCTCTCCCGGAATTCCAAGCCACTTGGTACCCTGGGCGCCCACTGTCACCAATATGGCCTGGAAACCCATCGCCCTCAGGTCTGTCAGGCTTAGATCGCCTTTCTGACCGACTACCAAATTACCGTAATAATCGATGTTGTGGGTTTCGAGGATCTGGCGGAACTGCTTGCGCAGACCTTCCTTCATCTTGTGCTTCGATGGATAAATGCCGTACTCCGCCAAGCCGCCGGGCTTAATATCGCGGTTAAGCAGTACGACATGGGCGTCTTCGCTAGCGATCTGCCTGGCGGCAAACAAACCAGCTGGTCCGGCACCAATCACAGCGACAAGGTGTTTGCTTTGCGTTTCTATGGCCACGCGCGCCTCCATTTGTGCACAAAAAGACGGCCTTTCGCCGCCAGAGTATCTTGATAAAAATTATAGCCTGAGGGGAAATTTTTCACAAGTGGAAAATCGAAGGTCGTCGTTGCTCAAAATGGATGGTTGTGCTATAGTTTATTACTTTTCGACCTGGAAGAATATTTTCTTGACTTGATACGTAGATTATGGATACTGAAATAAAAAAACTTCAACTTTCGAATGGCTTACAGGTTCTGCTTAAAGAGATCCACACCGCGCCCATTATCAGCGTGTGGTTGTGGTACCGCGTCGGCTCGCGGGACGAAAGACCGGGGATTACCGGCATTTCCCACTGGACAGAGCACATGCAATTCAAGGGCACAGTGCGCTTTCCGGCCGAGGTACTGGATAAAGCCGTCGCCCGGGAGGGCGGCTACCGCAATGCCTTCACTTTTCTGGACTGGACCACCTATTTCGAGACTATGCCGGCCGACAAGGTCGACCTGGCTTTGGATTTGGAAGCCGACCGGATGCACAACAGCACTTTCGCAACCGGCGATGTGGAGTCCGAGCGCACGGTAATCATCTCTGAAAGGCAGGGCAATGAGAACGAGCCGCTTTTCTTGCTTGGGGAAGAGGTACAGGCAGCCGCCTTCCGGGTGCACTCTTACCATCACGAGATCATCGGCGATATGGCTGACCTGCAGAGCATACAGCGCGACGACCTCTACAATCACTACCAGGCTCACTACGTAACGGGCAACGCCACCCTGGCTGTTGCCGGCGATTTCGAGAGCGAGTCCATGCTGGCCCGCATCCGCGCCCGGTTTGAACCCCTCCCAGATGGAAAGGTAACTCCTCAACGTACGCGCCCTGAACCACGCCAGCCGGGTGAGAGACGCTTGAATGTGGAGGGTCCGGGAGAGACCACCTTCGTGCAGGCCGCTTACCACGCCCCAGCCGCCACAGACCCGGATTTCTTCCCCTACCTGGTGACCGACAGCCTGTTGACCGGTCCCAGCAATCAGAATCTTTTCGGCGGCGGTATATCCAACAAAACCTCTCGCCTGTACCGCGCCCTGGTGGAGAAAGAACTGGCGGTGAGCGTCTCTGGCGGCCTGACCGCGACGATCGATCCCTTCCTGCACAACATCGTGGTCACCGTACATCCAAACAGCATGGCTGACCAGGCGATCGGTGCGATGGACGATGAGATCAAGCGCCTGCAAGACACACCCCCACCCGACAGTGAAGTAGCCCGGGCTGTCAAGCAAGCGCGCGCCCTGTTTGCCTATGGCAGCGAGAGCATCACTAACCACGCCTACTGGATGGGCTATTCAGAAATGTTCGCGACCTATGACTGGTTCTTGAATTACCTGGATCGCCTGGCTGCCGTGACACCAGACGATGTGCAGCATATCGCTCGCACCTACCTGCGCTCGAGCAACCGCGTGCTTGGTGTCTATTTGCCTACCGGTTTAACTGTAGAAGGAGATTAATACTTTGGATTGGCAACTCGCAACTCGCAGCTCACAAATCTCAGCCTCCCACTCGCTGCCTGGGTCCGATGACATCACCCGCCAGGAACTGTCCAATGGCATCGTTGTCCTGTCCCGGGCGAACTTCAACAGCCCCTCGGTCGTAGTTAGTGGTTATCTCCCCACCGGCAGTTTATTTGACAGCGACGAAAAATTAGGCCTGGCCGACTTCACCGCGCAGTCGCTGATGCGCGGCACCACCCGGCGTCCTTTTCAGGAGGTCTATAATGCCCTGGAGTCGGCCGGCGCTAGCCTGGGCTTCAGCGGAGGCACACACACGATCGGCTTTGGCGGCAAGGCTCTGACTGAGGACCTGGATTTGTTATTGGAACTCTTAGCCGAATCCTTGCGCCAACCCACTTTCCCACAAGAACAGGTGGAACGCCTGCGCGCCCAGCTGCTCACCGGGCTGGCAATTCGCGCCCAGGACACTGGGGAGATGGCTTCGCTGACATTCGACAAGATCGTCTACACTCGCCATCCCTACGCTCGCCCGGAAGACGGTTACCCGGAAACCATCCAGGCCATCGGCCAGGAGGATCTGGCAGCGTTCCACCGCGCTCATTACGGGCCACGCGGCATGGTGATCGCTGTGGTTGGGGCGGTCGAGCCAGCCAAGGCAGTCGATAAGGTTGCCAGGATTTTAGGTGACTGGCAGTATCCTGAGCAGCCAGAACCCCCCACCTTGCCACCGGTCTCCGCGCCTGAAGAACCGAAGACCCGCAAAGTCGACATCCCGGGTAAATTCCAGGCCGACATCGTATTGGGCGTCGTTGGCCCCGAACGGCGCTCGCCAGACTTCCTGGCGGCATCCCTGGGGAACAACATCCTCGGCGTCTTCGGCATGATGGGCCGCATCGGCGAGGTCGTACGCGAGAAGGCTGGCCTGGCCTACTATGCCTTCAGCAACTTGTCGGGAGGGATAGGACCAGGCCCCTGGTTTGTTTCGGCGGGCGTCGATCCTGCCAATGTCGAACAAGCTATCGATCTGATCCGCGACGAGATCGCCCGGTTCATCGCTGAGCCAGTGGCGGCTGAGGAACTGGCCGATAGCCAAGCTAACTTCATCGGTCGCCTGCCGCTCTCGCTCGAGTCAAACGGCGGGGTGGCTTCTGCGATCCTCAACCTGGAACGTTTCGACCTGGGTTTGGATTATTATCGCCAGTACCCGGATCTCGTGCGGGCGGTCACCCAGGAGGAAGTGTTGGAAACCGCGCGCCGTTATTTTCTCCCCAACCGCCTGGGCATCGCCATCGCCGGCCCATGACGGAAGTTTCATTTATGACGAAACTTCGGACTGGGATCGACCTGGTTGAAATTGAGCGCTTCGAGAGCGCCGTCCGGCGGCATGGAGCGCGCTTTTTAGAGCGCGTCTTCACAACCCAGGAACTGGCCGAAGTTGGGGAGAACTTGGCCTCGCTTGCGGCGCGCTTCGCCGCCAAAGAAGCGGTTGCCAAGGCATTGGGCACCGGCATTGGCCCGGTCCGCTGGCAGGAGATCGAGATCCTGCGCGGCCCGGCGCGCCAACCGGCATTGAACCTGCATGGCGCGGCTTCCCAATTGGCTCAGGAACTCGAATTGGAGAACTGGTCGATCAGCCTGAGTCACACTCACACCCACGCCATCGCGCTCGCCGTTGCCTTAAGTTGAAAGTTACCCTTATAATTGAATAGTCTCCCTTACCGGTAAACACCATTTCATAGCTCGCCATATCGCTGATTCACAGCATCGCCGACCCGGTGACTCTTTGATTCGTACATCATAAGGAGGCTACCCATGTTCCGCCGCGTCCTCATTGCTTTACTTACCATTCTCTTGGTCTTATGCATCGTGGCAGCAGTCTCCGCACCGCTCACTGTCCGCCGCTCTTTTCCTACGATAACCGGTGAAATTCAGCTCACGGGGCTGGATGGGTCAGTAGATATATTCCGCGACAAATTCGGCATCCCGCATATCTACGCCACCAATCCGGAGGATCTGTTTTTCGCCCAGGGTTACGTCCATGCCCAGGATCGCTTCTGGCAGATGGATTTCTGGCGCCACCTCGGCTCCGGTCGCCTATCCGAGATGTTCGGTGAGAGCCAATTGGAGACTGACAAATTCCTGCGCACCCTGGGTTGGGCGCGGGTAGCCCAGCAGGAACTCGCCGTGCTCGATCCCACCAGTCAGGCTATCTTGGAGGCATATGCGGAGGGAGTGAACGCTTACCTTGCGGATCACCTGGGCAGCGCGCTCAGCCTGGAATATGCGGTGCTTAAGTTGATTAACGCCGATTACCAGCCCGAACCCTGGCAGCCCCTGAACAGCCTGACCTGGGCCAAGGTCATGGCCTGGGACCTGGGTGGCAATATGGATGATGAAATCGAACGCGCCACCCTGCTCAAGACGCTTACTCCTGCTCAGGTCCACGAAATTATTCCCTCCTATCCTACTGACATGCCGGTGATCGTGCCTGGCTTTCAGGTGAGCGCACAAGATGGAGCTTCCAAAGCAAGCGCTCAAGATTATCTCGATCTCCTGGGCTTGCTTTCTCCTGCTTGGGAGGCCGTAAAGAACCAGGTCTCTGGATTGGAGACCGTGGCAGGTCCAACCAGTACAGGCATTGGTTCCAACAGCTGGGTCATCTCTGGCCAGCTCACCAACAGCGGCACGCCCATCCTGGCCAATGACCCGCACCTGGGGGCACAGATGCCTTCCATCTGGTATGAGGTCGGGTTGCACTGCGCTCCTAAAGGCGAGACTTGCCCCTATGAAGTTACCGGAGTCTCGTTTGCTGGGGCTCCGGGAGTGATCATTGGCCACAACGACCACATCGCCTGGGGGATGACCAACGTCGGCCCGGATGTCCAGGACCTGTATATCGAGAAGATCAACCCGGCTAACCCTGACCAATATGAGGTCAATGGTCAGTGGGTAGATATGCAGGTCGTAAAAGAAACCATCCAGATCGGCGGTGGCGATCCGGTGGAGCTTACCGTGCGCTATACCCGTCACGGGCCGATCATTTCCGAAACCTATTTGCCTGAGGATTTTACGGAGACAGTGGGGATCGAACTTCCCTCCTCCTATGCGATCGCCCTACGCTGGACAGCCCTCGAAACTGGCAACGCGTTCCCCGCTATCTGGATGTTCAATCGCGCCAAGAGCTGGGAAGACTTCCGCGTGGCGGCCGCCGAACTTGCCGCCCCCTCTCAGAACCTGGTCTACGCGGATGTGGATGGCAATATCGGTTACCAAACCCCTGGGAAGATACCCATTCGCGCCAGCGGCGACGGCAGCCTGCCCGTCCCCGGTTGGACGGACGAATTCGAGTGGACGGGATACATCCCCTTTGACGAGATGCCGAATACCTTTAATCCACCGGGTGGCTATGTGGTTACGGCCAACAATGCCGTGGTAGAGCCGAGTTACCCTTACCTGATCGCGTTGGTCTGGGCTTACGGCTACCGAGCCCAACACATCGTGGACATGATCGAATCGGCTCCTGGGCCGATCGACCTGGCGTATGTTCAAAAAATGCAAGGAGACAATAAAGACCTCAACGCCGAAAACCTAGTGCCGGTGCTGATGGGCATCCCCTTGGGAAATGCCCACCTGGAGGCATCTCGCCAACTCCTGCAAGGGTGGGACTACCAAAGCCAGATGGACTCGGCTCCTGCGGCGCTCTTCGCGGTCTTCTGGAAAAACCTGCTCGCGGCGACATTTCACGACGATCTGCCAGAAGATACCTGGCCTAAAGGAGGCGATCGCTGGTTCGTAGCCATAAAGCAGCTGCTCGACCAACCCGATAGTCCCTGGTGGGATAACCATGCCACCTCAACAATCGAGACGCGTGACGCCATCATCAGCCAGGCATTCGCCGCAGCCGTTGAGGAACTGGAGAGCGCTTTAGGCAAAGATCCGGCCAAATGGACCTGGGGGGATCTGCACACCCTGACCCTGGAAAACCAGACCCTGGGCCAGTCGGGTATCGCCCCGATCGAAGCCTTGTTCAACCGGGGACCCTTCCGCACATCTGGTGGCGACGACATCGTCAACGCCACCGGTTGGGACGCCGCCACCTCGTATGTTGTGGAGACATTGCCCTCGATGCGGATGATCGTCGATCTGGGAGACCTGAATAACTCGCTGCTTATCCACACCACTGGCCAATCGGGACATGCCTACCATCCTCACTATGTCGACATGACCGACCTGTGGCGCACTATCCAGTACCACCCTATGCTTTGGGAGCGTAGCCAGGTCGAGGATCAGGCTGAAGGGCATCTCCACCTAGCGCCTTAAAACAGATGGGGTGTTTCTGCAGCACAGAGCGCAATAGAAACACTCCATCGCCTCTGCTTAAGCCTCGATTTTGCGGGCTCCCCTGGCTCGTTCTTTGAAGAACTCGATCACCCCAGGCAGAACCGAGATGAAGATAATCGCCAGGATGACCAGGGTAAAGTTCTCCTTCACAAAAGGCAAGTTACCGAAATAGTATCCCCCAAAGGTGAAAATCGTCACCCACAGCACCCCGCCGATCACGTTATAGGCGATGAAGCGGGGATAGGTCATGGCGCCAACTCCAGCCACGAAAGGCGCAAATGTGCGGATGATAGGGATGAAGCGCGCCAGGATAATGGTCTTCCCACCATGCCTTTCGTAGAATTCGTGGGTGCGATCCAGGTATTCTTTCTTGAGGAAACGCATGTTCCCGCTAAAGGCGCGCGGTCCGATGTAGTGACCGATCCAGTAATTGACTGTATCGCCCAGGATAGCAGCGACAGACAAGAGAAGGAACAGCACGCCGACATTCAGCGCGCCCAGGGCGGCGAATGTCCCAGCAGCGAACAAAAGCGAGTCGCCGGGCAGGAAGGGAGTCACCACCAGGCCGGTCTCCAAAAAGATGATCAGGAACAGAAGCAGGTAAGTCCAGGTGCCATAATTCTGGATGATCGTGCTGAGATGCTTATCCAGGTGAAGAATGAAGTCAACCACAAAAGAAATCAAATCCATTCAAAACTCCTTGTCATCTCTCTTCGATCGAAACGCTTAGGATTTTATCGCCGGGGGGCAAGTTGGCATTCTGCTCGGGATTGCGCTCGGTCAGGCTGTTAACCACGTCCAAGCCCTCGATCACCCGGCCAAAGATGGTGTAGCCCCCATCCAGGTGTGGCGTGGGGCCTAAGATGATAAAAAATTGGCTCCCGTTGGACCCAGGGCCGGCGTTGGCCATGCCGAGCACCCCCGCCTGGTCGAATTTCAAGTCAGGCGAGACTTCATTGTCAAAAGCATACCCTGGCCCGCCGAACCCCGTCCCGGTTGGATCGCCAGCCTGGGCGACGAAGCCAGGGAGGACACGGTGGAAAGTAACACCGTCGAACCAACCATTGCGCGCCAGGAAGATAAAACTATTTACCGCCATGGGGGCTACATCCGGGTAGAACTCGAGCACGATGTCGCCTTTCTCGGTTTTTAACGTGGCAGTGTATTGTTTCGCAGAATCGATCGTAATTGGCGGACATTCAGTAAATTGCCGGCCCTCGAGCATGGTCATCTTCACAATCGCCTCCAGGTTCCAATAATCGCGCGGGCCGCTATAATAACGGCCATTGACCAGGATAAAGGGGGTGCCAGGCAGGTTTGCAGCGACGCCGCTATCCCAGGCATCCTGGGCAATCGCCACTGTGGCATCGCTGAGCAAGTCCGCCTGGAACTGATCACCATCCAGGTTCAGGCCAGCGGCTTGCTCGATCAACCATTTCTGGAATTCCTCCACCGGCAGCGTGGCCCATTCACTTTGGCGTTCAAAAAGCAAGTCGTGCATCGCCCAAAACTCACCCTGGGCGCCGGCCGCCTCGGCGGCCTGGGTTGCCAGGGCGGCTTTGTCGTGGATGCTGAGCAGGGGGAAATG
>Ga0209324_10002953_pt1 | contig 11653 bp, 8 predicted proteins | sample Rifsed19ft3_FD_184015 | JGI IMG/M metagenome (GOLD analysis project Ga0209324, IMG submission 184015) | Soil microbial communities from Rifle, Colorado, USA - sediment 19ft 3 (version 2) | ecosystem: Environmental > Terrestrial > Deep subsurface > Rock core/Sediment | place: Rifle, Colorado...
GACGACCCCGCGAGCGTCGCGCCCGTCGATGTCGTCCTGTTTGCCGTCAAGCTGTGGGACACCGAGCGCGCCGCCGAGCCGCTCAAGCCGCTGGTGCGGCCGCACACGCGCGTCATCACGCTGCAGAACGGCATCGACAGCGTCGAGCGTTTGACGGCAATCCTCGGCGCGGACGCCGTCGTCGGCGGCACCACCTATCTCGTCACGATGATCGCGGCGCCGGGCTTAATCCGTCACACCGGGCCGTATGCCGTCATCCGCTGTGGGCGCGTGGACGGGCGCGCCGACCCGACGCTCGCCGGCTACGTCAAGGACATGCGGGCCGCCGGCATCGACATCACGCTGTCCGACGAGATGCAGCTCGAATTGTGGAAGAAGTTCGTGCTGCTGGCGGGAACCTCCGGCATCACCGCGAGCACGCGCCAGACCATGGGGGTGATCCGCGCCGACCCCGACATGCGCGCCCTGCTGTTCAAGCTGACGGGCGAGGCGACCGCCGTCGCCAAGGCCGCCGGCATTGCGTTCGCGCCTGACTTCGCGCGGGAGATCGCGCGCGCGATCGAGGTTTTTCCGCCGACGATGAAGGCGTCGATGGCGAACGATCTCGAAGCCGGCAACCGGCTCGAACTTGACTGGCTCGCCGGCAAGGTGGTCTCGCTCGGCCGCGCGCTCGGCGTGCCGACGCCGGCCAACGAGGCGGTCTACGCGATCCTGAAAGCCTATCGCATGGGCTCGCGTCACTGACGCGGATCATGAGCGTAGCCCGGACGGCGCGTCGCGCCATCCGGGGCAGCCATACGTTCCCCGATGTCGCTGCGCGTCATGCGGACTACGGCGCCACGCTTATCAGAAATCAATGACCGATGAACTCCGCCGCGCGCTCGCCGATCATGATGGTCGGCGCATTGGTGTTGCCGCTGATGAGTTCCGGCATCACCGATGCATCCGCGATCCACAGGCCTTCGAGTCCCCGCACCTTGAGCTGCGGATCGACGACCGCCATCGCGTCGGTGCCCATGCGGCAGGTGCACGTTGGGTGGAACACCGTCTTCGTATAGGATCGGATGTGCTCGGCGACCGCGTCGTCGTCCGCGCCCGCGCCCGGCAGCACTTCCTTGATGCCGAGCCGCCGCATCACCGGCGCTTGCAGGATTTTTTGCGCAATGCGCACGCCGTTGATCAGGATCTGCAGGTCCTCGGGCGCTTCCAGGTAGTGGGGATCGAAAACGATCGGATCGTCGGGATTGGGGCTGCGCAGGTGGACGGTGCCGCGCGATCTTGGGCGCAGGAAGCTCGGGTTGAGGGTGAGCCCGTGGCCGAACTCGGCGGTCCTGACGATGTTGGGATCGATCAGCGGCAGCACATTCATCTGCACATCCGCACGGCCGTCGCCGTCGCTGTCGAAGAAGGCGCCGCATTCCACCACCGTCGACGTGAGCATTCCTGACTTGAACAGCAGCCATTCAAGGCCATGGCGCACGGCGTTCAACCCTTTGTCCTGGCCCAGCAGGCTCGTGTAGCTCGTGCTGGTGCCCGGCACGCAGATGTCGAGGTGGTCCTGAAAATTCTGTCCGACGCCGGGCAGGTCCTGCGTGATCGCAATGCCGAGTTCCCGCAGATGCCCGCCCGGTCCGACACCCGACAACATCAGAATCTTTGGCGTGCTGAAGGCGCCGGCAGCGAGCACGACCCCATGCGCCGCGGATGCCACATGCTCGCCGCTTCGATCCTTGTAGACGACGCCGCTCGCCTTGGATTGATTGAATACGACTTTCACCGCGCGCGCCGACGTGCGCAGGGTCAGCTTCGGGCTGGTGCGCACGCGACGCAAGTAGGTCGAGGCGACGCTTCCGCGCCGGCCGTCGAACGTGGTCGACTGATAAAAGCCGACGCCGAGCTGTGTCTTGGCATTGAAGTCGTCGTTATGGGGCGTGCCGATCTCCTGGGCCGCCCGCACGAAGGCAAGGCTCAAGGGATGCCTGTATCGTGGGTCGCTGACGTATAGCGGACCTTCATTGCCGTGATAGGGGCCTGCGAGCCGCTCGTTGTTCTCGGCCTTGAGAAAATACGGCAGCACATCGTTCCAGCCCCATCCGGCATTGCCGAGCGCGCGCCAGCGATCATAGTCCTCCGGCTGCCCTCGCATGTAGACCATGGCGTTGACCGAGCTGCCGCCCCCCACGGTGCGGCCGACGGGCACCGCCAAAGGTCGGTTGCCGGCATGTTTCTGCGGCGTGGATTCGTAGACGCGCGCGCGGTCGGTCGCCAAAACTTTGATGAAGGCGCCCGGCATGTGAATGAACGGGTCATTGTCGTTGCGCCCCTCCTCGAGAAGCACAACCCGCGCGCCACGTTCCACCAGCCGCGTGGCGACGACGCAGCCGCCGGACCCGGCACCGACGACGATGTAGTCAAAGCTTTCTTCACTCATCCGGGCGCCCCCAACGCTCGCACATGCGGTGATGCCGACCGAAAGCCCCCGCGCTCGGTGGTCGCCGGCCCTACTTCAAGGCGTAGTAGGTAAAGCGCGTGTGATCGGGCTCTGCGAATCGCTCGCCGATGCCGATGATCACCGTTCGCGTCAGCCAATCGTGTGGACCAATTTTGGTATCGAACACGGGCACGAGACGGAAATAGTATTCGACGCCGGGCGGCGCCTTGGATGCAAAATCCTTGCTGCCGTCGGTCCGAAACAGGTAGCCGCGGTTGTTGAGGTAGATCAGCGTGCCGTCATCGGCCTCCAACATGTAGTGGGCATTGAGCGCGCCGCTCAGCGCAAAATCAGCGCCGCTGCGCGGCACCACCTTGCCGTTCAGGCGCGGTCCTTCGACCGTGCCGCGGACGACGGGAACGTAGCTGCGGCGCCCGTTCGGTCCGTCGAACCAGTGACGTTCTTCGAAATAGACCTTGATTTGAAAGACGAAATCAAGTTGCGGAACCGGGAGGTCGGTTGGATTGATGGCTGGCATGGCAGTCCTTTCCGGCAGCCTGCTGAACGACCCCGCCGTGGCGGCGGAGGGCTGATTTGGCGCTCACAGGCGAGCGCGTGCTTGCGATCCGGGTTGCGGCGATCGGGGCTGCCCGTGCTGTTGATTTTTTCGTTGCGCGCTCTTGCTCTCGTCATTTCGGACCGGTGCCCCCTGACCGCCTCTCAGACGCCGGGCTTCGAGCACCTGGCAGTGTGCAGGATGACAATCAGCTTGTCCATGACATAGTTGACAAGTGTACTGACCTGCCCCGGATTTTCGGGCCATCGACATGTTGAGAGACCGGCTCCCGTTTCACAGGGAGCAGTGCGGCCGGGCCGGGTCACGCGCGCAGCAAGCGACGGCGCAACGCCTCCTGAGGGCGGGCCCCGCCTTCTCACTCCCCGAACACGAAGCGGGTGCCCACAGCCGAGTGGATCACCTTGTCGCCGAGCGCCGCGCGCGCAAGATCGTAGAAGCGGTCGCCGGTGCAGTGCGCCGGCACGATGAAGTCGGGCTCGATCTCCTCGAACGCCGCGATGGTGTCGCGGATGTAGTCGTCGCCGAGCGGCGGCACGATGTGGAAGCCGCCGATCACCGCATGCACCTTCTCCACGCCCGCGGCCTCCTGCGCCTGGCGCACCGCATTGATCACGCCGCGATGGCTGCACGAGGACAGCACCACCAGGCCGCGGCCCTTGACCAGATAGCTCGTCGCGATCTCGTGATCGAAATCGTCGGGGATGTAGCCGCCGACGTTCTTTCCCGGCGGCATCCTGTCGGGAAAGCAGCCGAAGCCGTCGAAAATGCCGACGATCTCCTGGGTCGGCTGCAGCGGCTTTTCGAACGAGCGCTGCGCAATGCGGCCGGTGGTGAAGGCGTGATCGGCCACGATCGTGGGCCCCTCCGACATCATCAGCACAAGGTCGGCGTCGAGAATCGCCCGGCGGTCGAGGGCGCCGAACTGCCCGGCGGGAGTGCGCCGGATGCAGAAGGCGTCCTCCCCGCCGACGAACAGCGGCAGATTCGGCTTGAGCCTGCCCCTGTTGGCCGCCAGAAATCCCACCATCCCGCCGAAATGATCGTAGTGGCCGTGGCTGAGCACCAGCGCATCGAGCGTCGCCGGCTCGACGCCGAGGATCGCCATGTTGTTGCTGAGCACTTCCGGCGTGTAGCCGAAATCGATCAGCACGTTGCGCTCCTCGCCGCCGCGCTTCGATTGCGCGTGCATGGCGAGCCCCCATTCACCGTTGAGCGCGTGGCGCGGCGGCGCATCGGGGCGCAGGTTGCCGCTGGTGCGCCGCTCGATGGCGATGCCGTTGCGGGTCTCGGTCGGGACGAACTGCATCACGACGTTGTCGGTGACGATGCGCACGGCGAGCCGGTCGACCTCGGGCACATAACGGCCGAGCGGCTGCGCCGGCGCTGTCTTCGCCGCCGCCACCATCGCCCCGACCATCGCGGCGACGAAGCCGGCGCCGCCGGCGCACAGCGGCGCCACGCTCGACAGCAGGGAATGACCCGTGCTGCAACCGCAAGCACCAAGGAGCATGTTGTCCTCCCCTCGCGCCCGACGAATGCGGGCAAGGGTGGGCGTTGGCGCAGCCCGCGTCAATGCCGACGCGCGTGCCGGCGTGCTTGGTCTAGCTGTCCTTGCGAAAGCCGCGGTGGTTTTCAGGCGCGGCGAGCTGGCGGGGCGGCGCGGACTCCGGTGCGGCAATCTCCGCTTGCGTCTGGCCGGGCAATATCGCCGGTCCGTGCTCCGCCACGGCGCGGAACTGCCGCTGAAAATTGCCCGCCTCGATTGCGACGGATTGCGGTTCGTAATTGGCCAGCAGGCGAAGCACGTCCGGCCGGGCATAGTGACCCGAGGAGTCGCAGACGTATTTGACGTAGACGATCAGCGACAGGTCGATCTCCGCATAGAGGATCTTTTCCTCGTCCCGGTTGGGGCCGGCGATGATCCGGCCGTTCGGCGCGATGATCGCACTCCAGCCGCCGCCGGTCCGGATCATGTCCTCTCGTCCGACCAGATCGAGCTTGCGGACCACCTCTTCATCGACGCGCGACTGGACATTGATGACGAAACTCTGCGCCGCAAGCGCATGATGTCGCGCCGCCGCGGAGGTGACGTCATCGAAGAATCCGGAATTGGGATCGTGCGTCACGGCTGAAATTCCCGGCCATGCAGCGATGTGAATCTGCTCGCCCTGGGTGATCAGCGCATAGCGCGCAAGATCCATCGTGTGTTCCCAGCAGATCAGCCCGCCGATACGGCCATACGGCGTGTCATGCACTTTCAAGCCTGCTCCGTCGCCGCGGCCCCAGACGGTGCGCTCGACATGGGTGGGCTGCAGCTTGCGGTGGCGGCCGATGATGTCGCCGTGATCGTCGAAATACAGCAGTGTGTTGTAGAGCGTCCCGCCGTCGCGCTCCGAAATGCCAACGACCACGAAGGCGCCGGCTTGCCGCGCGGCGGCACCGATACGCGCGGTTTCGGGGCTGCCGACAGTGACGCTGTTTGAGAAAAACTCGTGAAACAGAGGAGCGCCGCGCACGGGTGTGTGTGTCCAGATCCAGAATGGATAGCCGGGAACGAAGGCCTCGGGGAATACGATCAGCTTGGCGCCCTGTGCGGCAGCCTCCGCAATCAGCCGGCAGGTCTTGTCGATGGAGCCATCGCGGTCGAGGAAGACCGACGCGGCATGCACGGCGGCCGCCGTGAACTTAGGATATGTGTCACCCATGACAAGCTCTTCCTTTCAGCCGGGATTCCCCAGCCCGTAGGATGTGTCGAACGCAATAGGTTGAATGATAACATGCCAAGGCGAGAGCGCGTAAGGACGGTTCGAGCGCAGCGAAGCCCATCGCGAGGCGTCGCGAAATAGTGGCGCGTCATTGCGAGCGAAGCAAAGCAATCTTTGTCGAAGACCTCGCGGGATTGCTTCGGCGGCCTTCGGCCGCCTCGCAATGACAACATTGCCCACCCCATAGGATGGGTTTCGTTGCGCTCAACCCGCCCTGCAGGCGCGATCAAATTAGCGCAGCGCCATAAACTCCTGTCATCGCGACACGCGGAGCGCGCCGAAGCCCCGGGGCTGCAAGCGCCAAGCTCATGAGCGCGAGCATTCGGATGCAAATTTGCATCAAATGCGAGGCAATCGAGTGAGGCGGCGTGAGCGTTGCCGAAGCGGCGGCGGCGGTGCGCGCTCCGCATTAACACGCTGTTGTATTGCCGGCGGTGATGCTCGATCAGTACCTGCGGCATGCGGACGGGAAAGTCAGCGAGGAGCAGCATCATGTGGAAGCGGGTCGGCATCCTGATCGCGGGCGGTCTCATCGCCCTTGCCGTCCAGAGCGAGCCGGCGGAGGCGCAGCGCATGCGCTGCGGCTTTTATGCCGGCATGGGATATCGCTGCTTCGGCACGGCCGGCGGCACCGGCGGGCGCATCTTCCGCCAGATGGACTACAACACGCGCCGCTGCGGCTATTTCAACCCCGGTTGCGTGAGCCGCGCGCGGGTCTATCGCGCTCCGGTCGTCGGCTACGGGCGGCCGATCTACCGCGCTCCGGTGATCGGCTACACCCGGCGGGTGACGGCGTGGGGCTACGCGCGCCCGCGCGTCGGAGCGGGCTACGTGCGGCCGAGCGCGGGGGGCTACGTGCGGCCCACGGTCGGTCCGGGATATCGGCGGCCCGGCACGTTCTAGCGCGACTGCGGCGCCGTTGCCTCCTGCACGCCCTCCGGGGCGTCGTTCACGCGCGTCGCGGCGCCCGCGCCGAGTCAGTTTGCACGCGTGCCCTGACCCGGGCGCGGATGTCTGGGCGCGCCAGGCGCGAATTGCAAGTCGCTCGCACGCGGGTCGATCCGCGCGGAGAACTAATCCGCGCAGAGAACTGATTGTCACGCCGAATGTTTCGAACTAGATTATTCAACCACTGCCTCGTACAGCAGCGGCGAGGTTGAGCGTTCTCCGTCATCGTGAGGCGGCCGTCAAAGGCGGACCCGAAGACAGAAGGGTGGGGCTGCCGCGGTGGGAGGCTCTTTACGCGCCGTTGGGTGACTGACGGAACTCGGTATTGGTCGCCCGCGGTATGAAACGTCGGCGCCGCTCGCGGGACAAGCGCGCGCCTGCCCACGCAAATGACGGGAGGAACAATCATGCGCCAACTCGGATTCTTCGCAGTCATGACGATGGCCGTGCTGACGGCCGGCGCCGCCCACGCGCAGACGGTCGGCTTTGCCACCGGCCCGCAGGGCACGCCGACACACGCGACCGGTTCCGCCATCGCAAAAGTCGTCAACGAGGCCAGCGGCCTGCAGACCCGCGCGGTGCCGTACACAGCTAACGAAGTAGCCATGGCGCCGCTCAATCAAGGCAGCGTCGACTTCAACATCGCCAACGGCGACATCGCGTATGCGGCCCTCAACGGCGTCGACATCTACGAGGGCAGCAAGCTTGGAAATATTAGGATCGTAACGAGGTTGTTTCCACTCAACCTCGGCATCATCGTGCGCAAGGATTCCGGCATCCGCACCGCGGCCGACCTCAAGGGCAAATGCTACCCGGCCGGCTTCACGGCCCAGAAGGCCCAAGTCAAGGTGGCTACGGCCCTGCTCGCCAACGCGGGGTTGACCTACGACGACGTCAAGGGGCGGCCAGTGCCCAGCACCACCCGCGGCGCCGAGGACTTCAGCCAGGGCAAGTGCGACAGCGCGATGATGGCGCTCGGGGCCGCCCGCCTAAAGCAGACCGACGCGCAGGTCGGTGGGCTGCGTATCCTGCCGATCGACACCTCGCCGGAGGCGATCGCCCGCATGAAGAAACACGTGCCCCATTTCGACGCCTACGTGTACGAGATCAAGGCGGGTGCGCTCCCGGGGGCCGACGTCTCAACCCCGATCATGTCCTATGACGTCATCCTGGTGGCCTCCACACAGACCAAGGACGACATTGTGTACAAGACCGTGAAGGCCATGCACGAAGGCAAGGACAAGCTCGCCGCGGTGACGCCGATCTTGCGCGATTTCGCGCCGGCGAAGATGTACACGGACTACGAGGGACTGCCGTATCATCCCGCCGCGATCAAATACTACAAGGAGGCGGGCGTCGCGCTGAGCAAGTAGCGCCACGCTCGGCTTGCGCGCCCCAACAGGCTCGCTGTCGGGCGCGCGGGTCGCCGCATGACCGAGACGCACGACGAACAATCGCTGGAAATCAGCGACGCTCCCATCAGCCGCGCGCCGGGCGCGATCCGCGTCATCATCGTCGCCGGCGCCTTCCTGCTCGCCGGCGCCGGCGTCATCCGCTCGCTGGATCTCGACCGCGCGCTCGGCCTCTTGCTCTACACCGAGCAATACCTGTTCGGCATGCTGGGCGGCGCGTTCCTCCTCGTCTTCCTGCATCTCGGCGCCGACCGCAAGCCGCGCGCGGCGCCGGTGCCGTGGTACGACTGGCTGTGCGCGGTGGCCGGGACGGCGAGTTGCGGCTGGCTCGCCGTCCGCTACCCGCAGATCGCCGACATCGTATCCCAAGAGCCTCCCGAAGCGCTGATCACCGGCACCATCATCATGCTGCTCACCGCCGAAGGCCTGCGGCGCACCGCCGGGCCGATCCTGCTCGGCGTGCTGATATTTTTCATCGCCTTCGGGATGATCGGCCAGTTCGTGCCCGGCCAGCTCCAGGGCCGACCGATCGCGCCGGGCCAGCTCGTGACCTACCTCACCTTCGATACCAACTCGCTGGTGGGCGCACCGATGAAGGTAGTGACCACCGTCGTCATCGCCTTCCTCTTGTTCGGCGCGCTCTTGTTCCGCTCGGGCGGGTCGACGTTCTTCACCGAGCTATCTTCCGCGATCATGGGGCGCACGCGCGGCGGCTCGGCCAAGATCGCCGTGGTCGCATCGAGCCTGTTCGGCACCATCTCGGGCAGTGCGGTGTCAAACGTGCTGTCGACCGGGGTCGTGACCATCCCGCTGATGCGGCGGGCCGGCTACCGGCCGCACATGGCGGCGGCGATCGAGGCGGTGGCCTCCACTGGCGGGCAGCTCATGCCGCCGGTGATGGGCGCGGTCGCGTTCATCATGGCCGAGTATCTCGACGTGCCCTACACCCAGGTGGTGATCGCGGCGATCGTGCCCTCGGTGCTGTACTACGTCTCGCTGTTCATTCAGGCCGACCTGGAGGCCGCCCGCGCCGGCATCGCGCCGGTTCCAAGAGAGCTCATTCCGCGCCTCATCCCCGTCCTGCGCAGCGGCGGGGTCTTTGCTGTTCCGTTCTTCGTCCTGATCTACGGCATGTTCTGGATGAACCTGCTGCCGGAGGAGGCCGCGCTTTATTCGGCCGGCACGTTGATCGTGATCGGGCTCGTCCTCGGCTACCGCGGCACCCGCATGGGCTGGCGCGACATCTTCGACGCGATCGCGCGCACCGGCGTTCTCGTGCTCGATCTGGTGATGATCGGCGCCGCGGTCGGGCTCATCATCGGCATCCTCAACCAGTCCGGGCTCGGCTTCGCGCTCACGCTGATGCTGGTGAACATGGGCAGCGGCCATCTGCTGCTGCTCTTGCTGCTCGCCGGGGCGGTCTGCTTCGTGCTCGGCATGGGGATGCCCACCATTGCGGTCTACATCCTGGTGGCGACCCTGATTGCCCCGGCGATGGTCGAGACCGGCATCAACCCGATGGCGGCGCACATGTTCGTGCTCTACCTCGCGATGCTGTCGTTTATCACCCCGCCGGTTTGCATTGCCGCCTTTGCCGCGGCCAATCTTGCCCGCGCCGACCCGATGATCACCGGCCTCACCGCCACGCGGTTCGGCTGGTCGGCATTCGTGGTGCCGTTTCTGTTTGTGTTCGAGCCGAGCCTGCTGCTGCAGGGCACGCCGCTGGAGCTTGTGCACGACGTCGGAACCGCGATCGCGGGGGTATGGATCGCATCGATGGGTCTTGCCGGCTATTCGTTCCTGCCGATCGGCTGGCTGGCGCGCTCGGCCTATGTCGTCCCCGGCCTGGTCTTGCTGGTGCCGGCCAGCCTGTTGCCGGGCCACGGCGCCAGCACCTATCTCGGCATTGCGCTTGCGGCAGCGTTGCTCGCGCGCGATTTCCGGCGCGTGCGGCGCGCGCGCAGCAAGGCCACGCCTGCGCCGCGGGCCTCGCAGGCCGCCGAATAGGTCTCACCAGCCGGGAAATTTCGCCGTTTCAAATTCGCCGTTTCAAATGTATTGATCGCGGACACTTCCTTGACTCCGGTGGCCTCCCGAATACGATGGCCACGATCAATCGGGAATGAACACCAGAGCCAAGCCGGGGGCACGTTATGGAAGCAATTCGCAGATTGTCAGTGTCGGTCGTCGCGCTTGCCACAGCGCTCGCGGGCAGCGGAACCGCCTCCGCGCAAATGGAGCTTGTCTACGGCGCCTGGACGCCGCCACGCGTGTACGAGAACGCCGTCGTCTTTCCGGAAGTGTTCAAGAACATCGAAAAGGAGACCAACGGCGCGATCAAATGGAAGCTGGTTGCCGGCGGCCAGCTCGCCGACGGCAAGGCGACCTTCGGCGCGGTGCGCGACAACGTGATGCAGGCCGGGATCGGTATCGCCACATACGTCCCAAACATCGTGCCGTCGCTCTACTTGATCTACAGTACCCTGCTGTTCGGACATAACGACGTGGTCGCGGCGACCGGCGCGGCGAGCGAGACGTTTTATCTGAACTGCCCGTCGTGCATCGAGGAATTCAAACGAATGGATGCGGTCCCCCTCGCCACGTGGGACAGTTCATCCTACGTGCTCGCGTGTCGCGAGCCGGTTCGGACCGTCGCCGAAATGAAAGGCAAACGCGTTCGCGTGACCGGTGGATACGTCGAGATGATCAAGGTGGCGGGCGGCGTTCCGGTGAGCGCGACGCTGGTCGAGGGGCTCAGCCTCATTCAGCGCGGCGGCATTGACTGCCAGCTTGGCGTCGCCGATTGGCTGCGGACCGTCGGCTACGCGGATTTCGCCAAATACGTGCTGGACCATCCCCTCGGAATCTCGGGGCCCGCCATCGGTTTCATGTTGAACCGCAACGCCTGGAACAAGTTCACGCCGGAGCAGAAGCGCATCCACATGAAGTACGCCGCCTGGGCGGCCGCCAAGGTCTCCATCGGGATGTTCCTCGAATCCAACGAGGAAAGCCTGAAATGGGCGGTCAAGGAGAAGGGCGCCCAGCTTTTGCAGACCGACGGCAAGGACTGGGAAGCCGTGGTGGCGACCTACAAGAAGATCGAGCACGAGAGGAACACTGCTACCGGCGTGCAGTTCGGCGTCAAGAACCCCGGTGCCATCGGAGACAAGTACGAGCAGTTGGTCCCGCGGTGGCGCGCGCTTTCGAAGGACATCGGTCGAGACGTCGACAAGTTCACCGAAGTTCTCATTCGCGAGGTCTACTCCAAAATCGATCTCGGCAAGCTCTGAGCCAACGCGCGCCGGCAAGCGCACGGCGGGCAAGGCGCGCAGCGCCGTGCCGCCTCGATCATTCAACCGAACGGGCCGGTCGTCTCGCCAACGTCTGCGCGCCAGCAGCCTTGTGGGCTGCGCGCCGTGCGGTTTCTTGACAAGCCAGAGTCACGAGCGGACAATGTTTTCGGGTGCGCTGCGGGGGAGCCATGAGCAAAAAACGCCTTGTCGCGCTGGTGCTTGCGCCG
>Ga0209324_10002955_pt1 | contig 11644 bp, 10 predicted proteins | sample Rifsed19ft3_FD_184015 | JGI IMG/M metagenome (GOLD analysis project Ga0209324, IMG submission 184015) | Soil microbial communities from Rifle, Colorado, USA - sediment 19ft 3 (version 2) | ecosystem: Environmental > Terrestrial > Deep subsurface > Rock core/Sediment | place: Rifle, Colorado...
GCTCAAAGGACGAGCCGCAATCGTAACTGGGTCAAGCCAGGGATTGGGAAAGCAATTGCCCTCGGCTTGTCACAAGAAGGCGCGAAAGTTGTAATCTGCGCCAGAAACCAGAATGCACTCAAAAGGGCTGCAAAGGAAATTGAGGCTCAAGCGGGAAATGAGATCTTGCCAGTTAAAGCCGATCTAATGAAGCCAGAGGAAATCAAGGTACTGGTTAACAACGCTGCCAAACACTTCAACAAAATTGACATCCTCATAAACAACACTGGAGGACCGCCCCGACAACCTTCGTGGAGTCTTCAGATCAGCAGTGGCAAGACATCTCCAACTCGCTATTCATAAGTGTAGTCCAAGCGTGCCGAGCGGTCATTCCACATAGGCAGAAAGCAAATTGGGGAAGAATAATAAACATGTTCTCATTTGTGGCGAAGCAACCAGCGGAAAGACTAATACTCTCAATGCAATTCGAGCCGGCATATTCGGCCTGTCAAAATCATTGGCAAACGAGTTGGCACTCTATGGCATACTGGTCAACGCCGTCTGCCCAGGATGGACATTGACAAGACGGGTGGAAGAATTGGCCAAAAACCGCGCGAAGGCGGAAGGCACAACTTCCAAGGAAATTATCAATGGCTGGAAAGACCAGGTTCCGCTGAAACGTCTGGCTCAGCCGAGCGAAATAGCAGATCTGGTTGTCTTCTCAGCATCCACGCGAGCAAGTTACATAACTGGAACTGCCATCCAAGTGGACGGCGGTGTCATGAAGGGTCTTCTCTAGCCACGGGATTTAGGGAGTTTTGGGTCCGGAAGAGCGTCCTTCAGCCGGATGTAAAGAGAAAGGTACTGGCGCGATAACCTTCTGCTCTCGCAAACCTTCGCAAACCCATTCACTCTTGAGAAACTTCAGCTATCTGACTGCCAGTACACTAGTTGCAGGCGTGCTTTGTCTAGCTGAGACAAGTAAACCGTTGCCAGCAATTCGACCCGGGACGTCTTCAAGCGTGCTTTGAAGCTGATTAAAGGCATGGACAAACCTGTGGCCCTTTTCAGTTGTCATGAATCTGCCTCCCTCTCGAGCAAGCAGGCCTTGGGATGAGAGCAATATCTCATAAGTTTCAAACTGTCGAAAGGTGATGTTGGTATTGTACATGACTTGTGTTTTTAATCTAGCTTGAACACAGAACGACAGTATATGCGCCATGATTTCGATTCGTCCACGGTTCATCATATCCAAATCCTCTCTCCCGACCTCGCGTCTTTCTGTTTCTTTATGTTATGATGTAAATTTCATATGACGACTAGGTCATGACAGACTCACTTAAACTTTGCGGTGCAATTTTCTGCAAACCCTCTACTCATGTCAGCTCGCCTTCGTTCAACTGTGCAGGCAAGGTTGCCCGGATTAGTCGCGTGAAAGGCATACTCCTCAGCCTGACACGATATCATCGCAGTTCTTGAAGCAGTGTGACTGCGCCACACAACGACAAGCGGATACATTTAATGTCCACGAAAGCGGTTGTGGTCCGTTCAAAAGAAACCATGAAAAAGGAATTATCTCAGCGTGACGCGAGGTAGAAATCTTCTGAATCAGAATTTTGTGTGCATAATGATTATAGTGCTCATTGGACATAGTTCACACCTGAGCGGAGAAGGTTGCGGGTTGGCGTTTAGTTTGGGCAAAATGCTTAGGAAAACTGCATCCAGATTCGTGTTCAAGTCGGGGCAATGGCTTGCTGAAGGCGTGTGTCAGATCAAGACACTAGTGGGAGTTTTAGGATCCGAAGATGAGACTGTAGAGTCGGCGAAAATTCTTTACCTTCTAAGCATTGTATTTCTAGTCTCGTTGGCTTTCCTTTCACCTGATAAGATGTCGCAGTTGTTTGCACCTTCTCAACCAGGCTTTGGGATTATTGAGAAAGTGCAGGACACTGCTAAGGTGATTAGAAAACTCATTCAAATCTGAATGTTCTGACCGTATTTTCTGTGTCGTGCAAATGATGTTAAGGGTAATGTGCGAGGTTGATCTGGCAAACCTGAATGGAAGCACGAATCAGCTTGAGGCATCTACACACTCTCTTCTGATGTAGATTGTGGCTAATCCTGTGCGATGGGGTCAAATCTCGGTGTCACCATGCACCCTCCTTAGGACTCCTCAATCCAGAACCAGTTGAGTTCACTCCATTTTCGACAACAAAGAGTTGAAGATAATCATCAACTACTGCTCGACAGGGCTACCTCTTCTCGGTTCACGAAATTGAAGGCGCCTCAACGTGCAGCCGTGTGGGTTTCAAACATTCTCCATTGCATTGAGTATGCGACGTTGGACCGAAAATCCATATCAGACGACAACAGACTTAATATATACGATACACTTCCCATATACGCAAGGAGCATCGAGCAGGGTCTCCTTCCGCAACATAGAGGTTGATTGGAGGTGAACAAAAAGAAATGAGCGCAACGAAGAAGAGTCAGAGAACATTCCTAACAGTGACTTTACTTACTGTGATGGCCGTGACAACGGTTTTCGTGGTCTACGCCGCCGTGCTACTAACGCTGACAGGTACAACTGTGACCGTCATCCAAGAAGGTGGTTCAGTGGAATACAACCTTGACAACGCAAGCAATAGCTCGTGGGTCGGTAGCCTCCCATCCATAAACACCGGCACTGAGTGGTATGCCAGAATCAACATCACAAACGCGGCGGCTCAGGACGTGACAGTCAATTGGACCCTGGAGCAGAACACGGGTTCATGGGTACCGGTCTCTACACCAGTGAATACAACTATAACGCTGTCAGCAGGTGACAACACGATCTATGCAACTGCAACTGGTGTGTTCACGGGCAACTACAACTGGGGCGGGCTTACAACAAGCGACGGAAGCTACAGAGTCAAAGCAACGGTCAACGGATAAGAGTGATTTTCAATGGCTCTTTCCTTTGACATGTTGACAGGACTGACGATATCGATCATACTGGGAATCCTCACAGTCTACGTAATAGTCGTCTACAAAAAAGGCTGGCTCAGAAGAGAATCAAGAGAAGACCAAGCATACTATCTGTGCCCCAGCCAAAAGTGTAGAAGAGTCTTCAAAAAACCCGTGTGGCTTACCGACCTATCGAAGACACCGCCGGAGTCTTATCAGGCCTGTCCCCATTGCGGCGTGAGCATCCAGACATTCAATTCCGCTAGCCTTCAAGCGAAGCCCGTACCTGAAGTCTCAGCTAAGCCAGCGTCTTTTCCACGCCAAGGCCAAAGCCAAGTTGATAATCCGCGTTCCTCGAAAGACGAAGCTTCCACCGCCAAAATGCGTCCCGTCGATGAATCACCTAGACCTGTTCTTCAAGCAAGCCCATCGCAAAGCACAAAGCCCGAAGGCTGGCAGGCAACTAGACCCATTTTTAAATTTCCACACATTCGAAACGATCCATTTCAGATGCAGCCCGAGGCACCGAAGAAGAGCACCGAGAAGGACCCGAACGAAAACCCGAAGAAATGCTCCCATTTTTTTGGATACGTGAAAACACTCCCAAAGAACATGCCTATTCCAGACGAATGCTTATGGTGTCCATCTATAGTTGACTGCTTGTCACACGAACAAAAAGTAGAAGCCGAAGCCTAGCCCCGGCTTTTCGACTAGCCTCAGATCAGCGCCATATTACCAAATGGCGCTCCTGCCTAGCCCAACTCGAATTCGCCGGCAACCGTGTGCTTAGGTTTTCAGCAGTTAAGATGTCATACTAGCTCGATTCCACATTACTTAGAGGGCGTACAAGATTCCATATATTATCACTCCGCTCAGAAAGCTAACATACCAAAGTGCGAGGGTTGCAAGACCGATATTTCTGTGCACATTCTTTCTCTTCCCTAACCCAACAACATCTCCCGTCTTCTGTCGCCATCTATAAGCCAGAAACACCTGAGAAACTGCAAGGACGAGAACTAGTACTGAAAGTATGCCGTGAGGAATTACAATCATCCGATAAATCGAGGCGAACTGTACCGGTGGGGCAGGAACTTGCTCTCTGATTAGTCTGCTTATCATGTAACTGATCACAAAAAGAGTGTTTGTTGTCACAGCCGTGCCCATTACAACGCAGTGTTTTCTTCTCCTCCTTTCATAGAAATACCCGATTGTGAAAAACAACGTAGTCATTACCTCCAGAATCAGGCCTATGTCCGAAAACAGGGAAGCCCGAGTCCCAAGAAGCCCAGTCAAGCCTTGTTACCACCATACTTTTTTCTTCTTAAGACGTTCCTGGCAACCAAGGCTATGTTGCGCATGCATTGGCTCTGGCTCCAACAAGCCTGACACTATCGGGTGGGTACCGCATAATCTTATCATAGATATAATCTTAATGGAAAATGGAACTGTACTTCCTTATCGAATTCTCTTTCGCAGGTTTCGGGCAGGTCACAAAACTGAAACGATGACACAGCACTGGAGACTGCGAAGATAACCCGTGTCGCTCGTTTCTTGACATTCTTTACCTGCTCAGGAAACCCCGAAAATGAGATGCAAGCTGTCCTTTAGATGTTCACTGATAGTTGGTGCTCCGGCCGGGATTTGAACCCGGGTCGGTGGCTCGAGAGGCCACTATACTTGACCGGACTATACTACCGGAGCCCCGGGACTGTACTGTGGTCATTTTCGTCTTCGTCGATGGCCACGATAATCCTTGTCACTGAAGCGTACATAATCAAGACCTCCCTCGGTTAATTTGCTTTCCTCTAACAGGTTGAGTTGCGTAGCACTGAGTTCACGCAAGCGGTTTTTGTCCTTCACAGTTAACAGCGAGGTCATAAAGATCATTTGTGGTGTAACCAAAAGGACCGAGAATGTTTGCGGCAGATGAGAACAAGAGGTTCATGAATTTCTGTAGGTCGTAGTGAGTGTTGGCGTCTATAAGTTGAGCTAGCTTAACTCGTCGATTTGCTCTTTTGTTTGCTGAATTGGTTATCAGGTATTGCACTGTTTGTCCCGCTGTTATTTTTGCACCTGCCTTTATCAGTTGCTTAGCTGCTATTGCTTGAAGAACATCATGGGAATATTCAGACGGATGCAGCGAAAGCCGCTTTGCTATCAATAAATCTTTAGCTTCAACTCTTTTTTCAGCAAGCTTTTTAGCGTAACTTCGCAGCACATCAATTGCTTCAGGTATTCTTTGCATGAACTCTTCTGAGTTACGCGCTTTGGCAAGAATCTTAATCATGTCCACCTGCGCATCATGAATGAACTTGGGCGTGTCAGCTCTTCTGGCTTCGATTCCTCGTAACTTGATCTTTCGGGAGTCAAAAGCCCCGTAGTACCTATTCAGAACTGGAAAACCTGCGTGAGTTTTTGAGGGTAAAAAGACAATCCACCTGTATCGCCCTTCAACGTTCAACGGCACTCCAATTTCTCGGCTAACCGAACCGCATAGTTCTGCGTAGTCTCTGGGATCGGCGCCTTCCTTCTTCAGCCACAAAGAGTCAACGATCCCGTGGATAACTTCAAACCCGCGTTGCTCAGCGATTCGCATAGTCCTTAGCAGTGCATCACGGGCAAAGGCACAGACCGCTATATGCGCATCAACTTTGCCGAATCGAGAATTTTTGTAGCCTAGGTACCCAAAACAGGTAACAAGAATCCACTTTAATGCACTCTGTCTCTGATCATAGATTTCTCTGAGCTCCAAGTCTTCAGTTTCGTTTCTAAGCTCCTTGTATAGTCTTCTTTTTCCGAGAATAAGCCACAATGTCTTAGGAATTATACCCTCTCGTTTACGGCAAACGTTGTAGCCCAGTTCAGGCACCCTGATTGACGAGTCGGGACAACATTTGCAGAGGATTGTTTCTGCCGAAATGTTTCGGGTGGCCATCAGCACTGGAAACATAGAGGTAAAGTCAACTTCAACCACATTGTCATGTATCCCAAGCTTAGGCTCGAAGATGAATCCGCCTCGGTCTGCTACAAGTAGCTCCCAGCCTGACTTGTATGATTCGGGCTCGCTTTTCTTCCAAGGGATAAGAATATCGTCTTTGATTGCTTGAAATAGCTGCAGTGAAGACATTATTGTACCTATGGAAGCTCTCGCTGCCCTGTGCAACGGAACCCCGCAAGTTCTTGATACCTCGATTAGACCCTGCAAACCACACGCGGAAAAAACAAACGTGTTTTGCACGTCAACATGTATGCGTCCATACAGCCTGTGCGCAGGCGCTTTGAAGTAGACTCGACCATAGGAAAAGAAAGTTGTTCCGCTTCTCCTTTCCGTTCTCAACGGGACGCCAGCTCTGTCTAAAATGAGACTGTGAAAAATGCCATTAGCAAGCGCACGGTGAGCCAGATACGGAAACAAAAAGGAATCGCCGCCTTCAGTAAAAATAATGTCCGGATCTTCTTTCTGCACAGCCTTAACCATGTCAAGAAGCTTCTGCCTTTCATCGCCTTCACTGATGAAGATTTCTCTACCGCTGGATTCAAGAACGATGTTATCAATTGTGTCACCTAGAGATGGAAAAGCTTTCTTCTTTGCAATTTGAACCCGCAAGTTGAGTAGGCGAAGTGGCTGTAGCCTGTAATCAACGCTTTCAACTGAGTCCATTAAATGATAAGCCAGACGCTTGCCCTGAACAGCAACTCCAACGTAAGCCAGTGGAAAAATGCTCTTCTCATACAAATACGCCTGAACATCAGGCACATCAACATTGTAAAGTTTATACTTCTCATGCCTGCCTAACCTCAGGATTTTACGTGCAAAATGAGGTCTTACGCGGCAATCCACTAATGTAATTTCCAATACTTTGGCTTTCTTATCATGCATCAAATCTGCAAATTTTTCTGTAAAACGCCACTTGGCAACAGATTCGTTACTCCTCAACTCGATGATTAGTTTAGATAAATCAGCGACGCTGCCCGATACGTAGATCTTGGGCTGAAATGCGTCAACGAACTTAACACGCTCTCCACCTTCAGTAATGATCCAAACAGTAACTTCGCCAAAAGCTGAAGGGTATACGTCAAGTATCCATCCACGTAGCATGTTAAGAGTGAAAAAACCTTTTTTCAATTCCACCAAACCTTTCCCGCATTCCAACAATTTCGCGATTAAGTGGAAATGAAGCCAATGACTCTGAGAGCTTCTTAAACCATAGCGTCAGGACAGAAAGCAGGATTGCAGAGGGAGAAAAGCGAAACTATTAACCCGAAAAGTGCACCCTGAACCGTGTGCAGAATATAATGAGAACACGGGAAAATTTGAGTTATAGAAAATGCGAATTTACCGCGATCCTTGAGTGATGTTTGTTTCTGTTTCTAGCTCTCTTGCTCGGGTCTCGATGAACTCGGCGACTTTGTCCTCACTGTATTTTCTAGCTTCTTCCTGCTTTTTCAAGTACTCTCTGATAGTTTTCAGAACATTCTCCATAACAACCGGCTTCAGTAGGTACGCGTCGGCTCCTTTGTTCACTGCTTCCATAGCATTTCCCAACGAAGGGTAACCCGTGACAATGATCTTGACCATTGGTGGAATACTGTCTTTCATAGCCTTTAGCAGCATCGTGCCTTCCATATCAGGTAGTCGGATGTCTATCAACGCAAGGTTGTAGAAATTGGCGTTAGATTTCTGTATGGCTTCATTTCCGCTCTCAGCCGTGTCAACATAGTACCCTTTTTCTTCTAGAACCGCTGACAAGGCTTTTCTTATGCTTTCATCGTCGTCGACGACAAGAATCCGTGCCCTTTCATCCAAGCCGCTCACCTCCGAAGGCTTCACGTTCAAGTGGAAGAGTCACTGTGAATGTGGTTCCTTTGCCCTCGGTGCTTTTCATGGAAATTCTTCCGTTGTGAGCTTCCACGATTCGCCTGCAGATGGACAAACCCAGGCCCATTCCCTTGGCCTTCGTCGTAAAGAAGGGCGTCCATATTTTGGAGGACACATCGTCTGACATGCCCGTGCCAGTGTCGCTGAACACAATTTCCAAGTTGCCATCCAACAGCTTGCTTGAGATGGTGAGTGTACCGCCTTGAGGCATTGCATCGATCGCGTTCTTGATGATGTTAACGAAGGCTCTTTCTAACGCTTCAACATCGACCCTCACCCGTGGTCTGCTGGATGTCCTGTCCTGCAAGTAGACGTTATCGGGGACCTTTGAAAGGACCAGAGCTTTTCGAAGCATCTCCTTAGGTGTGCTATCTCCGAGTTCCAGTCTGATCTCTCTCGAATAATCCAGGAGATCAGTTATGATTTTATCGGAGTACCGAATGTCATTCTCAATAAGCTCAAGCATCTCCTTTGACTTTTTGTTGGGGTTTGCACCAAGTTTTGATTTCAGATAGTAGGCAGCGCCTGCAATGCCAGTCAAAGGATTGCGCAAGTCGTGTCCTACCATGGCGGCTACTTCGCCGATCGCTGCGAATCTCTCCGCTTTCAGAAGTTGCTGCTGCATTCGTCTACGTTCAGAGATATCCTTCGTAACTGCGACAAAGCCAACGGGCTTTTCGGAAGCATCACGAACAACACTCGTTGAAAGCTCAGCCGGATACTCGCGACCCTCTTTGGTCAGCAGAGTGAGCTCCACATTTCTCACTAAACCTTTCTCAAACGTTTCCTTCATATTTTCCAATGCTTTTTGGCGATCTTTCTCGGCAATGAGTTCAATTGCTCTCCTTCCGATCAAGTCATCCTCTGACGAGCCACCATACATTTTCCAAGATTGTTCCGTGCACATCGTGACGTTTGCTTCCAGATCAGTGACTGTGATGGCATCTGGCGATGCCGCTAGTATGCTCTTCAGTCTCTCTTCGCTTTCCTTTAGGTCACGTGTTCTTTCTTTCACTTTCTCCTCCAAGTGTTCAGCGTATTCTTTGATCTGGTTTTTTGCGTCGTCAAGCTGGTGGAATAGTTTAGCATTCTCAATGGCAACAGCAGCTTGATGGATGAAGAGTTCCAGTGGTGCAAGAGACTCCTTAGTCGGGCGCCTGCCATCTAATGGATCGTCTATGCTCAACACGCCGACTATGCGTCCCTCTGCTAATCTGAGTGGTGCGTAGAGCAGGTCCTGAGGGTCCCAGTCAACCATTTCCTCAGGTGAAAGGTGGCTGTCAATGGTTGTGTTGGAGAATCTTTCTTTGACCCAGGGATCATTCCATGGGAGGTGGTAGAATTCACCTAGTTTGAAGCGTTGGAATTCTTGTCCGAATCGTTCGCGCCAGACATGTCCAGGGGGCCTTTTATCCCATAGGAACTGCTTTTCCTCGTCTGTCAACCCAACGGTGACCAAGTCGTCAGGGCGTTCGATTTCTAGGTCCTCGTTTCTTACAGAGATGACCACTCTTCGCCATCCGAGTTCGGTGATTGCCTCAGCTATTTTTTGCAGCCTTTGGCGTAGATCCGTTGAGCGAATCAGTTCAGCCGAACTCTTCATTAGTGAGGTGAGTTGGTTGGAGCGTTTCTCAATCTCTTCGCGCTTCTCAAGATTGCTGATTGCGGTCGCAGCGTGTGAAGCTAGAATTTGAAGCAACGTTGCGTCCTTTTCGTCGAATGCTCCCAGCCGTTTGCTCTCCACGTTTATGACGCCTACAACTCTGCCTTCGATTTCGACTGGAACTGCCAGCTCTGACTTGATGTCGAGTGAACCTAGCACGTAATCAGGTGCTTCAGTCACGTCGTACACGATAACAGGCTTACGATTGTTGGCAGCCATCACGGTGATGCCTTTCTTGCTGCCGTCCAAAGGCAGCTGGAAATCCAGAGGATTAGAATAGCCTCGTTGGCATGCAACCCGGATGTAACCTTTGTTCTTTATCAAAAACGCTGCTTGCTCGAAGCCCAATATTTGCTGCATAGCATCTAAAGTGAGCTCGTAAACTTGTAAGAGGTCGCTCGCAGAGTTTAGCTTTCCCCCATAATAGTTCAAAGCCGAAAGCCGTTCTGCCAGCGTCTTGCCTTGAGACGCAATGGACTCAACTAGCACTTCGCTTTGATTCGATGGCACTGACTTAGCTCCTCCTTTTTGCTCGCCTTCCTCTGACAATAGCCTTGCTTTGCTGCTTCAACGTACTTTACGAAAGTCAAATTTGGTGCGTTCAGATTGACGCGGTAATCGATTTTTTCATGAAGACTTTTCATAATCAATATTTCTAAGTATTGTGCACCCAACCCGAAGATTTTCTCCATTGCCGTCACAAAAGCCTCAGTTTTGTAAGGAATTTCCTGCCTTTTGATGTTGAAACCTCTTTCAAGGTGGAAGTAAAGGGCTTGTTTCGAGGATTCCCCCAGCGAATTCAATTGCTCGTCAACCGCTTCTAGCAGTAGCTTTTCGAAGTCGCGTTGGTACAATGGGTTTTCCTCGGAATGGAGTCTCGTGAGTCTAGAGACATCTGCGTTACATTGAATAAATCCATTATGAACTCATGATTTAGATTACTGCTTATGAACTAGAGACTGAAAGAGTGACGTAATCTACTTGGACGGAAAAATCAGATAAAGTGAGAAAAAGTGGTTGGGAAGAGGCTAATACTCTTCGTCCATGCCTTCGCCTGGTCTGCCTGGACCTTTCTCTTCCTTGGGCCTTGTGGCAGCAATCACGTCGTCGATGCGCAGTATCATGCATGCAGCCTCTCCAGCCGATTTGATGGCCTGTTCCTTGACTCTCGAAGGTTCGATTACGCCTTCGCCATGCATGTCCATGATCTTGCCTGTGAAAACATTGACGCCTTTGGCTTCGCCGCGAGCTTTCTCATGGGCTGACCTCAACCCAACCAAGATGTCTATGGGTTCTAACCCTGCGTTTTCAGCTAAGGTCTTGGGTATTACTTCCATGGATTCAGCAAACGCTTCAATTGCCAATTGCTCTCGTCCACCAACTTTGTTAGCATATTTGCGCAGTTCCTTAGCAAGTTCAGCTTCGGGTGCCCCGCCGCCTGCAACGATTTTCCCATCTTCAACAACGTTCCTGATAACACACAATGCATCATGCAAACTCCGTTCCGCTTCGTCAATTACGTGGTCGCTGCCTCCTCTGATAACAATGGTCACTGCTTTGGGGTTCTTACAGTCACGTATGTAGATGAGTTTGTCATTGCCGATTTTGACTTCTTCAACCTTCTTTGCCTTGCCCAATGAATCAGCAGTCAAATCTTTAATACTTGACAGTATCTTGCCGCCTGTGGCACGTGAGAGTTTTTCCATGTCGCTGCTGCTTACGCTCTTAACCGCCAAAACGCCTGCCTTGCCGAGAAAATGCAACGCCATATCGTCAATGCCTTTCTCGCATAAAACCACATTTGCGCCCGTCTTAGTGATGGCGGTAGTCATTTCTTTGAGCATGCGCTCCTCTTCGTCTAAGAACGATTTCATTTGGTCAGGGCTTTCGATGTTAATTTTTGCATCAAACTCGGTCTTCTCAATCTCTATCTTAGCGTTTAGAAGAGCAATTTTCGCGCCGTCGACAACCTTTGGCATCTGCGAACTAGCAACTTCTTTGTCAATTACCATTCCCTTGACGAGCTCTGTTTCCTCCAGGCTTTTTCCGTGTTTCTTGACAACTTTGATAAGGTCGATGTCAGCTGTCATTTTCCCATCAGATTCTTCAGAAACCTGCTTAACTGCGTCAACAGCCATCTTTGCAAAAAGCTCCTTAGCGTTGGAGATACCTTTGCT
>Ga0209324_10002956_pt1 | contig 11641 bp, 10 predicted proteins | sample Rifsed19ft3_FD_184015 | JGI IMG/M metagenome (GOLD analysis project Ga0209324, IMG submission 184015) | Soil microbial communities from Rifle, Colorado, USA - sediment 19ft 3 (version 2) | ecosystem: Environmental > Terrestrial > Deep subsurface > Rock core/Sediment | place: Rifle, Colorado...
CCCTTCAGGCAATGTCCTCCCCGATGAACAAGCGGCTACTGGTATTAGTCCCGGCACTTTCTAACAAAACCAAATAATCTGTTGGAGCCAGATAGGTTCCAGCAGGAATGGTATAAGTTATCCTTCCATTTACTCCGTTGACCTCCAAAACCCAGTTGTCCAATTGAACTGCCGAATCTCCCTTATTGTACAGCTCGATTCCGGCCCCTACGTTGTATCTCTCCCACAGCTCTAACTCGTTGATTACAATTTCAGACTGGCCGGTGTCTGAGACGGTCAAGACTAAGTTTACGGTATCATCCTGGGAGGCTGCATCAACGGCTATAAATGTGACCGGATAACTTCCTGTAGCGGTAGGCGTACCAGAAATAAAGCCATCGGCAAAACTCACCCCGGAAGGCAGGCTGCCTATTTGACTCCAGCTGTAGGGCTTTGTGCCACCCACTGCATAGACAGATTCTGCATAAGGATAGCCTAAGGCTGCTCCCCTTAATTCCAGGGTCACTATTTCCAGGGGATTGCTGCCAAATAAAGAAGTGTTCATAGTAGCCAAACTCTCAGTCGAGGCATAAAAATATTCTTCAAACTCTTGCCGGAAGCGCTCAATCCGGGCCAGCTCTTCTCCTTTGGGGACTTCTCCGTTTTTCACCACCAAGATAAATGCCATATTGAAAGCCTTCTGGGAGTCACTGGTGTCTGGAAATCTCACCCCGTTAGAGTCGATGATATTATCAATGCTTAGAAGATTAGGTGTTCCAGTAGCATGCAGTTCAATCGGCAGGGCGTAATAGGGTGGAACATAAATATTGGTAGGGGAAGTTACGGTCGGGTTCTTTAAATACCAGATGTCCGGAACCTGGGCTGGATCATAGAGTCCCATCACATACAGGTCTAGAGGGAAAAGCCCATTGGCATAGGCATAGCCCTGATAGTCCCCTCCTCCATTGTCAGTCCAGATATAACCTTCCATAGCCGAAGTAGTAGAATCGCCCCAATTGCTCTTAGTGTGGCAAAAACTATACCAATGGGACTGATTGACCACCTGGTTGGGATTGTCCAAAAAGGCGGCCCACTGGTGCATGGTCTCATGCAACATACCGGTCATAGTAGAGTGGATGCGGTACATATGGAAATGGGGGTCATCCACCTGATAGTTGATGTCGTTCTGATTCGTAAACCCCTGCAGCCGGCCGGCGCTCCCCATCCCAGAAGAATTGTCAAAAATGGGGCGCCCAATCCCGAAGATGTCATTTTGAACTTGAAAGTGATAGGCAAAGCCGAACATATCCGCATCAAAATTTCTGAACATCGTGATAAAATCGAAGCTGTCCGGATGGGTCTGATAGAATCTATTGGAGACGGCACCGTCGTTAATGTGTAAGCCATCTGCGTCCTCATAGATCAAAAAGCCGTCATCTTCTATTATGGCAATATTGCCTATGTCTCTGGTCTGACTGGTGGGAAGTTTAGCCTTTGCCACGGCGGACATAAATTGATGCCGGGCTAAAATATCTTCCTCAATGCCGCGGTAAGTGCCACAGTCATTCGGCAACACTTTATCTTTCTCGGGCCGGCTGGCGCCTAAAGCTGGAAGCTTTTCAGGACGATCAGCGGCCAGTGCTGTTGTTATCAGGAGCAAAAACAGTGTGAGGAAACTTGATTTTTTCATTTCACATCCCTTCCCAAAGAAGCGGTTTGACTATCTTTCTGGTTGGTGGTAACTGACCTTAAATACTACTTAATTTCACTCTTCAAGCTACGAAAATTCTCGCTTTTGTCAAGTAAATTGTTTGATTGTGAAAATATTGGCAAACTGGAATTGACTTGCCTTCCTTCACTTCTTAACTAACTTTGTGCGTACTTATCCAAGTTAGAAAGAGGAGGAATTTGTGAAGCAGAAAAAGGCCCCTAAATTCGCTACCCTCTCGGTCCACGCCGGTGAAGAAAAGAAAGTCTTAGGTGCAGTTTCTTATCCGATTTTTCAAACCTCTACTTTTGTCTTCCAGAACACAAAAGAGTTGTTAAAATACATCAAGGGTGAATAGGACTTATATATGTACACGCGCTACGGCAACCCCACCCTGACTGCGGCAGAAAATAAAATAGCAGAATTAGAAGGGGGAGAAGCAGCTCTGGTTTTCTCCTCTGGTATGGCCGCCATAACCACCGCAGTTCTGACGCTGGTCAAAAGCGGTGACCAAATAATTGCCACCCGGAATCTGTACGGTGGGACCGTGCATTTCTTCAACGACCTTTTGCCCAGACTGGGAATCAAGGTTGGCTACGTCGACTCAGAAAATGTCTCCCAAGCAGAGAATCTTATCACTCCCCAAACCAGGCTACTATATATCGAGACTCCCACCAATCCTAACCTGAAAATCGTGGATATCAGAAAGACCGTGCAAATCTGCAGAAAGTACAAACTGACTTCGATGATTGACAATACCTTTGCCACTCCAATTAATCAGAGGCCCCTGGATTTGGGGATTGATATTTCTGCTCACAGCGGAACCAAGTATTTTGGCGGACACTCTGATATTATTGCCGGAGCAATTGCGGGTTCTAAGAGATTTGTCAGGCAAGCCAGAGAGACAATGAAGATTTTGGGTGGCTCGGCTGACCCACAAGCCGCATTTTTACTATTGCGAGGGCTGAAGACTTTGAGTCTGAGAGTTGAGAGATCAAACCAGAATGCTTTGGCTTTGGCCAAATTTCTATCAAATCACCGGAAAGTTAAGCGAGTCTTCTATCCTGGGCTGGTTTCTCATCCCCGGCATAAATTAGCTAAATCCCAGATGTCCGGCTTCGGGGGAGTGGTTTGTTTTGAGCTGAAAGGGGGGTTAAAATCAGCAGTCAGAGCGATTGACAGCTTCAAAGTCATCTTAAATGCCGCCAGCTTAGGAGGGGTACAATCTTTGGCCAGTCTGCCAATTTACACTTCCCACTATGGTTTTTCTCCCCAAGGATTAAGAAAAGCGGATGTGACCCCGGGGATGGTCAGAATCTCCTTTGGCATCGAGGAAAAAGAGGCTCTCCAAGAGGATTTAAGACAAGCTCTGGCAAAAGCTTAAGTCTGACGCTGGATTGACCGATGTCTAACTTAGACTATGGTCAATCCTAATTTTAAGGTCTCCGAGCTGATTGCTACCGGGGGAATGGCCAGTATTTACAGGGGGATACAACTTTCCTTGGACCGGCCTATCGCCATAAAAAGGTTACATCCCCATCTTACTAACAATATCGATTTTGTGGCCCGCTTTGAAAAGGAAGCCAAGTCGGTGGCCCGGCTACGGCATGAAAATATTGTCTCCATCATCGATTTTGGCCGAGACGAAGAAGGATACTATTTGGCCCTAGAGTTTGTGGAGGGGAAAAATCTCAAAGAGATTCTCAAGAGCGAAAAGAAGGTACCAGCCGAAATCGGCTTAATCATCGCGGAGCAAGTGGCCCAGGGATTAAGATTTGCCCATTCAGCGGGCTTGATTCACCGGGATATAAAGCCTGCCAATATAATGCTCTCCAACAGCGGGGGAGTCAAGATAACCGATTTCGGCATAGCCAAATTCACTGGCGACGTCACCGTGACTGCCACCGGCTCTATGATTGGAAGCCCAGCCTATATGTCCCCGGAGCACGTGCGGGGAACTGACTTAGATAGCCGAGCAGATTTATTCTCACTGGGAGTTGTACTATACGAAATCCTGACCGGTCAAAAGCCCTTCCAGGGAGATAACTATCAAGAAGTCATAACCAAGATACTAACCGAACAGCCCAAACCAATTATGCAGTTGGCCCCCGAGCTTTCTTTGGGCTGGGCAGAAATCATACATAAGTGCCTGGAAAGGGATAAATTCAAGAGATACCAGAACTGTGAGGACCTGCTTTTGGACTTAAAAAAACAGTTCGACTTCTATCAGATTCAATTGGCTCCAAAGTTAATCAGCGAATACTTGAACAACGCCAGCCTGGTGGCCTCCAAACTGGTGGAGAATAGAATCCAAAGGCACTTAGATTGGGGCTTGCACTACTTTAACCAAGGGGAAGGTCAACAGGAACCGGCTAAGAAAGAATTCCGGGAGGTGCTGCGCTGGGATCCACACAATCAGACCGCCTTAAAGTACGTTGCTCAGCTGGAAAAAAAAGATAAACCAGGCCGGATTAGATTTGTCAAAGAAAGATTAAAAGGCAGAAAGATTTCTCCCTGGTTTTTGGTTCCGGCCGGGTTTGTGGCCGCAGTTTTCTTAGGGTATCTATTTGGAGATTATTTTGATAGAGTTTTAAGAAGAGATTTTGCACCAGTCGTAGAGGTACCAGAGAAGTTAGCAGATACTCCCTCTTTAACAGTCCAGGGTGAAGAGGAAAGTGATCTCTCCTCCCAGGTTCCCCAAGCCACACCAGGCTCAAAGCCAGCCATTACCCATAATTCTCCTTTAACCGCAAAGACAAACAGAAGTGTCCAGTCTGTTACTGAAGAATCAAAGTCTACCCCCTCAAATGTCATAGTCATTTATAACCAGGAGAAAGAAAAAAAGAGAGCCGGAGAAGCCGGTCTTTTAAATCCGGAGGAATTAAGAGCAGGCCTACAATTTGGCTTTCTGACTGTCAATGCTCAGCCGAAAGCTACTGTGGAAATCAACGGCCAAGTTTACGGAACGGTGCCGCCGGCTCTGACTTTTAAGGCGGAAGAGGGGAAATATCGGGTTCATTTGAGGCAGGAAGGTTACCAGACTCAGAGTAGAAAGATTTACGTGCAGAAAGGGGAGACTATGACTATTGAAGAAATTCTCAAAGAAGAGCAGCCATCCTCTAGTAATTCTCGCCCGGACGAGCCCTGACCCTATGGGGTAAATCTCCAACATCCTTTGACCCCTTCCTATCCCTCCTCTCCAAGGAAGGGTTTTGTACTCCCTCTCCTCTAGGAGAGGGGACTACCATCAATGAGATTGCCACGTCGAGCCGATGCGTCGGCTCTCCTGGCAATAACTGCCAAAGAACTAACCCCTCCCTTTCCCTCCCCTAAAAGGAGAGGGATAAAGAAGAACCCCACCTCAATCTTCCCCTCTAGGGGAGGAAAGAATCCACCCTCTCCTAAGAGGAGAGGGATGGGGTGAGGTTTTAAAAGCAGATTGCCACGTACCGCGGGAGGCGTGGCTCGGCTAAGTCGGAGTCCCGATACTATCGGGACTCCTCGCAATGACGTGTCAAATTTGTTACCTGCGGCGGGGTAGAAAACCCTTCAGGGTGAACCCCGCCTACGACAATTTTGTTCGAAGAGAATTCATTTGACTAAACTTATCCCAAATTCTAAATTCTGCCGAGCTTATGTCCCCGGCGCGCAAGGCAGAGTTAATCTTGGTGTTGATAACCCTGATCTGGGGGACTACCTTTGTTTTAATCAAAAGCTCTCTGGAATACTGCTCCACTTTTCTTTTTCTGGCATTAAGGTTTTTTATAGCCGCCTTGTTTGTGAGGGTCTGGTTTTATCAAGAGCTGAAGAGTATTCCGCCTGCTACCTGGGCAGCGGGCAGCATAATTGGGTTTTTTCTTTCAGCCGGCAACTTTTTTCAAACGGCTGGGCTGGGTTTTACCACCGCCTCCAAATCAGCTTTTTTCACTTCCACAGTGGTGATCTACGTCCCTATGATTGCGGTTTTTTTAGCTAGGGAAAGACTCAGACTCTCCTCGATCCTGGCCGTGATTATTGTCACGATTGGCCTTTTTCTTTTGACTTCTCCCCAGGGCCAAGGATTTAACTGGGGGGATTTCCTGACTATTTTCTGCGCGATTGCATTTGCCTTTCAGCTGGTGTTCGTACAGATGCTCTCCAAGAAATTTGATGTGAAGCAGTTGGTATACGTGGAGCTTCTGATTAACTTTATTTTAGCCATACCGCTGGTTTTTATCTTTGACCAGGTATTTTTGGCGTCGGAATGGAAGTTTTGGGTCTCTCTGCTCTACTTGTCAGTAATAGCCTCCAGTCTAGTATTTTTTCTACAGCTGCGCTATCAGAAAGAGACCACTGCCACCAAGGCGGCTATCATCTACTGTCTGGAGCCTTTGTTTGCTTCTGGCATTGCCTATCTGAGCATTGGGGAGACTTTTACTACGATTGGCATAATTGGGGCAGGGGTGGTCATTGCCGGAATACTGTTCTCTGAGTTGGCCCGATTCTGATGTCGGCGCACATTTATCTACTCCTGTCTTTGGCTGTATTCTGTGTCTCCTGGGCCGCTATTTTCATCCGACTGTGTGAGGCTCCGGCTCTGGTGATTGCTTTCTATCGGATGGGGATAGCAGCAGTCTTGTTAATGCCGCTGATTTCATCACGTTATCTACAGGAACTAAAAGAGCTACTCTCTACGGCCTGGAGGTTATCACTTCTGTCCGGCATTTTTCTGGGGTTGCATTTTGCACTCTGGGTGAGTTCACTCTTTTACACTTCAGTAGCCAGCTCGGTGGTCATTGTAGCGACCCAGCCTCTTTTTGCGCTGATTTTGTCCTGGATATTCTTGAAAGAAAAGGCGCATTTAGCCACGTTTTTAGCCGTGCTTTTGGCCCTGGCCGGTGTTTACGTCATAGCCTCAGGAGATTTTCAATTGGATCGAAGGCATTTGATCGGAGATCTGCTGTCTTTATTAGGAGCTGTTATGGCTGCGGCATATTTGACGGTGGGGAGAAACTTAAGACAAAAATTTCACATCGCCCCCTATATCTTTGTGGTCTATTCTGTCTCGGCCCTGACTCTGGTACTAATGCTAATATTCTCCGGGCTGTCGTTTAACCCGCTCTCCGGGCAGAATCTGTTCTACTTTTTTCTTTTAGCCCTAGTCCCGACTCTGATTGGGCATTCTCTGTACAACTATCTTTTAAAATATGTGACCGCTTACACAGTGGGTATTTCTATCTTGGGTGAGCCTTTGGGAGCTTCAGTGTGGGCGTTTTTAATCTTTGCGGAGAGCCCGGCCAAAAGTGTGTACTGGGGTGGAGGATTGATCTTAGTGGGAGTGGTGCTGGCGTTGTGGAGTGAGAGGAAAAGCTGACTCCTGGAATGAAAGTTTCATTTGTGTTTTGCGCAGCTCCTCAGTTAATTTACTGACAATGAAGTTGGAGGCAAAAAAACTAAGCCAAGAGTTGGCAGAGGATTTCTTTGCATTACATTCCCAGGAGCCCTTCGGCTGGTGTTTTTGTGTAGCCTGGGAAGTCCCCACCTGGGATAACTGGAATAACCGGACTGCCGAAAAAAATCGGATGTTTCGGCAGCTGCTCTTCGACAAGAAACATCTGGAAGGCTATCTCCTCTACTTAGACCAGAAGCCGGTGGGGTGGTGCCAGTGCGGCCCCCGGGACCGCTGGGTTAAGTTGGTCAAGCAGTATGACCTGCAGCCGGACCAACAGATGTATGCCCTGACCTGCTTTTGTCTGGTGCCGCGCTACCGAAAGTTGGGGCTGACCCATATTTTTCTGTCTCAAATTCTGCAAGACTTAAAATCTCAAAATGTCAAAAGAGTGCAAGCTTTCCCGCGCCGGGGAGAACATCCGGACGAGGATATCTGGACCGGGCCGGAAAGTCTTTTCATCAAAGCCGGCTTTATTCTAGAAAAGGATGACCCGGTCTGGCCGGTGTATCGCCTGGAATTATAAGCTGGATGGATTTTGGATAAAGCCAAAATATGGTAGGAATCAAGACGCGTAGTCCCAGTTGCATTTCAGATGAACCCACAACCGGCGAGAATAAAGTCTCCTCCCCTAAAAGGGGAGGATTAAGGTGGGGTTTTGGTTTTCTCTTCTTATGATTAACTGCAAAACCTCACCCCCGCCCTCTCCTGTAGGAGAGGGTGAAGGCTTAATTTGAAGGGAACAATTAGGGCAAATTATTATATCATAAATGCGTAGAGTTAGTATTGGCAGGTTAAAGAGGGTATGCTCAAAAATCAAAGGAGAAATATGCTGAAGCGCAGGTTATGGTTGTTCTTGTCTCTGTTGGCGGTCACCGGATTTGTCTCTGGGGAGGTTTGCCTAGCCCAGAAGCCGGAGGCGGTGGAGAGTTTCAAAATGGGGATGAGTTACAAGCTGCAAGGCTCCAATTTCCAAGCCCGTGAAAAACTTCAAGAAGCCTTAAAAATCGATCCCAACTATCACCAGGCCAGAGTGGAGCTGGCCGGAGTGTATGCGGATTTGAATATGCTGCCAGAGGCTTTAACCGAACTAAAAAAGGCTAGCAAATCAGCCCAGAAAGTGCCCAAGTTGCGCTGCTATCAAGGATTGGTTAACTATAAATTAGGGCTGGAGGTATGGACCAACTTAGTACAGAACCATCCCGAATATCTGTTCAAAGATAAGGGGACCGTAAAATTCATAAAAGAAGGACTGCCGGCTGAGACCCAGATTGATAAGTTGAAGAAAAAAATAGAGCGAGATACCACCAATCTTGAAGCCCGCCACGAACTGAGAGGGATGTATTACGAGGTGGCTATCGCTGAACTCAGCAAAGCGATCAAAGAAGCTGCCAAGGACACCTTGGCAAATTTGACTTTGGGCTTGGTCTACCTAGAGAGAGGGAGAAAGGATTTGGCTTTAAAGCAGCAGGCTCTCTTAGAAAAAATAGACCCTAAGACAGCCACGGATTTGAAAAATATGATAAATTTTGTGGAAGAGGGGAAAAAAGAGTGGGAGAAAGAACTCAAGGAAAGGAATTTAGTTCCGCCGGGTAAGAAATAGTAGTCGTAGGGCGGGTTTTTTACCCGCCCTTGTTGTTTTCTTTTTTTCACGGCAGTCATTGTCAGTAAAGCGAATCATTCCTATAGTTGGCGCACGGTGCCAATTCTGTGGGATTGCCACGTCGAGCCGATCCTTCGACTACGTTTAGGACATGTGCGTCGGCTCTCCTCGCAATGACTGTGGTGGAGAGGTGAGGAAGAGATCCCGGCCTAGGAGATTCGTAAGGATTCGCTCTTTTGATTATGATAAAATCAGCGGGAAACGGGACTCGAACCCGCGACATTCACCTTGGCAAGGTGACGCTCTACCAACTGAGCTATTCCCGCGTTAATTTATCTTATCTGTAAAAAATATAGTTGAAGCTCGGGCCTTGTCAAGCCTGAATTTATTCCTCTTCAGACTGGTGGCCGAAGAGCCAGCCGGCCAGGGAAAGCAGAAAGAAAATGAAGAAGAATGTCAGAGTGATGATTTCATTGAAGCCGAAGCGATACAGGGTAAAAATCAATCCCAAGAGCGACAGGGCTGACTGAATTTTGAAGATGCGCATCTGATTGCCCCTGATAATCGCTTATCAGCACATTACAGTCAACAGTAAATTGTCGTATATTTTTCTGGGTAGACGCAGGTTGTCCTTCAGGGTGAATCCCCAACCTGGGTGAACCTGATGTGGGTCACCCACCTTGAGACAAGGTGGGTCTACCGTTGCTCGGTCGCACAAAAAATGCTGGAACTAATCCTGCCCTACGATTCGTAGTTTTGAAATCAGACTGATTGAAGTTTTTTCACTAGCCGGTACAACTCCACGTACTTCTCGGCCGCCTTCTCCCAGGAGAAATCCTGACTCATTCCGTTTTTCTGCAGTTTCTCCCAGCGGGTTTTGTCTCGGTAAGCTTCTAAGGCTCTCTCGATGGCCTCCAAGAACTCGAAGGAATAATAGCCTTTGAAGACAAAGCCGGTGCCGGTCCCATCTGGCTTGAAATCTTCGACCGTATCGGCCAGGCCACCTGTTGCTCGCACTACCGGCACAGTCCCATACTTCAAACAGTAGAGCTGATTCAAACCGCAGGGCTCAGATTTGGAAGGCATTAAATAGAGGTCGCATCCCGCTGTAATCAAATGAGCCAATCTCTCGTCAAAAGCGAGGAAGACCTTTACCCGGTCTGGATGTCTCTTCTCCAGCTCTTTAAGCTGGTGCTCATACTTGGCCTCCCCTTTGCCGAGCGCCACCAAAACCAAATCTTTCTTGAGAAACTCCTCGGCCGCCTCGAAGAGTAAATCTACTCCCTTCTGATCCACTAACCGGCTGATTACCCCTAAGGCAGGCCATTCTAATTTATCTGAGGCAAAGCCGCATTCTTGATAGAGGGTCTGTTTGTTCTTTTTCTTTTCCGATAGACTCTGCTGGTCGTAGGCCACCGGAATATATTTACCGGAAAGAGGAGACCACTCCGTGTAATCCACTCCGTTGAGGATGCCGTACAGGTCGTTGTTTCTGTGGCGCAGTACTCCTTCCAAGCCGTGGCCGAATTCTGGGGAAGACTGAATCTCGACCGCATAGGTTTCCGAGACGGTGTTTAAGATGTCGGCGTAGAGAATTCCGGCTTTCAGAAAACTAATCTTGTTGTGAAATTCAAACTGGCTGAAGGCAGCTTCTGGCAGTCCTAGTTTGGCGAAACTGGCTTTGGGGAAGATTCCCTGCAAGGCCAGATTATTTAGAGACAAAAGGAGGCTGGTCTTGGAGAAAAAAGGATCGTCAGCATAGGTCGTCTTCAAGTAGGCGCAGACTAAGGCTGCCTGCCAGTCATTGGCCTGAATGACCCCAGGCTCGAACCTCAGTTCCCTCAGAAACTCCAAACTGGCCCGGCAGAATAAAATAAATCTTTCGTCGTTGTCCGGATAGGCCAAGCCGGTATTGCGGTCCCGCAATAAATCCGGGCGGTCAAAAAAGAGGGGACAGTCCACCAGAAAAACCTCCGCTGGATGCCCGGATAGGGTAGTGACCTTCAGGCCAACTTCCAGGCTTTTCTCACCCAGCCTTATCTGCATCGGCTTGACTCCTGAATCTTTGACCGTTGCGCTCTTGGATACGCTTTGGTAAAGAGGCAGAAAGACCTTGACCGTGTGTCCCAGCTGACCCAAGGCCTTGGACAAGGCGTAGCTAACATCGGCCAGGCCTCCGGTCTTGGCAAGAGGGAAAAATTCTGGGGAGACTACGACAATTTTAAGCGATTCCACACCCATATGGCTCCTTTTTAGATTGAGTAACAGGATAGAGTTCAGCTTTCCAAAGGAGAGTCATTTACAAAATGTAATATAGGCCTAGCCTCAGACTTTGGCAAGTGAAAAATATCTCAAGTCTGTTTCAGTCTAGTTTGAGATTCTGTTTCAAGGTAGAAGAGAATACTTCGTCCGAGTCAAGCTCGGATGTCACAATAGAAACTCACCTCTTCCCTAAGAGGGGAAAGTGCCAAATACCCTCTCTTTTTAGGAGAGGAAGCAGTGTTCCCTCCCTTATGAGGGGAGGGTTCACCCAGAAGGCTCACCCTGAAGGGCTAGGGAGGGGTTAGTTGCAGTGGCTTGGCCCAGCCAAATCCCCAAAAACAAGAAGCCCCGACATAGTCGGGGCTTCTTTTCTACAGCTCTGGATTCTGTTCCTAAGGACAGACCGGGTTAGGAAGGCAGCAGGGGGAGCAGGGACAAGGAATCGGCTTCCAGCAGCAGGGGGTAGGTACAACCGCACCCGCCGGACAAGGCTTGGCAAAGATGAAGTTCACCAACCAGATGGCATCTGCTAATGTCACGGTACAGCTCCCATTGACATCTCCCCGACAGAGCTTGCCTGATAGCCAGCAAAGCGGCAGAGGTAAACAACCCGCTTTGCTGAAGACGTAATTTACTATAGCAATCGCATCTGCTAACGTTA
>Ga0209324_10002958_pt1 | contig 11637 bp, 9 predicted proteins | sample Rifsed19ft3_FD_184015 | JGI IMG/M metagenome (GOLD analysis project Ga0209324, IMG submission 184015) | Soil microbial communities from Rifle, Colorado, USA - sediment 19ft 3 (version 2) | ecosystem: Environmental > Terrestrial > Deep subsurface > Rock core/Sediment | place: Rifle, Colorado...
CCGGCCTGGACGGTGCGCGAATCGGTCGAAACTCCTCGGACGGTCCCGCTCAGCTTCCCCCGCAGGAGCTTTGCTTTGAGCAACGGTTGGACCTCCGCAAGGCTGATCTCAAACACTTCTGCGTTTCTCCTCCGGTTTCTGTCCAACTCCGTGGCCCAGGCGCTGCTTCAGAAAATCGCGTGCCACCTGCCGGTCATCAAACGGAAAACGCCGGGCTCCGATAATCTGCTCGGTCTCATGTCCCTTTCCGGCAATCACCACCAGATCTCCCGCCGACCCTTCGGAAATGGCTCGTGCAATCGCCTCGCGTCGATCCGAAATCCTCAGGTAGGGAACTCGCACAGAGGCCCTCTTCACCCCCACCTCGATTTCTCCAAGAATCGCCTCAGGATCCTCGCTTCTGGGATTGTCTGATGTGAGGATAACGCAATCGCCCAGTTCGGCGGCAGCTTCTCCCATCAAGGGACGCTTCCCTTTGTCCCTGTCTCCACCGCAGCCGAAGAGAACGATGAGCCGGCGAGGTTTGAGCTCGCGGGCGGTGGTCAACAGGTTCTTTAGAGCATCATCCGTGTGAGCATAATCTACGATCACACCAAAGTCCTGCCCTTCATCGACCTTTTCAAACCTTCCCGGCACACCTTCCAAGGACTCAATTCCGCGCGTGACCGCAGACAGATCCGCGCCCAGGAAATGGCAAGCTCCTGCTGCAGCAAGAATGTTCATGAGGTTATGCTTGCCGAGCAAGTGAGCGGTCAGAGGACGCTCGCCGGCAGGCGTACGAAGAATCCCCGACAACCCTCCCAGCGAGAGGCGCACATCCCGCATCATCAGATCCCCGGTTTCCCCCGCACTATACGAAAGCCGGGGAACACGGCACATCTCCAGCAACTTTCCTCCCCAGGGGTCATCCCGGTTAATCACGGCGCTTCCGATGGGGTAGTCCGTGAACAGGAGTGCCTTAGCGTCAAAATAGCTCTCCATCGTCTGATGAAAGTCGAGATGATCCTGGCTCAAGTTGGTAAAGACCGCCGCTTGAAAGCCACACCCCCAGACTCTGTCTTGGGCCAGAGCGTGAGAGGATACTTCCATGACACAGAATTCCACGCCGCGGTTGGCCATCTCGTCCAAACGGCTTTGAATCTCAATGGCACCGGGAGTTGTTTGCGGAGCCGGCTGCCAGTTCGAGTCAAAGCCCCAGCGCACGGTTCCGATCATTCCCGTTCTTTTTCCCGCCATTCTGAGAATCGTCTCCACCAGGAAAGCCGTAGTGGTTTTCCCGTTGGTACCTGTAATCCCAACCAACTTAAGCCTACGACTTGGATGATGCCAGAAGGCGTCGGCTACATGTCCAAGGGCTCTACGCGAGTTGGGCACACAGATACGAATCACCGAACCCGGCAAGGATGGGGCTCCCTTCTCTCCCCTTTGGTTTTCCAGGACCACCGCCGCCGCGCCTCGTGCCACAGCCTCCTGAATGTAAGCGTGCCCGTCCACACGGGTTCCCTTCACACCCACAAAGAGAGAGCCGGGAGTGACCCGCCGGGAATCATCCGTTACCCCAGAAATCTCGCACTGCAGGTCTCCCTCGACTTGACATCCATCCAGTCCTGCCAGCAGATCGTTTAACCTCATCCGCCCCGGCTCCCTTGCCACTCTCTCTCATCGAGGGAAACCTGGCCTCTCGATGAGGCATCTCTCCTGTGCTCGTCCGCAAGGGGAGGCGAGATCCGCAGGTAGCGCAACACCTGAGCTGCGATCTTGCCGAACACAGGGGCAGCCACGCTTCCTCCCCAGTAGTCACCACCCTGAGGCTCGTCAATGACGACGAGTCCCACAAAAAGAGGTCGATCGGCAGGAACAAAGCCCACAAACGAGGCGACGTAATGCGAGCGGGAATAGGATCCCGTTTGTGGATCGTACTTCTGTGCTGTCCCCGTCTTCCCCGCCACTTCAAACCCGTCCACGGCGGCCTGCTTCCCGGTGCCCTCTCGGACCGCATTTTTCAAGATCTCGACCATCTGCCGGCTGGTTTTTTCGGAGATGACCCTTTGCCCAGCCGCAAGTTTTGAGAGAATTTTCTGCTCTCCCTCGCGCCGCATTTCTCGGACCACATGCGGGGGCGGAAGGACACCACCGTTGGCAATAGCCGCCACGGCTCTCACCAGCTGTAACGGGGTCACAGAGAGCTCCTGCCCAATCGGCACGGCCCCCAAGGAACCTTCGGACCAATCCTTGACCGGGCGCACGAGGCCCGTAGCTTCTCCCGGCAGGTCCACCCCCGTTCTACTACCGAAACCAAAACGTCGTATGTAATCATACAGCTTGTCCCGGTTCAGCTTCTGCGCCACCTTGATTGCACCCACATTGCTGGATTGAGTCAAAATCTGCGCGACGCTGAGCCAACCGAATTTCTCGTGATCTCGGACCGCCCTGCCTCCGATCGCGATCTCTCCATTCTCGCAAAAGAAGCGGCTCTGAGGAGTCACCAGACTTTCTTCCAGTGCAGCAGACATGACAATCACCTTGAAGGTGGAGCCGGGCTCATAGCTGTCGGTAATCACCCGGTTCCGCCAGACCCGGCCCGGCCCTCGAAATTGATTCGGATTCAGAGGAGGCATCTGGGCCATCGCCAGGATTTCTCCCGTAAAGGGATCCATCAGAAGGACAGATCCCCCGCGGGCTCCGGTTTCCGCCACCTTAGCCCGGAGCTCCCTTTCTGCAATATATTGGATCACTTCATCCAGGTTCAAAACCAGGTCGTAAGAAGCCTCGGGGCCCTCATTCACGGAATCCGCGAGAAGCCGGCCCAACGCATCCCTCTGCACGAGTTCTTTTTTTGCTTTGCCCCGCAGAAGCTGATCGAACTGGTACTCAACCCCCTCCAGACCGTGCCCATCAACCCCTACGAAACCGAGAACCGGACCAGCCAATTGTCCTCGCGGGTAAAACCGCCTGTCCTCGGGAATAAGACCAAGTCCCACCGCCCCCAGGGATTGAACCTGCTGAGCTTCATCCGGATCCATCTGCCGCTTCAGCCAGACAAAGCCTCTCTCCTCCTTCAGTTTTTTTCGAATTTCCGGCTCCGCCAGGCCCAAGATCCTATGCAATTGAGCCGAGACTTGTTTGAAGTCTTCCACCTCCCGCGGACGGCTGAAAAGCGAGTAAGAGCGCACGCTCACGGCCAACTCTTTCAACCTACGGTCATAGATGGAACCCCGTCGGCTCTGCACCAGGATAAGGCGCTGCTGCTGCCGTTCTGCAAGTCTGGCCAGTTCTTTGGCATTGAGAACCTGCAAGTAGAAGAGGCGACCGAGAAGCAGGGGAAATACAGCGAGAACTCCAGCGATGACGACGAGAGTCCGCCACTTTCGGCTTTCCCGGACCTCAGTATTGCGAACTCTGTACACCAGGATCGTCCCCTCTAATGGGTTGCCGGAGCGAGGGAGGAACCAGGACGAACTGAGAGGGTCCAGGAAGAACCATACCGAGCTGTTCTCGCGCCACCCGGTCGATTCGGCCCAGCGATGCCAAGGTCCCAAGATCAATTTTGAGACGACGTTGTTCCTCGTTCAGATTCTTGTACTGACTCTGCAGAGCTTGGTACTGATAGGCTTGTTTTACCATCTGCAAATGAGGCCACAAATAGATCAACACACCGACCAGAAGGAATGCCAAAGCAATCCCATAACATCCATTGGAGGTTAACCAGAAAGGGACCCTGGCGTGCCCTTCCTGCGCTTCCTTTTTCTTAGGACCAAAGGGGGTATCGGGAGTCAGAGAAAAGTCCGCAAGCCGGTAAGAGTGAGGGCGAAACGCGTTCATACGGGGAGTCTCCGTGCAGCGCGCAGTTTGGCACTGCGGCATCTGGGGTTTTCCTGCCTTTCCCGAGGAGAGGAGATGATGGGTTTGGGGGAGAGGATCTTCACTACCGGAGTGCGGCCACACACGCAGCGGGGAATTCGTGGCGGACAAATGCAACCCCTCTCCAGCTCCCGCAAGGTATTTTTAACGATACGGTCTTCCAGGGAATGGAAGGTGATCACGGCCAGAGCAGCGCCGGGTGCCAGCAGTCCTACGGCTTTCCGCAGCCCTTCATCGAGTCCTTCCAACTCCCTATTGACTGCAATTCGTAAAGCCTGGAAGGTCTGGGTGGCCGGATGGCGCCGGGTAGACTGAAAGCGGGGGGGAATTGCCGAAGCCACGATGCGAGCCAGATCAAGAGTACTTCGTACCGGACGCCCCTTCACAATGGCACGGGCGATCGGTTTGGCCCAACGTTCCTCCCCATAGGCGCGCAGGAGGCGAGCCAGATCCTGCTCTGTTGTCTCCATGAGAAGATCTGCAGCTGTTTTCGTCTGAGTCAGATCCATCCGCATGTCCAGCGGCCCATCGAGTGAAAAGCTGAATCCCCGGCTCGGGTTAAAGATCTGCCTGCTAGAAACCCCGAGGTCAAGGAGGATCCCATCAACCCTCGAGATATCCAAAACAGAGAGGATCTCGGGAAGATCCCGAAAATTTCCGTGTACGAGACGAATCCGATTCCCAAAGGAGGCCAATCGCTGCCCGGAAAGATCCAGGGCCTCCATATCCCTGTCGATTCCCACTACGATTCCATCGGGATCGCTGGCCCGCAGGAGTGCATCGGCATGCCCTCCTTCCCCGACGGTCCCATCGACATAAATCCCCGCTGGCCTGGGAGCCAGCCATTCCAGCACCTCTCGAAGGAGGACGGGCTGATGGATCATGCCTACGCTCCCCTTCCTGGGATTCGGGAGTCCTGATTCTCCCTTGCACTAGAAGCCGACCTCCGAGAGCTTGTCGGCCATCTCATCTACCTCTCTCTTGGATTCGATCTCAAACTTTTCCCAGCTCTCCTTACTCCAGATCTCGATTTTATTGTCGCAGCCTACGACTACGACCTGATCTTTAATGTCCGCGTACCCCCTCTGTGCCGGGGAAAGAAGCAGTCGACCCTGTTTGTCCAGGGAGCACTCAGTCGCCATGGCGTAAAACCGGCGCAATACGCGGCGCATGCCCTTCAGTGTAGCCGCATGCTCCCTGGCCTGCGCCACGATCCCCATCCACTCCTTGCCGGGATAGAGAACCAGGCAATTGTCAAAGCTAGACAGGATCAGTTGGTTCTTGTACTCGGTGATGAGAATATCGCGGAACTTGGCGGGAACACTAATCCGCCCTTTGTCATCGATACTGAGATAATGGGCGCCGAGGAACACTTTTATCCCACTTTCTCCCACTTTCCACCACGTAACCAGCTAATAAACTAGAAAGGGGAAATCTGTCAAGGGAAAAAAAGCGGGATCGGCAGGAAAACTGAAATTTTTTTAATACTTTGGGGATACAAGGACGGGTCCAAAGTAGTCCATAAGCCGAGTTCTGTTCCCCGAAGGGGTTACCCCCGCCGGGATGATGGCCATTCGTCTGGTCCAGACGTTGCCGTCGGGATCAAGCGACCAACCCGAAGGCACCGGGCGAGCAACCCTTCTCCAGGCCTAAGGCCCGGATCGCCTTCCTATTTGGTCTTGCTCCGGGTGGGGTTTACCGAGCCCCCGGTGTCACCACCGAGGCTGGTGAGCTCTTACCTCACCGTTTCACCCTTACCCCGGCCGCAACCGGGGCGGTCTCCTCTCTGTGGCACTTTCCTTCCCGTCACCGGGACTCCGCGTTACGGAGCACCTTGCTCTTTGGAGCTCGGACTTTCCTCCCCTCCCCCACGACGCGAGCCGTAGAGGAAGAGCGGCCATCCGTCCTACTTTGGGCCCGCTCATCAATCCCGAGATTGGCGAGCCGATCTGCGCGCCAGTTCTGCTCCCGGGGAATATGAGTAATTTTCACCTTGCTGAATTTTCCCATTAGCTCCAACACCCGGCAGTGTAAGGGGACAAGTCCAGGGCTTTTCACTTTATATATCCCGAGGAGCTGCCGGACTAAGAGTTCGGAGTCAGAGTACAACTCCACATTTCGAGCCTTGAGTTCCAGGGCCGTGGTGAATCCCATAATGGCTCCTTGGTATTCAGCCACGTTATTTGTCGTTACTCCAAGGTAGCGGCTGAGTTCTTGGATTACTTCCTCTTTCCCGTTGAGCATCACCACACCCGCACCTGCTTCCCCGGGATTGCCTCGAGCGGCTCCATCCGTATAGATCTTTACACTCTCCAATTTCTCAAACCCCTTTTTCTCTACTGGGAATCGCTTCTTCACGGCTTGCCATCGGCTCCTCGAGGCAATAGAGAAATCGGTTGCAGTGCGAACAACTGAAAATAGCCGCGCGGCTTTTGATTTCCACCACCAATTGGGGCCGAACCCGCAGGTGGCACCCCTGGCAGATTCCGTCCTTGACCGCAGTTACACCCAATCCCCCTCGTAAGGAAACCACACGCTCATAGCTCTGATAAAGCTTCCCATCCAAGCCTGAGATCAGGCGATCCCGTTGCCTGCGCCTGTCTGCAAGCTCTTTCTCAAGCTCTTCGGCTTCCTGGAGAAGCTGGGCTTTCTTGCCCTCGAACTCTCTTTTCTGGCGGGTCACATCTTCCTCTTTGAGGCGCATCTGAGCCCGCCTCTCCTCGGCTTTTTCCATGAGAGCGAGGACCTCTTCTTCGAAATTGAAGATCTTCCCTTTTAGAAACTCCACCTCAGTCATCACGGCGGCGTATTCTTTGTTGGTTTTCACCTCCGCCGATTTTTGTTGAATCTTGTTCAGATTATTACGTATCTCCTCGATATCCAGTTCCCTGCGACGTCGCTCTTTTTCGATCTGCTCGCTTTGCTGCTTTAAAGCTTCAAGGCCCTTGATACTCTCCTGTAAACCCAGTCCGGCCGCTTCGACTTCCTTCGGCACCTGGGCCTTCTTCGCTTCCAAGTCCCGGATCCGCAAATCCAGCTCCTGGAGCTCGATGAGAAGGCCCAGCTGATTGTTCTCCACAACCTCCTCCATTTTCGACAAACCCGAAAGTGAGTCTGGTGGGCCCACCTGGCTTCGAACCAGGGACCTACCGGTTATGAGCCGGTGGCTCTACCAGCTGAGCTATGGGCCCCATCCGGGCAATATTCATGATACCTCTTCCGTAAGCAGGGGAAGGGGTCTAGCATTCCACAAAGCTTTTCAAAAGCTTGCTGCGACTTGGATGACGGAGCTTGCGCAGAGCTTTGGCTTCTATCTGTCGGATGCGCTCCCGAGTCACCTCAAAATCCTGTCCGACTTCTTCAAGGGTATGTTCGGTGCCGACACCGATCCCAAACCGCTTTCGAAGCACCCTTTCCTCACGATGGGTTAGGCTGCTCAAAACTTTCCTTGTCTGCTCTTTCAGATTAAGTTTGACCACGGCTTCTCCCGGAGAGACCGCCTTCTTATCCTCGATGAAATCGCCCAGATGGCTGTCTTCTTCTTCTCCGATCGGTGTCTCCAGGGAGATGGGTTCCTTGGCGATCTTCAGCACCTTTCGAACTTTTTCCGCCGGGAGTTCCATGCGTTCTGCGATCTCCTCCGGAGTAGGCTCTCTACCCATTTCCTGAACAAGGATCCGGGAAGTCCGGACCAGTTTGTTGATAGTCTCGATCATATGCACGGGAATCCGGATTGTCCGGGCCTGATCGGCAATCGCCCGCGTGATCGCCTGGCGAATCCACCAGGTCGCATAGGTGCTGAACTTGTATCCCCGGCGATATTCGAACTTCTCCACGGCCTTCATCAGGCCGATGTTGCCTTCCTGGATCAGATCGAGGAATTGCAAACCTCGGTTTGTGTACTTCTTGGCGATGCTGACCACAAGCCTAAGGTTCGCCTCGGCCAACTCCCGCTTGGCCTTCCGATCTTTCTGCCGGCCCTGATAAATGGCGTTTAAAGAGCGCACGAGATCATCCCGGGTCGCATAGGCTTCCGCCTCGATCCGACGAGCTTTTCGGCGCTCGTTCCTGATTCGCCGTTCATACTCCTGAACTACCTTTGGAGGTAGGGATTTCTTTCTCCCCCCACTTTTCCCGGCCTTGCCGTTGTCTTTCCCTTCCCCGGAATCTTCACTTGGAATTTTCCCGAGGATGATTTGACAGCGCCGGATCTCTTCCTCGGCTTGCTGGAGACGGTGCACAAAGCTCTCAATCTTCTGTACCGCGCGGTCCATCTGGGCCGGCTGCAGGCGCAGGTCTTTGATCCCTTTGGCAATCTTCTCTTTAATTTGGACCTCTTCGGCCAGCAATCGCTTTTCTTTTTCACCCCCGGAAGCTGCTTTCGATTTGGACTTCTCGACTCTTTCCCAGGCTTTATCCAGAGCAGCAATCTTGTCCAGGAGGCCTAAAACTCGCTGAACCTCCCGACGAAGTTTCTGGGAATTGTCCTGATCATCCTCAATGATGGCCACGTCGTTTACACTGATGAGATCCTTCTTCAGTTTCTCCCGCAGTGCCACCATCTCTTTACTCGTTACCCGGCTTTCCGTGATGGCTTTAATGGTCTCAATTTGCCCTTCTTCGATCCGCTTGGCGATTTCAATTTCCCCCTCCCGAGTAAGCAGGGGGATAGTCCCCATTTCCTTCAAGTACATCCGTACGGGGTCGTCGACCCTGCCGGAGACTTCATAAGTCAGCTCCCGCTCTTCCCCGACCATTCGCTCTGCCTTCTCTTCCGCGTGGCCCAGAGAAATCTCCCTGGCTCTCGTGTCGGGGCCCGCGAAGGCCAGTGATTCTCCCCCAAAAAGAGTGACGATGTCGCTGAGTTGGTCGGGAGAAACGACTTCAGAGAGGGAAGGCCCTTCTCGCCTGCCTGAGGATTCGTACTCCTTCTCCTGAACTCTTTCAGCAAGGACCTTCGCTTTTATCGATCTTCCATTCCTTCCCATCTCTTCTTTTCCCTCCACAAGCAGTGGCTTTCTAGAGACTGGTCCCCCGGCATGGTGGGTCTTACTCACGGTACCAGATTTCTTTGTTCCTTCAAGACTTGAGATTTTCTTTCCGATAATACTCTCAGCTCTTCTTGCCGATCACCCTGTTGCGCTTCCTGAATTCTACGCTGGATCCGGAATAGCTCCTCTTCAACCTTTCTTTCTCTAAGTGTGCGCAAGCAGTCGGTGATCAAAGCTTCTGTGTCATCACACTCGAAACGCTGCAAAGTAAGTTTGCTGGCCAGGTGTCGCTGTTCCTCGGTCTGTAGACTTTCCAGGAGACCAGCGATCCCTTTCTCCGTGCCACTCTCGCCGGCATTCAAGAGAGATTCCGCAATGGCTCCCAAATCCCGGTCCCTGAAATCATCCGGTGTCAAGTGCCCCCGCAACCTCCCGATGATCTTAGGGTCACAAAGCATCACCTGTACGAGCCACCTCTCCGCCAATTCTTCTTTCTGCGGCAGATGAGACCGATCCCTTGCCTCCCATCGGTTTTGGACATCGATACTGGCTCTTTCGGTTTCCCGGCGGCTTCCCGGCAAGCCCCCTTCCTTCTTCCTGGATTTTTCCAGATGCGCGGTTAAAACTTCCGGACGAAATCGCAATGTGTCCGCCAAGCAGCGCACATACTCATCACGCTCTCCATCGTTTGCTACCCGTGTCAGGTAGGGAAGAAGCCGCTCCAGGCAATGCCAGCGCTCCGACGCAGAAAGCCTCAAGGCACCTCGTGTCTCATGGTCTATGAGATATTCCAGAAACGGCTTGGCCCGGTCCAGGAGAATCTTTAGCCCCTCAGCTCTCTCGGATTGCAAAAAACTGTCCGGATCCGTACCGGCCGGCAGCACTGCAACCTTCACTCCTAGTCCGGCTTCCAGCAACAACTCGTAACCCCTTTGGGCGGCCGTTTCCCCAGCCAGATCCCCGTCAAAGAGGAGAACAACGGTGCGTACAAAGCGCGCCAGCAGGCGGCACTGACTCCGCGTTAACGCGGTCCCCAACCCGGCCGCGACTCCTTCAATACCGGCCTGCACCATAGTGATAAGATCAAAATAACCTTCCACCAGAATAGCTCTCGATTCCCGGCGGAACCAAGGCTTGGCTTGATAGAGACCGTAAAGGTTCTCTCCTTTGCTGTAGACGGGCGTTTCGGGGGAGTTCAGGTATTTTGCCTCACTGTCCCCAGCGAGAATTCGCCCGCCAAAACCGATCACCCGCCCCTCCAGATTGTGAAGAGGGAAGATGACGCGGTCGCGGAACCGATCATAGTATCCGGTCCCTTGCTCCCTTAACTTGACAAGGCCAGCCTGCTCAAGAAACCGTGGGTCGTACCCCTTTTGTGTGAATGCTCTGAGGAGCGTGTCCCAACCCGAAGGTGCATAACCGAGACGGAACCGATTTAAAGCCTCGTTGCTGATTCGGCGTTCGTCCAGATATCGTCGGGCACGTTCTGCCTGAGGGGATTGGAGGCAGGTCTGAAAGAATTGACACGCTTCTTCGTTTAATGCCAGCAGTCGCTCCCGCAAGCGTTGGCCAGGGTCAGAAGCCGTTGCTCTCTGGGGTATAGTGACACTAACCCTCTGGGCTAAGATCCGGACTGCCTCAGGGAAAGAACAATTCTCGTGTTTCATTAAAAAGTGGAAGGCATTGCCCCCCATACCGCAGCCAAAGCAATGGAAAATCTGGAGTTCAGGATTCACCATAAAGGAGGGCGTCTTTTCTGAGTGAAAAGGGCAAAGACCCTTTAGATTCTTACCGCTACGAGACAGAGGGACGTACTCGGAGATAAGTTCGGCGATGTCCACTCTGTCACGAATTTCGTCGATGAGTTGCGCGGGAATATGGCCAGCCACTTCCCCTCCCCGTGGTTGCAGAGGGATTCTAGAAACGTTTTCTTCTCAAGTTCGTCGGAGGACTATCACCTCCGCGTTCTCCGTTTACCAAAACCGCTAAGGCTTACAAAGTAGCGGTTGAGAACCACCGGAGGAGAAATTGTCTGTTCCCGTAAAATGGCTTGTCTATCCCCAATCCGGAAAACGGACACGAACTCCGCTCTTTGAGTCTGGGTCAACGTTCATACATCACATTCGCATTAGGAAATGAGGTATTAAGCGAAACGAGACCGGAAATTGTTAGGAAAAGAACCCGGGACAGGACTCTAGACAAAGAACACCCCCCGGAGCCCCCTTCCTTGAGAGATCTTCCCGAAACGAACTTTTCCCTGATCTTTTTCTAGACCCTCCTGGGTCTGTTCGGCCTCTTTCGTACCGAATAGACCGGGAGAAGAGCAATCAACAGCCGGATAATTCAGTTCCTCACCCCCCTGAAGAGGTTAATAGTTCAACCACCCAGCGATTTAGAGTCCCTCCATCCAACTGTCCCCGAAGTCCGGGCATGAGTACCTTCATTACCTTTCCCACATCCTTGGGGGAAGTCGCATCCACCTGCACAATCGCCTGGCGAATTTTTTCCTTGGCTTCATTCTCTGTAATAGGGGGAGGCAAAAAACCTTGCAGGATTTGAATCTCTTCGGACTCCTTTGCCTCCAAATCCGGGCGGTGTCCCTGCTTATAAAATTCGATGGACTCCCGACGCTGCTTGATAGAGGAAACTATCGTATCGACAAATTCAGCATCACTCAGGGGGCTACCTTTTTCAATGGCCTGGTTCTGGGCTGCAGCTAACACCATTCGAATAGCCGAAGAAGCTCTCTTGTTCCCGGTTTTGAGAGCATGTTTGAGCTCTTCCC
>Ga0209324_10002963_pt1 | contig 11623 bp, 11 predicted proteins | sample Rifsed19ft3_FD_184015 | JGI IMG/M metagenome (GOLD analysis project Ga0209324, IMG submission 184015) | Soil microbial communities from Rifle, Colorado, USA - sediment 19ft 3 (version 2) | ecosystem: Environmental > Terrestrial > Deep subsurface > Rock core/Sediment | place: Rifle, Colorado...
AAGATGGCGAAAAGCAAATAAAGCAAAATGCTTAAAACCAAGGTAACGCCGATCTTAAAGTAAAGATCAGAATCAGCCCCACTTTGCGCCAAATTCCGCGCTAATTCGGGGAACTCAACCAGCGCATAGGCGGTTAACCCATCTGCCAAACCCCAGGAGATGGCGGGGATCAAGACCAGCATGAGGCAGCCAATCCCGTTCCAAATGGGGTGGAGCTTGGGGACGCGGCGTTGGTCAGTCTTGGAACTCATGGCTTGGCGGCAACCTTGGAGGCGTGCTGGATGGCGTCAAGGATCTTGTAATAACCGGTGCAGCGACACAAATTGCCGGCGATGGCATGGCGGGCTTCTTCGCGGGTGGGGTGGCTGCGTTCCTGCAGCAGCTGGGCAGCTGACATAATGAAGCCAGGCGTGCAGTAACCGCATTGCACCGCGGCATCGTCAATGAAGGCTTTCTGCAGCGGATGGAGGCGCTCGTTGCGCGACAGACCTTCGATCGTCAGGATGTGAGCGCCGTGAGCGCGGGGCGCCGGCACCAGGCAACTCATCACCGCCTTGCCATCCAGGATCACGGTACAAGCGCCGCACTCGCCTTCGGCACAGCCTTCTTTGGTGCCGATGAGCAGAGCTTCCTCACGCAGGAGACGCAGCAGGGTCTTGTCGAGTCCGGTGGAGAAGGAATAGGCTTTGCCGTTAATGGTGGTTTCAATGACCGCATGATCGATCAATTGTCCATTCGATTTACTCGCAGAACCCCTGGTTGGCTTGGGCGACTTTAACATGATGGGGTTCTTGGGGATGCGTTGGGGCTGCGCCTTGGCAGCCAGGTCGCTGAGCACGCGCCTCACCACGACCTTCACCATTTCCCTGCGATAGGCCGCCGAGCTGCGAATGTCATCGATAGGTGTTGCAGCTTGCATGGCCAGTTCAGCAGCCTGCTGGATATTTTTATTGGTAAGTTTCTTGCCAGCCAAGAAGGCTTCAGCCTCCCTGGCGTGGACGACGACTGGCGCCACGGCGCCCAGGGTGATCACCGCGCTTTTAATCTTCTCGCCGGAGAAACGCAGGATGGCGGCGGCGTTGACCACCGAGATGGCCTGGGCGCGCCGCAGCGTGATGCGCATAAACGCGCCGCGTGCTTTCTTGGGTTTCATGGCCGGGAAGTGAAGATCCACCAACATCTCATCGGGCTGCATGACTGTTTTGCGCACGCCGGTGTAGAACTCAGCCAAGGGCACGCTGCGCTGGCCGCGGGTTGAGCGCAACACAACGCTGGCGCCCAGGGCCAGCAGCGGCGGGATGGTGTCGTTGGCCGGCGAGGCGGTGATCAAGTTGCCGGCAACTGTGCTGCGATTGCGGATCTGCGGAGCGCCGACCTCGTAGGATGCCTGGGCTAACGGCAAGGCCCGTTTGCGCAGCAAGGCAGAACCGGCGCAGTCATTATGGGTGACCAGCGGGCCGATGTGGATGATGCCGTCTGCATCCAGACTGATCTGGTCCAGGCCGGGGATGCGGGTGACATCGATAAGGGTGTCGATCCCCTTGCGCACACCTAGCTCGATCTCCAGGATGAGGTCGGTGGCCCCGGCGACGATACGGGCGGAGGGGCCGTACTGGGCCAGCGCGGCAAGGGCTTGGTCAACGGTGGCGGCGGTAAGGTAGTGGGACCACATAGGATATTGCTGATCTCTGATTTGTGATTTCTGATTTCAGAACCAAAAGTGAATTATAAGCACATATGACGTTTGGCTCAATGAAATGGCTGAACCTGCCTTCTTTTCCAAATGGAGTTCATCCGATTCTTAGCACAATGGGTTTAATTGTATATGTAACGCCCTCCAGATGGGAGAGAAGTGCTGCCACATAGGCAGGATTCCTAGGTGAATAATTATCCTCGATTCTCGCTCGGCTGATTTTACCTTGCCTTTTCAACTCCCCGAAAGAATCTACAATCTCATCTTTGAGGATCCTTCTCTGCTTCCTTGTCCTGTGTAGTTTCAGAATGGCCTGAGTCGGCGTCACATCCACGACATCAAAGGGATATCTTCTATCTAATGTTCTGAGGGTCTTTCCTTGGAGGTTTCGAAGCTGCAACCACATGTCTATGACTCCTTCCAGCATTTCGGTCTTTTGGAATTATGCACTCATTTGTTTCCCATTGCCGCCGCGCCGAATCATTATGATCTCCGCCATAATCGAAAGGGCGATCTCCTCAGGAGTCTCGGCGTGGAGTTCCAGACCTATCGGCGAACTGACCCGGTCGAGCTTTGCCTTCGGCACGCCGGCGGCCTCCATCTGGTTGCGGGCTTCGGCCCAGCGCCGGCGGGAGCCGATGACCCCGATGTAGGCGGCAGGGCTATCCAGCAGCGCCGGCAAACCTTTGATATCGATCTCGGCGTTGCGGGTAGTGAGGGCAATATAGGTTTGATGATCGATGGATACCTGGCCGGGAAGTTCGCTCATAGGAACCGGATAGAAAGCCTGGGCATGCGGGACATTAGCGGCGTTGCACAGTTCCGGGCGATCGTCGCTGAGCAGGACGCGGTAACCCAGGAACTGGGCCACCTGCGCCAGGGCGCGGCCCACATGGCCGGCGCCGATGATGAGCAGGGTCGCTTGAGGCAAGATGGGTTCCACGAAGACCTCCACAGTGCCGCCACACAGGCCGGGGTCGCCTCGGTTTGGGTCGGTGAGGGAATATTGCAGAGTGCGCGGCCGGCCGTCGGCGAGGGCGGCCAGCGCCTCGGCCACCACGCGGGCTTCCATCTCGCCTCCCCCGATCGTGCCCTCGGTGCGACCGTCCGGGAAGACCAGCATTTTGGCGCCCGCCTGCCGCGGCACGGAGCCGCTGGTATGCGTGACGGTGCACAGGGCCGCCGGTTGGCCGGCTGCCTGTAGATCCGCCAGGCGGGAGAAGACGCTGTCCTGAGTGGAGCGAAGGATAGACATGGGGTAATGATAACTGAGAGCCGTTCAGACATCTCGAGATCTGGAAAATGTCTCGGGTTATTAGGGAAAAATAACCAGCGTATCCAGCACCTGTTCGGCGGCCTTCATGCAAGCCTCGGTCACATCGAGACTGGCGGTGCCGAGCAGGAAAGTCCACTGGAAATCGCCTGCGGGGAAGGCATACAGGATCATGACCCTGACATCGGTAGCATTGCGGTAAACATCCTTGTGAACTTCAAGACCGGCCAGGGTGATGATCTCCGGCCGGTTTTGCCAGGTGAACGGCGCATTCCCGCCGCCCGCCAGAGACAAGATGCAACTATTCATGTCCTTGTGGAAGAGGCCCTGGAATCCCTCGAATACGAAGGGCTTGGGATCCCCGCCAACGATCAGATCCCAGTCCTCCGGTTCGTATTGCAGATATGCGTTGGATTGGTGTGGATTCCAGATCCAGAAACCGGGCGCTGGAGTAACCAGGGGATCCGCCGGCTGGGTGGCGGTGGGGCCGGCAAACTGGGCGGGGATTTCCCGGGTCGGTTGCTGGCTGGCGGTGGCAGTAACCGCCGGAGCCTGCGAAGTTTTCGTTGCAGCGAGTGTTAGGGTCGCACTTGGGGATGTGCTAATGGGGACGCTGCAGGCAGAAAGCAGGAGGGCGAACGAGAAGGTTATGGCAAGCAGGCAATGATTGCGCGCATTTAAAAAGAGTACTTGCGTGGCAGTAAGGTAGGTCACTTATGGGCCAGCGCCTCGAGCGCGGGGCGGTATTCTTTTATGAAATCGTTGACCTGGCGCACAAAGTCTATATCCAAACATTCGGCCAAGGCAGGATGAGTGGGCCGAATAATGATCGCTGATTTCGAGCTATCCAATTCCACCGAAACGTCTGCACCAACTGCAATACCCAGATGTTCAAGCATATCTCTGGGAAGTGAAACCACCAGGCTATTACCTGTTTTGAATATTTTTCTTAGCACGAAAGTGCTCCTTGGGTCTGCCTCAGTCATCAGAAGATCAGAAAGCCCTGGAGGCTGAGGAACAGAGGGAGTTATCAGCGCTGCACAAACATCCAGCGGTGGCCTTCCAGGTCCTCGACCCGGTAGCGCATGCCATGCTCGGATCGCTCTAGTTCCGAAAGCATGCGAGCGCCAGCCTTTTTCGCAACTGCAAATTGCTGCTCAACATCATCTAAATAGACCATTACCCCATCGATGACATAGGGCACGCTTGACCATTCTTTGGCTTCTGCACAATGCTCACGGTGGTGCATAGGCGACTCGTAATCCGGCGTGGGTGTAGCCAGCATGATCAGCCCATCGCCAACTTGCATCTCGGCGTGGGTGATGGTTCCGTCCTTTTCGGTGTAGCGCGCCTCTTTTTGTTCGCGGAACCCGAAGGCTATCTCGAGCCAGTTGATAGCCGCGGCGCAATCTTCGTAAGCGATCATAGGGATTACTGAGGGATAAGCAGACATGGGATCTCCTAAATTCGTTTTGTTCTTTTACTCCAAATCACAAAGTTTACTTCAGATAATTTGCGTGCTAACAGATTACTCTTCTGATCGAGAATTTCTCCAGCCAACAAATCGGCCTGTGCGAGCAATTCAGGCAACTTTTGGGTATTAAGGGTTCCACCTGAACGTGTTTTGGCAGTAATGCATCTTTTTCTCAACCTCTTCTTTTGTTGTGCTTTGCCCCTCCACGACCTTGCAGCGCGCTTAAAGTGTGAATAATTGCTATCGGATAATGCGCGGACTAGTCTCCCCATATCTCGACTATTTAAGTAAACCGAGCCAACATCAATAATGCTTTTAGCCGCATCAGATTTATCCCTATCTCCGGCTATTACAGCCGCAAATAACTCGTCTTTAATTAACTTTGGGAACTCATCGGCTTCGACTAACCACCAATATAGGGTCGAATTTCTTCTTAACGAACTAGCAACCAGTAAAGCTAATTCCTTTTTGTTTACCTTTAAGTTAGCTCGATGTAAAAAGAGCCAATTTAGGTAGAAGGGTTCTATTAAGTGATCCTTATTTAGCAATCGGAGATTACTTTCATTTTCTAAAAATCCCCCAGGTGAGCTTATTGGTTTACCAGACCGTGTTACAGCCTTGATGTCTGCATCCTCTGGGGCTTCTGTTATGAAACGTAACCTGTCCTTCATTTGATTTATTGCCGAGACCTTGGCAGCCTCAATCCACAGCCGTAAATCCTCATGCTCAATTGGTTCGGTTTTCGACGAATGTCGTATCCAAACATCCCCAACATTGAAGACTGGTCTATTAGCTATGGGATCAAACCCTTGTTTAGAGAAAACCACTGGGTACGTTACCCGAGAAATAACAAGCGTCAACAAAAATCTCCCCCTTTGGACGCTTTTCAGTGCATGACCAACATGTACTTGAGAAGGTTTGATATATTTTGTTACTAAGTCCGCGACGCGCGCACTATCTAATTGCTTTGTTTCAGCTTCGCTTATTCCAGGGGACACTTTCTCGTTCTTTCCGATAATAATCTTGCCGCCCCCCGAATTTGCGATTGCCGCGATATTTTTAACTAGCTCTAGCTTTTCTGCAGCTACCTGCATGTCGATTTTTAACTTAAGGTCCGCGTTTCTTGATTCGCCCGCCATGTTTCCTCCTGCAGAGCTATGCCATACTAGTCTGATCTTCCATCGCCCGCCAGACGCGCTCCGGCGTGGCCGGGTTTTCTGCCAAGTCAGCGCCGCAGGCATCCAGGATGGCGTTGCCGACGGCGGGCGCCACGCCGTCCATGGGGATCTCGGCGACGGCTTTGACCCCGAAGGGATGCGAGGGCTCGAAGGTCTCCACGAAGATGGTCTCCAGGTCGGGCATCTCGTGGGCGGCAAAGATGTGGTAGTCACGTAAACCGCGTTCGCGCGCCCTGCCCTGCCCGTCGTAGAGCATCTCCTCACACACGGCGTAACCCAGCGCCTGGGTCATGCCGCCTTCGATCTGGCCGGAGGCGGTGAGCGGGTTGACGATGATGCCGGAGTCTACGGCCATGACCAGCTTGTCCACCACTACCATGCCAGTCTCGATATCCACGGTGACTTCGGCGAACTGGGCGGCGAACGGCGGCGGGGCTACCGGGGAAACGTAAGAGCCGACGCCCATGATCTGTTCCTGCTGTTCATGGTGCAGCGAATCGTGGCCGATCTCCGCAAAGGTCACCGAACGCCCATCGAGCGCCATGGCGCGGGCATCCTCCAAATGGATCTCGCCCGGGTTCACCTCGGGTCCGCCGCCGCGCTTGTTAAGCATGTGCGCGGCGCGGCTGCGGATACGCTCGGCCACCTTGTCAGCGGCGTTCACCACCGCCGCCCCGGAAATGTAGGTGGTGCTGGAGGCGTAAGCCCCTTTATCGAAAGGCGTGAAGTCCGTGTCGGAGGAATAGACGATCAGGTTATCCAGCGAGGTGCCGAGCACCTCGGCGGCCATCTGGGCCAGCACCGTGTCTGAGCCGGTGCCCAGATCGGTGGCGCCGATCAGTAAATTGAAGGAGCCATCCTCATTCATCTTGATGCTGGCGCCGCCCATATCGAGATAAGGGATGGCGGTACCCTGCATCACCATGGCGATGCCGATGCCCTTGCGCAAATGTGCCGCTCCTGGCACTTCGTGCCAGGCGGCTTGGCCAAATTTCTGGTCCCAGCCGATGGCGGCGCGGCCCTGGCGTACGCATTCCTCCAGCCCGTTGGTCATGATAGTTTCCGGGCTGGGTTCGCGGCCTTCGCTCCAGGCGGTGCTGAAAGGCTGCAGCTCCCCCTGGCGCAGCGCGTTCTTCAGGCGGAACTCGATGGGGTCCAGCCCCAGGGCGCGGGCGATGCGCTCCATGTGGCGTTCCACCGGCCAGAAACCTTGCGGCACCCCATAGCCGCGGAAGGCGCCAGAAGGCGGCGTATTGGTGTAGACCACATCAGTAATGAATTGAATGTTGGGCTTGAGGCGATAAGCCCCATCGCCTACGTAGAGCGCCATGGACTTGTGGCCGGTGTTGCCGGCCACGGTGAGCGCGTGGCAGCCATAGGCGCCGGTGTCGCTGAGGGCGTACATGGCGTTGGCGGTGATGGTGCCATCTTTCTTGACGCCAGTTTTCATGCGCACGCGCATCGGGTGGCGCGAACGAGCGGCGATGAATTCCTCTTCCCGCGTGTATTCGTAGATCACCGGCCGCCCGGTGGCGATGGTGAGGTGGGCGGCCACGTCTTCGATCATCACTTCCTGCTTGCCGCCGAAGCCGCCGCCGATACGCGGCTTGACCACGCGGATGCGTTTGATCGGCAAACCTAACACGGGGGCCATTTGGCGGCGCACGTGGAAAGGCACCTGGGTGCTGGTGCGGATGACCAGGCGGTCGTCCTCATCCCAATAGGTGATGACCACATGCGGCTCAATGGAGACCTGCTGCACCTTGGGGACGGAATATTCGAACTCAAAGATCTGGTCCGCTTCGGCGAAACCTTTTTCAACGTCTCCGATGTCGATGTGGATGTGGGCGGCCAGGTTGCGTCCTGGGTCAGACTCAGCAAAGTTGACGTATTCCGGCTCGTCGTGGATGCGCACCGCGCCGGGGTTCAACGCCTGGCGCGAATCGATGATGGCAGGCAAGACTTCGTATTCGACATCGATGAGCTTGAGGGCCTGCTCGGCGATCTCGGGCGTCTCGGCGGCCACAAAGGCTACCCGGTCGCCGACGAAACGCACTTTGTTATCCAGTGAGAACATGTCCAACGGGCCGGGGATCGGGTCGGATTGGCCGGCGGTGGAATACACAACTCGCGGAATATCTTTGTGCGTGAGCACGGCGGCCACACCGGGCAGCTCGCGCGCCAGGCTGGCATCGATGCGCTTGATGCGCGCGTGTGCGTGCGGGCTCTTCAACACTTTTGCGTGCAACAGGCCGCGCCTCTCGAAATCTGCGGCGAAGGCTGGCTTGCCTTGCACCAATTTGACGGCGTCGACCTTCACTTCGGGGCGGCCAACGCTCTTCCAGGTTTCGGTCTGCGGGGCAATCAGCACTTTGGGCAGCACCTGGATAGCTACCTGCTGCGCAGGGGTGCCAGAGCTGGAAAGATTTTCGTCTTTAGTTGGAGGCAGATCGCCTGTGGTCGGCGGGATGAAGAACCGCTCCAGCTCGCTGGGCGTAAACATGTCGCCGGGTGCAGCCTCGCCGCGCATCACGGCAGCGGCGTGCAGGATAGCTTGCACGGGCTTGACATAGCCCGTGCAGCGGCACAGCACGCCGGAGAGCGCCTCGCGCACTTCGGCTTCGCTGGGGTTGGGATTGCGCTCGATAAGTTGCTTGGAGGCCAGCAGCATGGCTGGCGTGCAGTAGCCGCACTGGATGGCGCCGCTTTCGGCGAAAGCCTGCTGCAGCGGATGCAAGCCGGCGTTGGTCTTCCAGCCCAGTTCAGGGTGCATGCCCATCTCTTCAACGGTCTGAATGTGGTGGCCTTCTGCCTGGGCGGCCAGGTGCACGCAGGAGTTGACCGGCCTGCCATCAATGAGCACGGCGCAAGCACCGCATTCGCCGGTCTCGCAGCCATGCTTGACGGAGTAGTAGCCCTCGGAGCGAAGCGCGTTCAATAATGAATCGCCAGGGGCGGATTCGATCGAGTGCAAAGATCCGTTGACACTAAGCTCAATCTTCATATTTCTGCCTGCACGCGTGTGGAATGATCTGGCATCAAAGGGATTCCTCGTCGGGCAGCGCTGCTAAAGGCAGCGCTAAACGCCCTCGCTCGGAATGACAAAATGAATCTATATTCAGGTTTCATTGCCAATTTCTATCGTGGCGCGTTGAAGTAAGGCCTTCCCGGCCTCTCGCCGATACTCCGCGCTGCCCCACTGATCACTGGCGTTTACCAGCATGTTCTCCAGTGCCTCAGCCAGGCCGCTGCTGTCACGGCCGTCCAGCGCCAGGGCAGGCGCAGCGCCAAAGCCACCCACCGCCAGCCGCATGCGGCCTGAGGGCCAGACGCCAAGGGCGATGCAAATGATGGGCAGGTCGGCAAGGGTGCGGGCAACGTATTGGTAACTTAATTCGGTTTGCAGACTAATCGTGATCTTGGTGATCAGCTTGCCGCGCAGGTTTTCGGCAGGCAAGGCCAACAGCTCGCCATAGCTCATGGTCTCGTCTTTGGGCTGGATTTCAAGTTGGGCATCCAGCGCTAACATGGCCGCGGCGAACGGCGAGCGGCCATCGGCGCCAACCAAGCTGCCGGCCACGCTAGCCGCCTGGCGCAGGTTGTAGCTGGCTTCGTGGCGAATGGCGGCCGCCAGTGCAGGTTGGATATCCTTTGTGTCCAGCAGCGCCTGCAGGGTGGCCGTAGCGCCGATATGAAGATTTTTGCCGTGCAGCGCAATCTTATTCAGCTTGAGCTGCTGCAGGTCCACGGCTGCCACGGTCGCGGCCGACGGCGCTGAAAGCAAGGTGCCGCCGCCCAGCGGCCGGGTTTCCGGCTGCTTGCGTCGCAGCAGCTTGAGAGCGTCTTCGAGAGTGGCGGGGCGGTGATATTCAATGATCATGGCTGGGATCCGTCCTCAGCATACACTTTCCAGCCCAAGGCTTTCAAGTCCTCCGACTGCAGGTCTTCAGGCGGCAAAGCGAACAGCAGGGCCTCACCCTCGGCCAGCAGTTCGCCATCAGGGCCGAAGATCTTGGCTTCAGCTTCCGCTGTTCGGCCGCGGTCTTTGATGAAGGACCCCACCATATGCAAGGGCTGCTCAATCGGGACGTGTTTGCGGTAGCGGGTGGTCAGCTTGGCGGTGTACATGAAGCGGTTGTGGTCGACGACCATATACACGCGGCTGATGACCTCATCCAGTAGAGCAGCCACGATACCGCCATGCACTACACCGGGATAACCCTCGTAGATCTTAGGCACGGTGTAATCACAATTAACCTCGCCTGTTTCCGGATCGCCATACATGATCAGTTTGAGGCCGATCGGATTTTCCATGCCGCAAGCGAAACAGTTGCGCGAGTTAGGGAGTTTTTCCATCATCACTATTTTATGCCGTGAAAGGGCGCAGGATACTGCGCTCGTTCGTCATTGCGAGCGAGCGTAGCGAAGCGTGGCAATCTGCTACTCTATTAAACAGACTATTTCGCATGTCTTACTACTATACGGGCATTTTGTTTAATCCATTATCGCTTCTTTTCGAACAAGCAGATTGCCACGTCGGGCAGCGCCGTTTAAAAAATCGGCGCTAAACGCCCTCCTCGCAATGACGGAGGGGATTAATTGTTGGCAAACGTATCTATAAGCAACCGCACGTCCCCACCCACCGGGTACAAGATCGGACAGGTGGCGCCGCGATCAACATATTCCTGGACCTTGGCACGCGCTTCATCCGGAGTTCCCGAAGCGGTTATTTTATAGATCAGCTCTTCGGGCACCAGGGACTTGGCCTTCTCGATCTGTTCGTGTGTAGCCGGCCAGCCGAGGATGGCCTGGATCTTCTTGACCACGTCTTCGGAGACACCGGACGCTTTGGCGATATGGGGCTGCTGCGCCAGATACTGGGCCAGCAGGCCGCGGGTGGTATCAATGGCCGCGGCGCGGTCATTGTCCACCGAGCAGACGACCAGTTGCGGACGGTCAATGTCTTCTAGCCTACGGCCGGATTTCTTAGCGCCGGCTTCCAGCTGCTTCAGCGCTTCGTCGTTATATTCCGGCGGCACGCAATAGTTCAGCACCGCGCCGTCGGCGATCTCGCCGGTCAACTCCATCATCTTGCCGCCCGTGGCACCTATCATAATTTTCACATCGCGCGGCTCGCGCCGGCCGTGGACTACGTCCAGCTCAATGCCTTCCACATGATGGAACTCCCCGTGAAAGGTGACCCGCTCCATGTTCAGCAAGCGCCGCAGCACCTCGACCGTCTCGCGCATAGCCTGCAGCGGTTTGCGGCGTTCGATACCTACATTGTGGGCCAGCGGGTCCCACCAGGCGCCCATGCCGCAGATGATGCGGCCGGGGGCCAGATCGTCCAGCGTGAGGAAGGTGGCCGCCAGCAAACCGATGTTACGCGTCCAGTTATTGATCACGCCGGAACCGATTTTGATGCGCTCGGTGACCGCGGCGTAGGCAGCCATGGGCACAATGGCGTCCCGCACCAGGCGCGATTCGGCCTGCCACACGGCCTCAAAGCCGCGCTGCTCGGCGTAGCGCACATAGTCGAGGCCATCGCGCAGGTCATGGGCATCTTGCAAATAGAGGGCAACGCGGTCCAGCATGGGTGGCTCCTTATGGTTTCTTGCTGTCGGCTGTGATGGTTAAGAAATCCAAGTCCTCGGGAACATCCACATCGTGAGCCAATGAGGGCAGATCGAGGATCTTCAAGTTAATGCCTGCCTGGCGGGCGCGTTGGCAATGGCGCTCGAAAGAGCCTCCCCCGAAATCATAGTCGATCGCCCCGGCAGGATTTATATACAGGGCATTGGTGCCCTCGCGGCGATGATCCGGGGCGATCACTACCACGGGCGGTTCGCGGCCGGCATCTAACATGGTCAGGATATCTTCGCGGGCGATCTGGGGCAGGTCGGCCGGCAGGATGAACACGGATTCCGCCATGTAACTCTTAGCCACCACGGTAGCACGCTCCAAAGCCACGTTCAGATGAGGGGCGCCATCTTCCTGCAGCGAAC
>Ga0209324_10002987_pt1 | contig 11583 bp, 13 predicted proteins | sample Rifsed19ft3_FD_184015 | JGI IMG/M metagenome (GOLD analysis project Ga0209324, IMG submission 184015) | Soil microbial communities from Rifle, Colorado, USA - sediment 19ft 3 (version 2) | ecosystem: Environmental > Terrestrial > Deep subsurface > Rock core/Sediment | place: Rifle, Colorado...
TTTTTGCGATACGACGATCCTCTTTCGTTACTTTGCTCTCAATTTTAGGTAAAAAAGAGAGCAAAGTAACGAAAGAGGATCGTCGTATCGCAAAAATAATTAATTTTGGCATAATGTATGGGATTTCTCCGTTTGGACTTTCCACCCAACTTAAAATAACCCCCGCAGAAGCCAAAGAAATAATTGAACGCTACTTCGAGCGCTTTCCAGGCGTAAAAGAATGGATAAGTGCGATACTGCGGGAAGCCTACGAAAAAGGGTTTGTAGAAACGTTGGGAGGCTTCAAACGCTATGTTCTGGAGCTGCGAAGCAACAATCAAACGGTTCGCAAGCTAGGCGAACGTATTGCAGTAAATTCGCCAATCCAAGGTACAGCGGCGGATATAATTAAAAAAGCGATGGTTGATATCAGTGAGAGACTAGCAAAAGAAGACTACAAATCTAAGATGATTCTTCAGGTTCATGACGAGCTTGTGTTTGAAGTTCCAGAAAGCGAACAAAAAAAGATTGCCCCAATGGTTAAAAGCGTTATGGAAAATTCGATACCTCTTTCGGTTCCACTAGCAGTTGATCTCAAATCTGGTAAAAACTGGGGACAGATGAAGAAAGTAAAAGCGTGATAAAATATCTCAAATGCCAGAACTTCCTGAAGTTGAAACAATTAAGAATGATCTTCTAACAAAGGTTATCGGATCCCAAATTATAGAAGTTTCTTATACAGACGGTGGTGAAAAGCTCAAATATAAATTTAAGCAAAATTTGGCCAATTTGATAACTGGAGAGAGAATAGCAGGGATTGAAAGAAGGGCTAAATATCTTTACTTTCACCTCTCCGGCGGGAAAATTTTAGTAGTTCACTTGAAAATGACCGGACAAATTTTGATTAGAAAAAGTTCGACTACTTCGGATCAAAACACAAGAATAATATTCGTATTAGACGATGGTAGGGAAATACGCTTCACTGACAGAAACGATTTTGGGGAGATATTTTTAGTGGAAGATGTAGCTAGAATAGAAGATCAACTCGGGCCTGATCCGTTCGAGGCAAGTTACCAACAATTTGAAAATAATCTAAGGTCTTCCAAAAGCGGAACAATTAAAGAGGCGCTTTTAGATCAAAAGATAATTGCTGGGGTAGGTAATATCTACGCAGACGAAGCTCTTTATACCGCCGGAATAAACCCATTTAAATCACCCAAATCTTTGTCTGAAAATGAAATTCAGAGGTTGCTCAACAGTACTAAAGAAGTGCTTAATGATGGATTAACACATCGTGGTACAACAATAGACACCTTTCGAGACACTGATGGCAAACCTGGCAGTCATCAATTTCATTTGCTAGTTTATGGAAAGGCAGGAAAGCCTTGTAAAAAATGTGCGACAAAGATCGTCTACACAGAAATAAAGGGGAGGCGAACGCATTTCTGTCCAACCTGCCAGCCGAAAGAACAACTATCGTTGTTCTAAGTCATAGATCGCTAAGGCGTTCTGCGTCGCTGGCGCTCCTAAAGTTATAAGTGGTAAATAATAAGTTAAAAGATGGAAAGTTTAAAAGAAGTTTATAACAATCTGGCGCCGAGGTGGCGTCAAACAGACTGGGGTGATAAAGAGCTGCAGAAATTTATTAAATTAGTTGGCAGAGGAAAAGTATTGGATCTAGGCTGTGGTTCGGGGATACAATCCAAGACCCTAAGCAAAGCTGGTTTAGAGGTGACGGGAATTGATTTTGCCGAGAAAATGATCGAAGAGGCAAAGAAACAGGTGCCAAACGCAGAATTTCTCGTGAAGGACATTTTGAACCTGAATTTCCTTCCGGAACATTTCGACGGAATCTACGCCAGAGCCTCTCTGCTGCACTTACCAAAAAATAAGATCGGGAAAGTTCTGGAAGCACTTAATAAAATTCTAAAGAAAGAAGGTATAATGTACGTTGCTTTGAAAGAAGGGAAAGGTGAGCGAGATGTTTATGATGAAGGTTTTGGCGCCTCTCGCTTCTTTGCTTTCTACAAGGAAGATGAGTTTAAGAAACTTTTAGAAGAAGGTAAATTTCAACTAATTGAAACCATATACGCTCAGACAGAACGTAATAATTGGCTACAATTCTTCGCCAAAAAGGTTTAAATATGCCTGAATTACCAGAAGTTGAGACAATCAAAAGAGATATAAAAACCAATTTGATTGGTCACAAAATAGAGAGTGTTTGGACTGATTGGCCTAAGCAATTAAAACCATCACAAGAGGAGTTCGAAAAAGCTGTTATCGGTAAAAAATTCAAAAGTGTTTCTCGTCGTGCAAAGCTATTAATCTTTCGTCTGGACGATGGAACCCGCCTTCTAATGCATCTTAAGCTGACCGGTAGAATTCTTTATAGGAGCCAAAACGATTCTGAGGATAAATTTACTCATATCATACTTAAGCTTGACAGAGGTAAAGAGCTTCGTTTCGCTGACATGAGAAAATTTGGTTGGATGAAGGTTTTGCGTGATGAAGGAGAATTAGATAAATTGCTTTCTGAATTTGGAATTGAACCTTTCACGCAAGACTTTACGGTTGAGAATTTTAAAAAAATTCTCACTAATAAAAAGGCCCCTATTAAACCTTTGATGATGGATCAAGCGGTGATCGCCGGAGTTGGCAATATTTATGCCGATGAAAGCCTTTGGTGCGCAAAGATTCACCCACTAAGAGCAGCTAATACATTGAGTGACCAAGAAACCAAAGAACTGTTCGAGTGTATCCAAGAAGCATTAAAGTCTGGTATTAAAGATAGAGGTACAAGCGTTGATACATATGTGGATTTTTTTGGATTGCCTGGACAACATGAGCAGAATTTGAAAGTTTTCAGAAAAGATGGGGAACCTTGTCCCAGGTGCAATACACTTATTCGTAAAATACGAGTAGGGGGCCGTGGGACTCACTTCTGCCCAATTTGCCAAAAACTATGATTGTGAATGTAATTTCTGAATCTATTTTTTTCCCGAAGGGACACGGAGTACACACTGCATTTTTGAATACTGTTGAGATGTTAAAGCAAGCAGGAATAGATGTACTAATTAATTCTAATAAAAAAGCTGATATAACTCACATTCATACAATTGGGCCTTATGCTTTGATAAAACTTTTATCAACCAAGAAAAAAATTGTTAGCGCCCATCTAATCCCTGAATCTTTTATTGGTAGTTTAGTGGCAGCTAAATATTGGCAATTTGAGGCGAGGGAATACTTGAGATTTTTTTATAACAGAGCGAATTTAGTTTTAGCTGTAGCGCCATTAGTTAAGACGAGATTGCAAGAAATTGGTGTTAGCAGGCCAGTAGAAATTCTGCCAAATCCAGTTGACGCCAATCTTTTTAAAGAAGACATAAAATTAAAAACCGAAGGGAGAAAATTGCTGGGGTTAAAACCAGAAGATTTTGTTGTAATTGGGGTTGGACAAATCCAACCGAGGAAAGGGATAGAAGATTTTGCAATAATGGCGAGTAAACTAAAATCAATTAAGTTTGTTTGGGTTGGAGGGAAACCTTTTAAACAACTCACCGTAGGTGATAAAGAAATGAACAAGATTTTAAAAAATAAACCAGGCAACTTTTTAATGCCTGGATCTTTTTCATACAATGAAATGCCAAAAATATACAATGCTGCAAATGCTTTCTTCTTTCCTTCATATCAAGAAAATGCCCCAATGGCTATTATTGAAGCTGCTTCTTGCAGCCTACCCTTAGTGTTAAGAGACATAAAAGAATATAAACTTTTATACAAGAATGGATATCTACCAGGTGATACTGTTGAGTCGTTTACGATGATAATTAAGAAACTTTTGGTAGATAAAGATTATTATCACCACGCAAAAAAAGACAGCAGGATCCTATCCAGTAAGTTTTCTTTTGATATATTAGCGGATAGATTGATATTATTATATAATAGTGTTTTGGGGGCTAAATGAAAATCGGTTTCTTTACAGACGGATACTTACCTGAACCAAACGGTGTAGCAGAAAATGTGGCTACTTCAGCGAAGGCGTTAGAAAATCTTGGCCATATAGTTTATATAGTTGCACCAAAACATCCAAACTTCACAGATAAAAACCCAAGAATCTTTCGGCTTCGGTCTGTGCGAGTTTATAAAAACCCAGAGTTTAGGATGGCAGTTCCTGTACCAGAGAGGGATTTTAGAGAGGCTTCAAAAATCGATTTTGATATAATCCATGGGCATGCCGGTGGTCCAGTTGCCTTTTTAGGTTTTGAAATTGCCCGACGGAAAAACATCCCTTACGTTTTTACATATCATACCTTGTGGAACCGCTACACTCATTATATTCTCAAGGGAAAAATTTTAACTCCTAAAATGATGGAGGTCGCATCAAGAGTTTTCTGCAACTTATGCTCAGCTATCATCGCTCCTACTCAAAGGGTTAAAAAAGAGCTGGAGAGTTATAGTGTAAGAAAACCAATCTATGTAATACCAGGAGGAATAGAAATTTCACGATTTAAAAATACGAAGAAAGGTTTTTTAAGGAATAAATTTAACATCCTAGATCAAGACAAAATACTTCTTTATGTGGGGCGTTTAGGGAAAGAAAAAAGCGTCGATTTTTTAATTGAAAGCTTTCAGCAAATAACTAAGGAAATAAAAAACGTGAAGTTGGTTATTGTGGGTGATGGGCCAGAAAGAAATAATTTGGAAAAACTAACTAAGAAATTGAGTTTAAAAAAAGAGGTTGTTTTCGCAGGTTTTATTGGAAGGGAAGATATTCCCAGGGTCTATGCCGACGCCGATTTATTTGTGTTTGCTTCAACAACAGAGACTCAAGGTCTTGTGGTCTCTGAAGCTTTGGCTAGTGGAGTCCCTTGCGTCGTTATTGATGATCCAGCCTTTGAAGGCATAGTAGCTAAAAGATATAATGGATTGGTGACTAAAAATACAGTAGAAGATTTTAGCACTCAAGTAATTAGATTGTTAAAGGATATGAAACTAATAAGTAAATTTAGTGAGAATTCTAAGAATTTCGCAAGCACAAATTTAACAGCAAAAAAACAAGCTGAGGAGCTTATCAAAGTTTATAGATCAGCCATACGGTTAAATAAACTTAAAAAAACACAAACACAGATATTAAAAGAAAGATTTTCAACTATAAAAAACTTTCTTAATATTAATCAGAAATTAGCTTCTTTTAAACAAGTTTTTATTAAGGGGTTGGAAATAAAATGAGTGCTGAAATATTAGATGGTCGGGCCATTCGTGATCAAATCCTAGAAGAAGCGAAAGAAAAACTAGCAAAATTAAAAGAAAAACCAACTCTTTCGATAATTTTAGTTGGAAACGATCCTGCATCCACTATTTATGTTAGAGAAAAAGAAAAAGCAGCAGCCAAAATTGGTGCAGAATTTCGGTTAATAAAAAAACCTTCTTTTGTGAAGCAAGTTGAGTTGGAGGGTCTAATTAAGAAGCTGAATAACGATTCAAAAGTTCGAGGAATAGTTATTCAAAAACCTCTGCCAAAACACATTAACGAAGAAAAAATTGATAAAATTATCGCTACCGAAAAAGATGTCGATGGTCTTAATCCAGCCTCAAACTTTTATTCAACAACCGCAAAAGGTGTTATTGAACTTTTGAAGCGGTACAAAATAAAAATAGAAGGGAAGGACGCTACTGTTGTGGGTAGAAGTAAGCTAACCGGTTTACCTATCGCCTTGTTGCTGCTTGAAGAAAATGCGACGGTTGCTGTTTGTCATAAAAAAACCCGCAATTTAAAGGGTAAGACGTTGGTTGCAGACATCTTAATTGCAGCTGCCGGTGTGCCAAAACTAATCCGCGCCGATATGGTCAAAACCGGAGCCATAGTAGTAGACGTAGGGACAACAAGAATTCGTGGGACTAAGAAATTGGTAGGAGATGTGGATTTTGAAGAAGTTAAAAGGGTTGCAAGTTTTATCAGTCCGGTTCCTGGTGGGGTAGGGCCGATGACTGTTGCTGGTTTAATGATGAATCTTGTTCAAGCTACAACACAATAAATTCCACTTACTTGTTAGTTTGATAGTTAAATGATAAAATCCCCCTGCTTTAGGGAGGAGAAAGGAGCCAGGTGGTGGCGTTTGTCAACACTATTTTCGGCGACCCCAAGATTGGAGAAAGGCTTGTTAAGCTTCTAGATACCACAGAGCCGCACGATCAATTCGCCATATTTATAGACGAATTCACTAAAGAGGAGCGCCGGCACGTCGTCAAAGCTCTGTCCGAAAAGCCCGACGGTGAATACAACGAGCTTGAATGGCGGCTTTTAGAGGTTGTGTTGGAGTGCCTTGACCTTGAAATTATCGCTTGGTTGGTGGCGGAAGGGATGAGAGAAAAAAGGAGTGGTGAGGATCAGACCGAATGAACTGGTTTTATACCTTGGTGGGTGAAACCAGTTTTCTTTAGGCAGAATCTTGAAAGGCTTGCTTGCAAGGTTTATAATAAGCCACAAAATCCAAACGGAGAAGGAGGGACCACTTGGCGTTGAAGCGAGTGCCTGTGAGGATTCAGATCAACAAGCCCAACGGTGATCCGTCTCGAAGGCCAATACCCAAACTTACGGCTCATATGCTGAGGTTGGGAGCGGTCTTTAGCGATGATCCAATGGATCTACTTCTGAAGGCCGAACAAACGTTTCAGTCCAAAGTCCGGGTTCTCCAGAAAAGGGGGTACCCAATCGACTTACCTTTGGAGACACCGAGCCGGGGCATGTACGCCCTCGTTCGTCTGGAGATTTAGGAGGAGTGATGAGAAAAGAGGAAAAGAGACTCAGTGGCGTTGAAAAGATGCTGATAATAGCGGCGCTACTCATGCCTGTGTTAGGGGGTCTTTATCTGGTCATCAGCTCCGAAGAAGTTGGGCCGGATTACCCAATATAGGACCCAGATAATCTGCAACTCAGTTCTGCCCATCAAAGCCGGTTTATGCTTACGTGTGACCGGCCTTTCTTTTACCAATAATTGACAATCCCAACCCATAGTGCTACTTTTGAATCAAGTAAGGGAGAACACGGTTGGCAATTTCAAAGGTGGTGATAAGCATGCCGACCCTTTTGGACATAGCGATTGGGTTGCCGATCCTGCTCATCATGGAGGAGCGGCGTAGGGTGCACGAGCGGTTTCTCTTCTTCCTGGAAGTCGTTTCAGTCATCTTCCCACCCGGAAAGGTTCGATGGAGATTGGTTGAGAACCCGGACGAGTTAGGATACGAACTAGTTCCAGCCAGCGAGTTCGATTTTGAGGCTGATCCGTTCTCATATCAACCTATCAAAAAGCGGGACGTATTTCCGGAAGGGGTTCTAGCTCATGCCAACTGATAGTGACCGGGATGAATCATCAGCGGGAGAAGATCCTTCTAGGATATGGACTTCTTTGGCGGGTCGCGAGGAAGTACTATCAATGGAGCAATTCAGAGTGGACTGTGAATGGACCAGCAGTCATTACCGGGAACTCCAAGGTCAGTACCCACGCTGCTGGGTTGCGGTCTATCAAGGTCAAGTAGTCGCGACCAACAAGAGAGATCAAGCGTCGTTAATCAGAACCCTTCAGAGTAAGGGTCTACCTTTGGAGCAAGTAGTGGTAAGGTACATTCACGCCAAAGGCGAAGGACGCAGCCAGATTTTGCTAAGAGCGGCTTGAAAGGATGAGGAGATGAATGGGGGTAGAGGTAATAATAGAATTCGTAGAAGAGGATCGTGGCGAGAACGAATTGTCTTCACGATTCTTGGCATAGCCCTTGTTTTAGTGGGAGTACTTTCACTGGGCTCAACGCCTGTTTACGGTGCATTGGTGATATTTGGGGCGGTGATACTGACACTTTTCTATTGGGTAATAGATAGATTAGGGGCTAGAAAGCCTTAATCCTTCAGCCTGAAAGGAGTGAGCGATGAGCAGTAAATCAGACGCCGTCAGGATTAAGGTCGACCCTGATGGTACTATCCAGATCCCCTGGGGTCGGCTAGAAGAAAATCTTCAGTACGACTTCAAAGTGGGTAGCATCAATTGTTACGCGGTGAAAAAACCGGGTAACGTACTGAAGATTTACGTGGTTAAATGACCTTAAATACAATCCTGCCGTCTTTAAGGGTGACGAAAACACTATCGCCGCCCTTTATTTTACCCTCAACTATTTGTAAAGCTAATTCGTCCAGTAAGCGGTTTTGAATTACCCGCTTTAGTGGTCTTGCGCCCCAAACAGGATCAAAACCTTCTTTGGCAAATTGAGAGGCAACGTTGCTATCTATTTTTAGAGTAATATGTTTTTCTTTAAAACGATTTACTACCTTATCTAATTGCAGCTTTGTAATCTGCTTGATTTCAGCTTCTCTAAGCTGGTTAAATATTACAATTTCATCGATTCTGTTCAAGAATTCCGGGCGAAAAGCATGTCTTACCAGACCCATTAGTTCTTCTTTCATAACTCCGGGGGTTTTGCCTTCGTATTTTTGAATAATTTCACTACCTAAATTGCTAGTCATGATAATAACTGTATTTCGAAAGTCAACCGTGCGGCCTCTTCCGTCAGTTAATCTACCATCGTCAAGAACTTGAAGTAAGAGATTAAACACCTCATGGTGAGCTTTTTCAATTTCGTCAAAAAGAACAACGCCATATGGTCTGCGTCTCACAGCTTCGGTTAATTGACCGCCTTCATCAAAACCAATGTAACCTGGTGGAGCACCGATAAGCCTGGCGACAGTATGTCTTTCGGTGTACTCGCTCATATCGATGCGAACCATAGCCGCCGCATCATTAAATAGAAAATCTGCCAAACTTTTTGCGAGTTCTGTCTTACCAACTCCAGTAGGACCAAGGAAGATAAAAGAACCAATGGGTTTAGTTTCTTCGCTGATTCCTGCGCGGTGGCGGCGAATCGCGTTGGCAACTGCTGTGACAGCCTCGTTTTGGTTGATTAATCGTTTATGGATCTCTTCCTCCATTTTGGATAATTTTGCCGCTTCTCCTTCAAGAAGCCTTTCTACCGGAATACCTGTCCAGCGTGATACTACTTTGCCGATATCTTCGCTGGTTACTTCTTCTCGAAGTAGGGCAGATTTACCTTCTGTAATTGAAAGAAGATTTTTATTTGCCTCTTTTACGGATCTTTCTAGTTCTGGGATCTTGCCATATTTTATTTCAGCTGCGCGATTTAAATCTGCGCTACGTTCGGCCTGCTCAAGGGTGATTTTACTTTTTTCAATTTCAGAATTTAAAGATTGCAGTTTACTGATGGCCTCTTTTTCCTTTTTCCACTGCGCTTCCAGAATATTGAATTTGTTTTTCTTACCTTTTAGCCCAAATTCAATCTTAATCAGACGCTCTTTACTTGCAGGATCTTTTTCTTTTTTGAGTGCCTGTTGCTCTATTTCGAGTTGCAGCACGTTTCTTTTAAGTTCGTCTAGTTCTGCAGGCATACTTTCGACCTCCATTTTCAGCGAGGCGGTAGCCTCATCAATTAGATCTACCGCTTTGTCAGGGAGAAAACGACCAGATATATAACGAGCGGATAGAGTAGCTGCGGCTATGATAGCCGCGTCAGTAATTCTTACCCCGTGGTGAACTTCATAGCGCTCTTTGAGACCGCGTAAAATCGCAACAGTATCTTCAATACTAGGTTGATCCACGTAAACTGGCTGGAACCTTCGTTCAAAAGCTGGATCTTTTTCGATATATTCGCGATATTCCTTGCTAGTTGTAGCACCGATCATATGAAGCTCTCCACGAGCAAGAGCGGGTTTGAGGATATTGGCTGCATCTGCCGCCCCTTCGGCTTTGCCTGCTCCAACAACTGTGTGGAGCTCATCAATAAACAAAATGTATTTGCCCTCGGATTCGGTTACTGCCTTCAAAACTGCCTTTAATATTTCCTCAAACTCACCCCGGAAAGCCGCTCCAGCCACGATGGCCGTCATATCGAGTTGAATTAACTCTTTATTTTTGAGCGTATCCGGCACATCGCCGGAAATCATTCTTTGGGCAAGACCTTCGACTATGGCCGTCTTGCCAACTCCTGCTTCACCAACCAAAACGGGGTTATTTTTAGTTCTTCTGGAGAGAATTTGCATTACTCGACGAATTTCACCGTCGCGGCCAATTACAGGATCTAATTTACCGTCGCGGGCTAGAGAAGTAAGGGTTCGACCATATGCCTGCAGCGGGTTTTGAGGCGTCTGAAAAGGTGTGAATTGTTGTGTTCCGTCGTTCATAGTTGAAAATTATAGTAGCACAAGTTTTTGGCACTTTCAACCCCCATCTGCTAATTTGACTTGACGTGATAAGATTTAGGCACTAGAAAGGAGGGGAAAGTTGAGAGGTCCAGTACCGCCTAACGAACTTAGGGAGTATTTGCTCTTAGCGCGGAAAGAGACAAATAAGCAAAAAGCTCTTTCCATTCTGCTTCTACCACAAACATACTTTCTGAAACACTCAAGCGACCCCTTCCGTTACAGGGCAATCCTGTTCGGAGGAAGGAGAGCTTGGAGGTCCCAGAAGGTAGAAGCAATCGCGCTGGGTGATCGGCTAGTTTGGCACGGCTTCACTCACTCATCCATACTGCTCAAACGGTTACATGGTCTTGAGGAGCACTTTTTCGAATTTCGAGAAGCCGTTCTAGAGGAACATCCCGAGGCCAGACTCGACCAAATCGTAAAGGAAGAGTTTGGTAATTGGCGTTACCGATGCAAGGGAAGAGGTTTTGTGGATGATTATCTCGGGGCCGAAACCTTCCGTTGGGGTGATCAGCTGATCGCTAGAGGCCTTTTCTCTGGTGGGCTCCACACCCGTTACTGACAGGCTGGGAAAACCAAATTCTCGGCCTTTTCTTTTCTCACAATATACCCCAGAGTATTTGACAAAGAGATAATAATATGTAAAAATAAGCGTCCATTTAGGGAGGAGTTTGGCGACTAATTTAGTCGTCAGGAGGTGAAGAGGTTACAATTAAATAGCGAATCAGCCTGAAAGTGAGGATGCGGGACCTCCAAGTCGAAATGACCAAGGAGGTAAGAAATGAAAACCCGTATCCTGTGGACCATTTTCGTCGCATTGGCAGCTGCTGTCCTAATAGGCACTTCAGGGACCGCCTTTGCAGACGAGTCGAAGCCTGCGCCACCAGCGTCAGTCGCCTCCTCGTTTCGGCTGCTAGAGAGCAAGCCGATATTCACGAGAAGCGGTCGCTTGATTGGCCAGGTTGAAATCGTTGCCAGTGAGACGTCCACGGCTCTGGCGGATCCGTCCTCCAGGGCAATCATTGCCGCGGCAACGACTACAAGCGGTAGTACCTACTCCAAGACGTGCACCGTAGAGTTCTATCTCAAGAACATCTACGGTCAGAAGGTCATTTCCTACAAACTCCAACAGACCTTCACGTACGACGGGAGTAGGGTGGTTTTTTGGTACACGCCGGTAGTGACCAGTTCCACCATGTGGGGTTGGAGCGGCAGCGACTTCACCTACGGCAGCTACTGGCTTAGCTACCCCTGGTCGAAACGTAGTTGGGCTTCCGGCACGTTCACCTTGAAGGCGGCTTGGTTCACTGTTTCACAGTACCGGCCAACTATCGGTGTGGACG
>Ga0209324_10002989_pt1 | contig 11576 bp, 11 predicted proteins | sample Rifsed19ft3_FD_184015 | JGI IMG/M metagenome (GOLD analysis project Ga0209324, IMG submission 184015) | Soil microbial communities from Rifle, Colorado, USA - sediment 19ft 3 (version 2) | ecosystem: Environmental > Terrestrial > Deep subsurface > Rock core/Sediment | place: Rifle, Colorado...
CCCGCCTGAATGCAACTCTTGATGATTTCCGCTCCATTTCCATTGAGTTCGATCCCGATCATGAGTCCCACGCCGCGGACTTCTTTTATTATCTTATATGTCTTTTGCAGTATTTTCAATTGCTCTACGGCATAACTACCCATTCTTTTTACATTGTCAAGCAGGTTTTCGTTTTCAATCGTTTCAAATACCGCCACCCCTGCTGCGCATGCCAGTGGATTTCCGCCAAAAGTAGAGGCATGACTGCCGGGGACGAGGCTCTTCGCAATTTCTTTTTTGGCCGTCATGGCTCCAATAGCCACCCCGCCGCCGAGCGCCTTTGCCAATGTCATAATGTCGGGTTCTATATCATAATGCTGATAAGCGAAATATTTTCCGCTCCTTCCCATGCCGCATTGCACCTCATCGAGAATGAGCTGCAATCCTTTCTCATCACAGAGCTTTCTCATGCCTTGCATGAATTCTTTTGTGGCGATGTTAATCCCGCCTTCACCCTGAATAGGTTCCAGCATGATGGCACAGGTTGTATCATCTACCTCTTTTTTTAGAGCTTCCAGATCGTTAAATGGCACATAGGAAAATCCTTCGACCAGTGGTGCAAATCCCTTATGATATTTTGGTTGTGCCGTAGCCGTGACCGTGGCAATTGTTCTGCCGTGAAACGAATCAGAGAAGGTGATTATCTTATATTTTCCTGAACTTGAGTTGTGGATGCGTGCGAGCTTAATTGCCGCTTCGTTCGCCTCAGCACCGCTATTGCAGAAGAAACATTGCCCGCCAAAAGATTTTTCGGATATGTGTTTTGCCAGCAATCCCTGCGGTTCTGTGTAATAGATATTAGGGGCGTGCTGGAGTTTTGCGGCTTGGTTTTGAATTGCCGCAACGACGTTGGGATGACAGTGTCCCAGCAGGCTGACTGCCCAGCCTGAAAAAAGGTCGAGGTATCGTTTGCCTTCCGCATCCCAAACATCCACACCTCTTCCTCTGACCAGCAGAATGGGATTTCGAATATAATTCGGGATGACATAGCGATCGTAAATTTCTTTAATTTCTTTTGTGTTCATGATTTTTATTTATATTATTATCTGTGTTCCGACGCCCTTGTCGGTGAAAATTTCCAATAAGAGCGCATGCGGTATCAGTCCATTGATAATATGCGCCTTCTTAACTCCTGCCTTAAGGGCGCTAATACAAGCAAGCGCCTTTGGGAGCATCCCGTCCTTGATTACCTTTTTATCAATGAGTTCATGGACTTCGTTTTCGTGCAATGTGGAAGCAAAGGATGAATCGTCATCGGGTCTTGTCATGATGCCGTGCGTGTTTGAAAGAAAAACGAGCTTTTCTGCGCCAAGCGTCTTCGCAATAAACGCCGCGACATTGTCTGCATTGACGTTATAAACATCACCATTGGTTCCCTTTGCGATGGGTGGAACAACGGGAATCGTACACGTGTTGCACAAATTCAAAAACCTCTCGCTGTCGATTGATGTTACCTTACCAACGAAACCAATATCTAACTTTTTGGAAGCACCGCTATCTGTCTTTGTTTCGATGTAGTGCTTTTCTGCCTTTAATGGACAATATCCATCTTTCCAGATGCAGGCCGCTTCATTGCCCAACTCTGAAATCCTCTTTACTATGGAAGCACTGATCTGGTTGATCAGGACATCTTTTGCTATCTCAAGTGTTTCTCGGTCAGTTATACGATGTCCTTCGATAAACTTTGGAGTCAAATTTCGTTTTGCCATCTCCTCGCTGATGCGCGGGCCGCCGCCATGAACCAATATGGGCATAATGCCTACTGTTTTCATGAATACAATGTCCTGAAGTACATTTGTCAGTACATCTTCGCTGGACATTGCGCTGCCGCCAAACTTGATGACGACAACCTTGTTTTTAAAAGAACGTATATAAGGAAGCGCTTCAATCAGTATGTTTGCCTTCCGTATGGCATTTTCCATGGAGCTCATATACCAAAGATTATTCTGATAATAAAAAAGAAGGTGAAATTATAACAAAAGAGACTCTCGTGTCAAGGGTAAACGAATTGGCTGTTCAATTTTTAACAAAGGAAAGAGAAGATTTGATACTAAGGCTTTGTTTACAGGTACAGCCTTTATTATTTGCGGCACTAATTTATCCGTGGCTAATGAGCAAAATTTAGTTTGAACAGCTACGGAATGATTAATTCCTTAAACAGTATCCCGTCAAAATGGGACTATTCTTTTATCTTCTTAATTCTATTTTGTACATAAGCATCCTGAAGTGCAATATACGGGTCTATGGCTGGTTTTGTTATGCTCTCATACGTTTGTCCTTTGTCTATGGATACGTCGTTGACAGTATCATAAGCATAATTCCCAAAGCCCTCGATTGGCGTGAGGAAGAAATATGAAATCCAGCTTAACGGATTCAATGCGGCATCTCCTGCAAGTCCTACCGTGTCACGTACTGTTGACGGTCCAAGAAAAGGCCATACTATGTAGATGCCTGAATTCATCTTATGTTTGGCGAGGGTTTGGCCAAAGTCCCTCTCGTGTTTTTCCAGATGGAACTTTGATTTTGCCGGATCGAAGAAGCCTGCAATACCAACGGTACTATTAATGGCGAAACGTGCCAACTCTGTACCTGCATCCTTCATGTTTCCCTGGAAAATACAATTGAAAAAACGTACAGGCATTTTGATGTTTGTAAAAAAGTTCCTGACACTTACGCGTGCCTTTTCAGGTATCATGGAATTGTATCCGGTATAGATTGGTTTAATAAAATAATGATAAGCCTTATCGTTAAAGGTAAAGATAGCACGATTGTATGGCTGAAGAGGGTCTTTCACCAAGGGAGGTTCCGATTCTACATCATCATTTTGTAATTCCTCATCTTCTTGCGTTGTATCGGCAGGAGTTGTATCCTCTTCTCTCGTGTTATCCGATTGTCCCGTTGAAACGGTATGTTTCAATTCACCATCTTCATTCGCTTTGTTGATGACAGGAGTTTTTTCTTCTTGTGGAGTTTCAGCCGGTTGTCCTTCAGAAGCGGGTGAAGATTCTGCCTGGACAGACGCCTTGCACACACAAATTGTAAAAACAAAAACGAACATCAATAAAACGGAACTTCTCACGTGTTTTTCTCCTTTTTTGATACCCATTAGTAGTGTAATGTTATTTTTTCATTTTGTTGATAGTTCTTCCTAACTTTTCTTCTCTTTTATCTTCTGAACGAGTTCTTTGTATGAAGATTTAATCAGGATATTATTAAATTGGCTGCGGTAATTATTAACCAGGCTTACTCCTTCAATAATCACATCGTAAATTTTCCACCCTCCTGGATTGTTGGACATATTGTAATTCACGGATATTTCTGTTCCTTTGTTTGTGATAATCTTGGTTTGTACCGTGGCATATTTTTTATCTTGCATTTCACTGACAATAACAACTTTTTCACCGGAATACGTATCGGTTTTTCCTATATAAGCGTCTTTCATTATAGTGGTAAACAATTCCACAAATTCCTTTTTTTCCTCAGGAGTACGGTTTTTCCAGTGCTGGCCAAGTGCCCTTTTGGACATTTCGTCAAAATTAAAAATGGGGGAAATTCCTTTCCATAACATTTGCCTGCGTTCCTGCACCTTTTCCTCGCCTTTTAGGGAAGGATCCTTGAGAATGGCAAAGCCTTTGTCTATCGTTTCCATAAGTAATTTTCCCGGTTCCCCTGCCCACAGAAGCGGAGATATAACAGCCAATGTAAGGATACCAATGCCTAGTGCAGATGTAATTTTTCTATAGTTCATTTCGTTATTCCTTTACCTTCCCAAAAACAAAATTTCCTATCAACTTTTCTATATCAATCGGCGGTTCTGTCTGATGTAATGAGTCCCCGGGTTTTATCAATGTTTCTGATCCGCCAGGGGTTATTTCTACATATTTTTCACCTAAAAGTCCTTTGGTGCGAATCGATGCAATGGCGTCTTCCTGGAGTTCTATGTCGTCTCGAATGAGCAAGGAGACCACGGCCTGATAATCGATCAGCTTGATATTGTCAACTTTGCCAACTTCAACTCCTGATATTTCCACTACCGTATCTTTTTTGAGTCCTTTGACAGAGCTAAAGACCGCACTTACCGGATAATAGTGGCCTCCTAACAGGTCGACCTTCCCAAGCCTTACAGACATGTAAGCCAGGCAAAGCAAGCCGCAAAAAACAAAGATACCAACAATAATTTCAACGTCAAATTTCTTCATAATATTTGTCACCTTTTAGATTATTGGGAACACGTTTACTGTATGGAAATAGGGCCTTCCAATTCTCCGTGGACGAACTGATGAATCACAGGATCTTGTGAGGTCTCTATCTCTGCCGGTGTTCCCGAAGCGATAATTTGGCCATTGTATAACATAGCAACACGATCTACCAAAGAAAAAATTGCAGGTATTTCATGAGTAACCATGATTGCGGTAAAATGGAGACTTTTCTGACAATCTCTGATCAGTTTATGTATTGCTTTTCCAATCAATGGATCAAGTCCGGTTGTCGGTTCATCAAAAAGGACTATTTCGGGTTTCATAACGAGGCATCGTGCAAGGGCAACCCGTTTTTTCATACCACCGCTTATCTCGGCAGGATACTTATTTTCAGCGCCCGAGAGGCCAACTCTTGCCAACTCTGCAAGCACCGTATCGCGAATTTGCGATTCTTTCATCCTGGTTTTTTCCCTCAGCGGGAATGCAACATTATCAAATACGGTAAGGGAATCAAAAAGGGCGCCTCCCTGAAAAACAAAGCCACATCGTTCTTTTAATTGTTTTAATAACTTTCCTCTCAGCTTGCCGATATCCTGATTATTTATTAATATCTTGCCCCGGTCGGGTTTTGTCAGGCCGATAATAAGCTTGAGGAGTACCGATTTCCCTTTACCACTACCTCCTATCAATGCCAGGGTTTGTCCCTCTTCTACCTTTAGGTTAACACCCCGAAGCACCTCGTGGTTTTTAAAACTTTTGTATAAATCGACAACCTCAATCATCGGGTATTCAGATTAAGTCAATAATATAGATGTCATAAAGTAATCCCATATCAGGATCGTGACAGATGAAAGCACCACTGCCTGAGTGGTTGCTTTGCTTACGCCTTCAGCCCCGTATCCGGTAAAATATCCCTTATAGCAGCTTATCCACGTTATCAGCATACCAAAGCTTAAGGATTTGTACAGACCCTCAAGGATATCTTTCGCACTAATGAAATCTCTGATGCCGCCAAAATAGGTTCCACTGGAGACGCCGGTAAGTCCCACACCCACAGCATATCCTCCCCAAACCCCAACTACAACGAAGATAGCATTTAAGAGAGGAAGCGATATGATGCCTGCCAGCAGATTAGGGATGATGAGATACTTGTATGGATTTAAGGCCATAGCGTCAAGGGCGTCAATTTGCTCGGAAATCCTCATAATACCAATTTCTGCCGTTAATGCAGATCCAGCGCGTCCGGTAACCATCAAGGCGGAAATAACTGGTCCCAGTTCCCGGATTAGTGAAAGGGCTACCACAGGGCCCAGACTCGTTTCAGCGCCGAACTTGACTAAGGCATAATACGTCTGCAATGCCAGCACCATTCCCGTAAATGATCCTGTCAGAACGATGACCAGGGTAGTCTTTACGCCAATAAAATTAATTTGCCTAACAATTCTTCGGAGTAAATACGGAGGAAATGCTACCAAAAAGAAGGCGGTTGCGAGAAAACACACCATCCTGCCTAGTTCCCTTATGAATGTATGGGCATAATTTCCAATAATTTTAAATGGTGTAAGAATCCAGTTCACGAAAAAATTCTCTCTGTAATATACTTTTGTCCTAAAACTCTTTTGAGAAAAAGCACAGATAGTATTATCGGTATTTTTTTAAGATTATTTATGCTCATATGTGAGATTATGACTATGGCAAATTGCAATGGCAAGCGCATCGGAAGCATCCTTGGAAGCCGGGATTTCAGGCAAACCGAGGATGATTTTTACCATTTCCTGCACCTGTTCCTTGTGGGCATTCCCGTTGCCAACAACAGCTTTCTTAACGACCGTTGCAGCATATTCAGTAATGGGGATATTTGCAGATGCCGCACACAGAAAGACAATGCCCCTTCCTTCGCCGATCTTTATTGCCGCCTTTATGTTTTTACCGTAAAAAACCTCTTCAATAGCCATTTGATCGGGTTGATGTTTAGAAATAATATCCATAATCTTGCAGTAGATTGTCTTGAGTCTTTGTGGAAAATCCAGGTTTTTACCCGCTTTGATAGCGCCATACTCGATGACATGTGTCTTTGAACCTATCGTTTCTATCACGCCGTAACCGGCAACTTGTGTCCCGGGGTCAATTCCAAGAATTTTCATAAATAGTCGACAACCGTCTGGTCGTAATATTTAATCTTTGTTTCCCAAAAATTCCAAAACATTAATTTATATTAGTTTATTCGATTGTCAAGTAAATCTTGGTAAATCATTATAAAAAATGTTGTAGCCAAAGAATTACATTGAATAAGAATCTTTCATAAACTAATAACAATTGCTATGCCAATTAAGGAATGGTAATTATATAAGTAGTGTAACCGGCTTTCTTCATATAGTTAGCAACGATTATGTTTTAACTCTAAGTAATGCGATGCATAAAAAGGTTAGCAAAAAGTGTTTTTTGGCGAAAATTTTGCGGAAAACAGGTACATTGAACAAAAAAGCCTGAAAATATTTCGCTTTATTATAAAATTATTTTTACATTTACGCGACGGTTACTATAATACTTAATCTAATGTCTGAAATAAACTTATCTGTCAACTTATGTGGTATTCAGTTAACAAATCCTACCATCCTGGCGTCCGGGATACTAGGCACGACAAAGGCATTGTTGAAACGGGTTGCAGAGAATGGTGCGGGTGCTGTAACGATTAAATCTATTAGCGTAGAATCTCGGGAAGGACATAAAAATCCTACGGTTATTACCTTTGAGGCGGGAATGCTAAACGCCGTTGGTTATTCGAATCCAGGTGTTGATGCAGCCGCCAGGGAATTTACCAACCTTCAGGATGTCGGTGTTCCGGTAATTGCCAGTGTAATCGGCACGCAGAAGGAGGATTTTGTGCGAGTGGTTGATGGTCTTTCTGCCCAAAGATTCTCAGCAATAGAGATTCCCCTTTCCTGTCCGCACACGCCGGGATTTGGGCTGCTCGCTGGACAGGGCACACCACAGGCAACTTTCGATATAACATCTGCAGTAAGAAAGGTAACCAAATTACCGATATTCGTTAAGCTATCCCCCAACATTCCCGAAATTTGTACGATTGCAAAGGCAGCGGAGGATGCAGGTGCGGATGCTATCACGGCTGTTAACTCGATGGGACCCGGTATGATCATTAATATAGAAGCCCAGAAGCCCATTTTAAGCTTTAAGGTGGGAGGCGTTACCGGTGATGCCCTGAGACCCATTGCCGTAAGATGTGTGTATGATTTATATAAGGCCATAAAAATTCCTATTATTGGCGTTGGTGGTATTTCCACGGGACGGCATGCCATTGAAATGATAATGGCAGGGGCGTCGGCCATTGGGATTGGAACGGGTGTTTATTCTCGCGGTATTGATGTTTTTAGAAAAATATGTGAAGAGATTAGTTTATGGATGCAGGAAAACGGTTTTGACAGTATAAAAAGCATGGTAGGTGCAGCACATGATTGAACAGCCAATGATGGCGAAAATCTGCGATATCCAGGAAGAATCTCCGTGTGTTAAAACTTTCTTTTTCAAGCTTAATTTAAATTTTGAGCCGGGGCAATTTGTCATGGTATGGATACCACTCCTCGATGAAAAACCCTTTACCATATCTTATATTCAAAAGGATCTCGTGGGTATCTCTGTTTTAAAAAGGGGGGTATTTACCAATGCAATCCATAGTAAAAAGATAGGGGATATGCTTGGAATACGCGGTCCTTATGGTAGGGGATTTAGCTTGAAACTAGATTCAAATTCATGTGTTGTGGGAGGCGGGATTGGAATGGCATCTCTGTCAATTCTTGTTGATAGATTAAATTTCACCTCTGAGGGTTATCGGGGGAATGTGACTTTCATACAGGGGGCAAGAACTGCCTCAGCGTTACTCTATCAGAAACGTTTCAAAGATATGAAATTATGTACCGATGACGGAACTGTTGGATTCAAAGGAACAACCGTTGATTTGCTCAAGGACTTACTCAAGAAACAACGCTTCCAGAAGGTATATGCCTGCGGTCCGGAAAGGATGCTGTATAAGGTAGTTGAATTATGCAGAGAACATAGTATTGAATGCGAGGTCTCTCTGGAAAGGTACATGAAATGCGGTTTTGGCGTGTGCGGCCAATGCGACTGCAGTGGCCAACGGGTATGTATTGAAGGCCCCGTCTTTAATACGGAAGAATTAAGCAGGATGGAAGACTTTGGCAGGATAACTATAACGAAAACAGGAGAAAGGGTTATTCACTCATGAATCACAAACAGTCAAAACAAAGGGACCTACTGCGGAAATTGATCCGTCGCATGTGTCGTACTGTACTGCGCGCTGTGGCAAAGGCAGCGCCAGATGGTAATGAACCCCTTCCTGATTTAAGGATGGCAAAGCGGATTCTGCTTGTGCTCGTGAATTACCGCATGGGTAATACGGTATTGGCAACGCCTGCTGTGTCTGCTTTGATTGATGCGTTTCCTATGGCAAAGTTTTCTTTTGTTGGCGGACCTTATGCGCCTGGTATTCTTAAAGGATACAACCTGCAACACGTTTATACCGTCAATCGCCGGGACTCATGGTCACCCTTACGGATGGGGCGACTTATTCGCACACTGCGGCAGGAATCATATGATGTTGCCATTCATCTTAGCATGGCAACTGCTTCGCTGGGTGCATTCATTATGTACGCTTCTGGCGCCAAACATCGGATTGGGTGCCGCGGTTCAGTTGGCAATATTTTCTTTACGTCTGCCATGGAGCACCCACACTCATCCCACAAGGTAGATCAGACCAATGAGTACATGAGATGGCTTGGCATCCATACGTCGGGCGAGCGAAAGCTGGTGTTCAGTAATGAGGAGCGGTGTTGGGCCGAAAGATTTTTCAGAGAAAGAATCCATAATTCTTGCGGTCAACCGATTGGCATTTTTATTGGCAGCCGTCAACGCAAGGGCAAGTCCTGGGATATTTCAAACTTTGGTGTCGTAGCCAATGGTCTCCGTTCGCACGGTTTTCCCGTTGTGGTTTTCATTGGACACGAAGAAGCATCACGGGAGGGACTCATTCGTGCTTCATTGGGGCAGGCATTATATATAAAAGAGCCGGACATTCGCAAGGTTGCGGCGCTCGTTTCCGGCTGTCGGGCTGTTTTCACTCCGGATTCTGGTCCAATGCACCTCTCGATTGCTGTGGGAACGAAAACAGTGGCCCTCTTTGTCAAACCGAACTTTGATCGATATGGTCCACGCCAACCGCAAGGGGAGGTGGTCTTTGACCCCCGTGGAACATCAGCCGACCGTGCGCTGCAAACAATCTTAAATCTCTGTACTCAGCCATGTGCTGCGTCTTCAACCATGTAAGTGTTTCAATACGCATTTTAAACAAACGAATGTCTGAATTTTATTGACTTCATAAAATAAATATAGTATTTTCTACTCATAAATATTTGTTATAGGTAGCACTTACAAGTCTTTATAATTTCCTTGCATTTTCATGCCCCCATCGTCTAGTGGCCCAGGATGTCAGGTTCTCAGCCTGAAGACAGGGGTTCAAATCCCCTTGGGGGTACATATAATAGCGGCAAGAGATGCAATGGAAACCAATTCACCCGGAAATCAGAAGAACATCTTTCTGCGCTTCCTCGAAAACAAGCTATTTCAACTTTCTGCCTTTTTTTTATCCCAAAATCTGCCAGCCAATGATGCGAACTGTGTGAGGCATTACAGGGTTCGCCGCTTGAAATTGAAATACTTTATGCTTCCAAGCTTGTAACACTGAAAGAAATAAGCGTGATGACTCCCATAGAGACTGAATATAGATGAATATAAAAGGTATACAGGATAAAAAAGAAAAGGTGATTATAGGTTTTCAGATCATGCCGTAAAAAGGATGATTAAGAGGTCTATATTACGTCATGAAGTTGAGGAAGCATTTTGCGGAGGAGAAATTATAGAAGACTCTGTTGAATAACCTCAATTTATGAGAATTGATAGATTTTGCAATTTCGTTCTTTGAAGAATTAAAATAGCGCAATTTTTAGTGAGAAAGGGGCATTCAAGCCGCAAAAAGTGGAATAAATACGTCGAAACACCCTTTTTATATGGGAAAAAGAGCCGGTAACCGTTGTTTTAACAGTACCTGGCATCTCGTATCCATAGAGAAGCCCATGCCTGATGAATCTTTTTACATTGCAGGCAATGGCAGCAAATAGTAACTGCAATCGTGTTCGGCTTTCCGTTCGATGTCTTGACTTTCTGACTCCATGAGAGCGAACCATCTCGCTCACCGTTGCCTCCACGCCGGCGCGGGTCGCACACTGCTTACGGTAATCCGTATTCTCCATGTACTGATGATGCCGATGCGCTCCCATATACGATGCCTCATCAATGGTTAAGGTGGCAACACGCTTTCCAATCTTTACAGGACATCGCGTGTTCACGCTACAGGCAGAACAAATCTCCGGGTCAAAATGCACCAGCATCTTTCCCGTGCTTTCACTGCGTGATTGGCTAGTCGGAATTTGTTTTTCAGGACAAGCAAGTACGGTTACATCCCTGTTGTCTTCTTCTATTTTGATTTCGAAATCTGCTGTGTCGAACGGTCGGTCTTCGGCTCGAAATCTCTCGAAAGATTGGGAACGCCCTGAACTCGGTCCTTCCAGCGATATGCTTTTCTCGCGCGAGTCCAAAATGGTCTGACCATTCACAAATCCTGCATCGGTATATTGTTCCGCTGGTCTCATACAGGATTCTTCCAGCCGTTTCTGGATGACGGGAAGTTCTTTCACATCAGAAGTGGTCGCAGGCGTTACCTCCACGTCGGTAATGAACTGGGTTTGATTGGTCTTATCACAGGTCTCCGTCAGAAACCCTTTTTGTCCGCATACGGACTGCTTCCCTTTCCTTACATACCGGGCATCGGTATTGTGGGGACTGGAAATGATTTCATCCCCAAGAGGTTTTTCCCGAATAACAATCTCACACGGCGTATTCTCCTTGTTCTCTACCACCTCGCACTGCTGGTGAAATACGGTTACGAGCGTCTTGAAACTCTCATAGTGTTTTACCTGATCATGACTGTAAAACGCCTTATATACTGCGTAAAGATCATGCGCCATGAGTTTAACCTGGCGTTGCGCTTTCTCGTGGTCTTTCTCCGTCAGATCAAAATCTTTTCCTAAATAGTCTCGGGAAAAGTCTTTGCTTATGCACTCGTACAAACCAGGCTTCTGCTTGCGTAAGTTTTGAAGAAATACCCGCAGGGTCTCTTTAAATAATCCATACCGAGATAGTATTTGCAGCCACCCATGAATAAAAAAAGAGTCCGTTCGCTGTTTCTTC
>Ga0209324_10002993_pt1 | contig 11569 bp, 5 predicted proteins | sample Rifsed19ft3_FD_184015 | JGI IMG/M metagenome (GOLD analysis project Ga0209324, IMG submission 184015) | Soil microbial communities from Rifle, Colorado, USA - sediment 19ft 3 (version 2) | ecosystem: Environmental > Terrestrial > Deep subsurface > Rock core/Sediment | place: Rifle, Colorado...
ATCATCCGTTATAGCCTTCAACCATTTTTCACGATCCTTATCGAAGGAACAACCAAGAATATCAAATCCTTTTTTATTGTATTGCTGGTAAGCTTTAACAACATTAGGATTCTCTGCGCGGCAGGGACTACACCACGCAGCCCAGAAATCGACGAGAAGTATTTTCCCTTTCAGTGACGAAAGTGTTATTGGTTTTCCTGTCGAGTCACTCATTGTAAAATCAGGAGCCACCTTACCGATCTCAACGCTCTTTAGTATCTCAACACGTTTTTTAAGTGACTTTGTATATTGTGAGTTGTTTATGGATGTATCCAGCCCAACAACAATCTCCTCCAACTCCGGAAGTTCAAACTGCCAGCTGTTTCTCATTACTAAATATGGAGTTACAACAGAAGTATTATTATTTTTCGCAAAGTCGATGAGCAGTTTTTTCATTTCACCATCAAGAACAGTTGAGATTGAATCTGCATGGTTCATAATTATACTGTCACCTACTTCCCTTGCATTCTTCCATTCCTTGTAAGATTCATCCATTTTTTGGTCGATTACCTCACGCGATTTAATATATTGGAGATATATATCATGTGAGTCCGATCCTTTTATTATGGATTTATCAAGACTGTCAGGAAAAATCTCAATATCAATGTTTGAATTTTCCACAAATACGGGAACAACAATCTGCTTTTCCTCCATGATAATTTGCCACATCTCTGGTATCGCAGTTGTTCCTTTGAAAGTAAATCTACCCTTTTCCAAACTAGTAGAATCAATATTCACCCATTTCTCGGAATCGAATTTTTGAAGATAGATCATACCGTTATTAACGCCTTCAACCGTGCCGTTGATAGCATATTGATCATTATTAGCAGTACAGGATGCAAAAATAATAATGATGATCAGAATTATTGGAATTTTACTCACCTGAAAACCTCTGGTTTAAATTTATTACTTTAAAAATACGGGATTCCCTTGAATAAAATAAATCACTTTTCTGTGAACGGTTTCTAAAAATTATGAGTGTCTTACTCAAAATTAGCTTAGGTAAAATTTTTTTATTATTTATTTTGACTTTTGAATAGTCCTCCTAGGTTTAAAACTGAACGGCAAAGCTATTAATTGAAAATAAAAAAGACCGCCATTAAGGCGGTCTTAGAAACTGCTATTAAATTTCTCTGTCAATTATATTTTCACAAATTCAACCCTTCTGTTATTGGCTTTACCTTCAGGAGTTGTGTTATCACTAACAGGCTTACTTTCTCCAAATCCTTTTGTCTCAAGCCTCGAAGCATCGATACCCAATTCAACTAAGGCATTTTTTACAGAGAATGCGCGGGCTTCAGAAAGTTTTTGATTTGAGGATTCATCACCGTCACCATCAGTATGACCTTCTACGCTGAAATTAACTTCGGGATGTTTTTTCATCAGACTTCCAATTTCGTTTATAACTCCCATTGATTCCAGTTTAATGGTTGCTTTGCCAACATCAAAGTGAATACCACGCGTAACAATTTTACCATCCGTAAGTAATCTATCGTAAAGTTCAACTCCGCCTTCAGCAATTCTTATATTTCTTATCATGGCCGGATCGCCCTTTGCTGAACCGTGACTAAGCGCAGAGATACTCATCTCGGTAGGTTTTTTTTCAAGGTTAGGAATGTTGAGAACTCTTGTCTGATCAAAATACACTTTCAATGCTCTTTGATTGAAAGATAAAGCGATATGATGCCATCCGGTTCCTTTCGAACTAACATCGGGCTCACCTTCAAAATTACCCATGGAAACCCTGTTGGTTCTAATATCGATCTGTTTCTGGTTTTTAAGATTTAGATTATAAGCTTCATTATACTTGTTGTAAATATAAATGTCGATCTCAATTGTGAAGATTTCGGGAAGATAATTTGCGGTTTTCATTAAAGGCGATATTTCAGTTTTATTTTTGACAAATGCAATTACATTTTCTTCGCCAAATTTTGCGATTTCTGCATTGCCATATTTCATGTTCCATTTAGATGGAAATTCTCCATGCTTTTCGTTCATCAGATTATCTTCAAAGATGATTTTATCACCTGAGACGAAGTCATATTTTGACCAAGGTTTCAGTTCTTTTTTTGATTGATCATCCTGTGGAACCTGGCTTGATTTTGTTTCAGCATTTGTCCCAGTTTCAGATCCAGTTGTATCCGTTTTCTGATCTTCTTTTCCCTCCTTATCACTTCCGCTCTTTTTTATTGCATCTTCTGTTTCATCCAGGGCTTCATCAATAGTCTTATCTATTTCCTTATCAACTCTTTTTATTACCTTCTTTGTAACCTTTTTTTCCAAATCAATTTGAGCAAAGCTAACCGATGATAAAGAAAAGATACAAAACAAAGCTATAGCAGAAATTATGGTTCTCATTATTACCTCTTATAACTGACAGAATGAATTATGAACTACTCATTCCCTCGACTACTATTGGAAAGTACTGCATTATACAAAATTTTTTATTTAACATGCACAAATATTTGCGTAATGTCAAGAAAAATAAATTGGACATTAAGTAAAAAATATACTGTAATATTCAATCTACAACGTGAAGTACATTTTATACTCAAAAGGATGAGGCATTATATAAATTGACGAAATTATTTTATTCCTCAATTACTAATTTCTTGTTTATTTTGAAGTACTAAATACTTCAGCTAATTTAGTCAACAATTCATCTCCCCGAAGATTTCGAGCAATAATTTTTTGGTCTTTATCCAGAAGAACATTAGCCGGAATTGAGTTTATACCATAGAGTTTACCTGCGGCATTTGCCCATCCCTGTAGATCGGAAATATGATGCCACGTAAGCTTATCATCCTTTATCGCTTTCAGCCATTTTGCACGATCTTTATCGAAGGAACAGCCGAGAATATCAAATCCTTTTTTATTGTATAGCCGGTAAGCTTTTACAACATTAGGATTCTCCACGCGGCAGGGACCACACCACGAAGCCCAGAAATCCACAAGAAGTATTCTTCCTTTTAATGATGAGAGAGTGATTGGATTCCCTGTAGAATCGTTCATTGTAAAATCCGGAGCTATCTTACCGATTTCAACATTCCTCAAGATCTCAATTCGCTCTTTAAGCGATTGAGTGTACACTGAAGCATTAAGAGATGTATCCAATACTGCACTTATTTCTTCCAAGTCCGGAAGTTCAAACTGCCAACTGTTTCGCATTACTAAGTAGGGTATAACCACAGTAGCATTATTTTTTTTCGCAAAATCGATTAGTAGATTTTTCATATCGCCTTCAAGAACAAAAGCAATCGAATCTGCTCTGTTCATAACTACAGTGTCACCGATTTCTCTTCCTTTCTTCCATTCCTTAGAAATCTCTTCCATTCTTCTGTTGAGCGGCTCTTTCATGCTAAGATAACCTCGATATATATCATGAGTAACGGAGCCATTCACAGTTGATTTATCAACGCTGTCAGGAAATATTTCCACATTTATTTCAGAACCTTCCACAAATAGAGTTAAAGCAATCTGCTTATCTTCCATTACAATTTGCCACATTTCGGGCAGCAAAATTGTTCCCGCGAAATTAAAATTACCCTTATCCAAGCCAGTAGAATCAAGATTTACCCACTTTTCCGAATCAAACTTTTGAAGATAGATTTTCCCCGTTTTTACACCTTTAACATTTCCAGTGATAGTATACTGATCTTTTTTAGTTGAACATGATACCAAAATGAAAGTGCTCAACAATAATAACGCAGCTTTTTTCATGAGAATTTCTCCGGATTTATTGACAACACAAAAATACACGTTCCTATGGAATTAAATAAATCTCTACATAGCTTTCACCAATTTTGCACGATGTAATAAAGTAAAATGAAGATATGTAAATAAAGCTTGATAGAGGGATTTACAATTAATTTCTTAGCTTATTTATTAGACAATTATTGACTTTAAGCAATATTTTTAACAAGTTAATAGAAATACTATCTATAAAAATTATCCGCCTGATTTCAGGTAAAAGCAGTTCAGCTTAATTATATAGCTAGTTATAATAACAAAATGTTGAGGGAATACCATGAAACTTCAATCAAAAAAAGATTGTCTTCTCAAATTTTTGGGTTTGAAAAAGGAGTGAGGTACTGGAACAAAGCGATCGGGTATCCAGCTGCAGCTGATTTTAGCTTAACTTCAAGCGATGTACATGAAGGAAGTTTTTCGTTGTATGTTGATGTAAAAACCGCTGGCAGCAATCCTTGGGATGTTCAGTTGTCTCAAAGGAATTTAATGCTCAACGCTGGTAAACAATATCGTGCAAGTTTTTGGGCAAAATCTCCTGCTACAAATAGTACACTTAATGCTGCAATCATTAATTCCTCCAATTATTCCCTGTATGCAAATAAGAGCGTTACACTCACCAATGCCTGGACGAAATACGAATTGAACTTTTCTGCACCTTCCAATGCTTCTGCTTCATTTAATATTGATATGGGTGGTAACACTGGAAACTTTTATTTAGATAATTTCGTTTTTACCACACCTGAATTGACCAATTTAAACCAGATTGTAAATGCTGATTTCACAGATGGTAGTACTCCGTGGGTTTTTACAACATATTCACCAGCCCAAGCTAACGGGTCAGTGCAAAACGGAGAGTACGCAGTTTCAATCAGTAATGGCGGAACCTATCAATGGGATATTAATTTAGGACAAGTTGGCTTTTTGATTGAAATGGGAAAACAATATACTGTTTCATTTGATGCCTATGCTACTTCTCCAAGACAGATTTCGGCACTCGTCGGCAAGAACTCTAGTCCATGGACGGTATATAGTGAAAACCAAATATTTTCATTAACAACAACAAAGCAAACTTATACCTATTCCTTTTTTATGAGTGATCCTACTGATAACCAGGCCAGACTTGGATTTGATATTGGTACATCTTTGACTAATGTCTTTTTTGACAATGTTATGTTAAGTTTTGGAGAAACAGCAACATTGACTGTAACACCATCAAGTCAGCCTGTAACTTATGCAGCTGACAGTACAGCATTTACTATAACATCTAATACTAGCTGGAGCGTAAGTGATGATGCCACTTGGCTCACAGTCAGTCCAATCACAGGGAGCAATAATGACACTCTTAAAGTAACATTTGAAGAAAACACAACGTCCAGCGAAAGAGTAGGCACAATAACAATATCAGGAGGTGGAATAATTAGATCAGTTAAAGTAACTCAGGAAGTTCCTACTGATATTAAAGATTTGAAATTTATTGACAATGTGCCAAACGCATATATGTTATTTGACAATTACCCCAATCCATTCAACCCATCAACTTCGATTAGATATGCAATACCAATCATTAGTACCGTTGAAATACATATCTATAATACTTTAGGACAAGAGCTAGAAGTATTTAATGCGGGCTTAAAGGAACCCGGATATTATAACATAACCTGACAACTTAAGAATTTATCATCTGGAATATATTTTTACACTCTTGCAGCAAATAGTATAGATGGAAAGAATAATTTTTTAAAAACTCTGAAGATGCAATTAATGAAATAAATATTAACTGTTTAAGTTAAAGATCACAAAGCATTATAGTCTCTATATGAATTTTTATTGCAGAGTAAAACTAATTAATCTTTTTTTATCAATTGTGTTTTTTAGTTTGCAGCTAAATGCAAATGCACAATCAATTCTCTTTAATCATTTAAAAACAAACAATGGTTTATCAAACAATTATGTTTCGGATATAATTCAAGACAATACCGGATTTTTATGGTTTGCAACAGAAGATGGGTTAAACCGGTTTGATGGATATGAATTTAAAGTCTATCGAAATACACAGGATAACAACAATTCAATCTCAGACAATACAGTTCTATGGTTTTCAAAAGATAAGAAAGGTAACCTATGGATAGGAACTAAAAATGGTAATATTAATTGTTACGATCCTTTGCTTGATAAGTTTAAAAAATGGGAAATTGAATCAGATATAACAAATGACAATCCGATAACTGAAATTCACATCGATAAAAACAATTTAGTTTGGATAGGAACATACAGAAGAGGTATTTATCGTTTAAATCCTGAATCCGGAAAAATTGATCATTGGGTCTTTAACCCGGATGATCCAAACTCAATAAGTAACAATTATATTTCCTCAATTGTTGAGGATGACCTTGGAAATTATTGGGTAGGAACATTTAATGGATTAAATAAATTAAGATTCAATAATTCTAATCTAGAAATTGAGAGATATTATTCTGATAAAAATAACCCAAACAGTGTTAGTGATAATTTAATCTGGGGAATTTCAGAATCGACAATCGATAAAAACACATTTTGGATTGGAACTACAAATGGATTAACTGTATTTAAAAGTGATTCGATAAAATTTAAAAGAATTGAAATACCAAACCCTGATCAAATTCAATTTGGTAACGGTGCGGGAATAGTTTTAGATGAAGTTATTAATGGAGAGCAGATTGTTTGGATAAATTCATTTGCCGGGTTACTTCGGTATAATGTTTCTAAAAATCATTTTGAAAGATTTTTATCCAGCAGCAAAAATCCATCGGCTTTATCCAGTAATCAGATTAATAAAATATATAAAGATCGTTCAGGTGTATTGTGGGTGGCTACAAATAAAGGGATAAGTTATTACTCGCAAAAGCAGGCAAAATTTAATAATTCATTTACAGATAATCATATCCAATTTGAATCAGATCAACTGGAAATATTTAGCGTAAACTCTATTGCGAAAACCTCTGATGGAAAACTTTACGTTGGAACTGATAAGGGGTTATATTATTCAGTCAATCAAAATGGTAAAACATTATTAATAAAATACCCTAAGATTTCTTCGGTAAACATCTGGTCACTTGCTGTGGGTAAGAATAATGATCTCTGGATTGGAACATACGGGTCCGGTTTATTCCGTCTGGATATAAAAAACAATAGTCTATCAGAACATAATTTTCTAAAAAACACTATACGATCATCTTCACAATATTTTGTTAAATCACTTTATGTTGATAACGAAAACAATCTTTTTGTAGGATATTGGGGGATAGGATTATCTAAGCTAAATCTTTTAACTTCAGAATTAAAATACTATAATCAAACCAAAGATAATCTATATTCAATTTCCCACGATGATGTCTGGGTAACTTATCAAGACAGAAAATCAAGAATTTGGATTGGAACTAATGGCGGTGGTTTAAATTATTTTGATAATCAAGAAGGTGGAAAATTCTATAGTTTAAATGCAGATTTAAAGAGTGAAAATGTGTTAAGCAGCAACAGTATTTATTCAATTATAGAATCAAAAATTAAAAACACTAATAAAAGTGAAACAATTCTGTGGATCGGAACAAACAATGGGTTAAACAAAATTATTATTGATGATACCGAATACAATCCATCAACTTTTCCTAAAATCAAAAGTATTGATGTTTTCAAAACTGAAAATGGACTTGATAATAATTCTATAAAAAGCATAGTTGAAGATAATAATGGAAATTTGTGGCTCGGCACAAGTTCAGGAATAACCTTTTATGATATTAATAAAAACACATTTACTAACTATTCAAATTCAGATGGAATAATTGGAGTTGATTTTAATTTTTCATCTGCCCTGTTATATGATGATAATCTTATTCTAATGGGCAGCACCTCGGGATTAAATTTATTCGATCCTTCGGCAATCAGTCAATCAGGATTCAAACCAACAGTTGCCATTACAGATTTTCAGATATTTAATAAGTCTGTTAAGGTTGATCCAAATTCTGTTTTATTACAAAATATTATCTACACAAATAAGATAACCCTTTCTCATACGCAGAATGTTTTTTCATTTCAGTTTTCTTCATTCGATTATAACAGCCCTAGCTCTATTAACTATGCGTATAAAATGGAAGGATTTGATAAAGATTGGATACAAAGCGGAACACGCCGTTTTATAACTTACACAAATTTAAATCCCGGCGAATATACTTTTAAAGTTAAATCAACTAACAGCGATGGAGTTTGGAATAGTAATGAAACATCTCTTGCCGTTACTATAACCCCGCCCTGGTGGCAAACCGGCTGGGCAATTCTTTTGTACTTTGTTGTCTTTGTTCTTGGTGTTTGGGCGATTATAAAATTTCAGAATTATAGAACAAGATTGCAGCACGAATTAAAATTTCGGGAACTTGAATCTTATCATCTGCGGGAAATTGAACAGATGAAATCAAGATTTTTTGCAAATCTTTCACACGAGTTTCGTACACCGTTAATGCTTATTAAAGGACCATTGGAAGCCCTGCTAAACGGAAAAATAAAAGAAAATATCTCTAGTTATTATAAAATGCTTTTACGCAACACAGAAAAACTGCAGCAGCTTATTGATCAACTATTAGAATTATCTCAGCTTGAATCTGAGTCTATCCCATTAAGAACGGAGGTATATGATTTAGTCAGTGTTGTTAAATCCTTGTCAGATAATTTTAAATCTTTAGCAGATGAAAATAATATCAAGTATAGTTTTAACACTTCTATCCAATCTGTACAAGCAATTATAGATAGAGATAAGTTAGAAAAGATTATCAACAATTTGCTCAGCAATGCTTTTAAATTTACGCCGGTTGATGGAAATATTTCTGTTGATATATTAATTGAAAATAAATATGAACCCGTGATTGCAAATATTTCTGTTAAAGATTCTGGAATTGGAATTCTTAAAGAATACCAATCAAAAATATTTGATAGATTTTATCAGGCAGATAATTCATCTAAAAGAAACTATGGCGGATCTGGAATTGGATTGGCACTTGTTAAAGAATTAGTAACACTGCATAAGTGGGATATAGAGGTTAAAAGTAACCCGGGATTGGGAACGGAATTTATTTTAAGTATTCCTTTGATAGCTGATAAAGAATTGACAGAAGTAAATCAACAGCAGAACAATAATGATATCGCCGAAAGAACTTCAAAGAATAGATTGATTAAAAATGAATTTATAGGACCGAACCCGCCTGAAAATAAAAATGATAAACCATTAATACTTTTTGTAGAAGATTCTGAGGATGTTAGAAAATATGTTTATGATTTATTAAAACCAGATTATAATGTTTTGATCGCAGAATCCGGTGAAGTAGGAATTAATGTAACGCAAAACAACTTGCCGGATTTAATTTTAAGTGACGTTATGATGCCGGGAATGGATGGGTTTGAGTTTTGTAAAAAAATAAAATCAGATTGGAGAACAAGCCACATACCCGTTATACTTCTTACTGCAAAAGTAACTCATCAAAGTAAATTAGATGGACTTGAGCTTGGCGCCGATGATTACATAACAAAACCATTTGATTATAAAGAACTTTTTATCCGCATAAAAAATCTTATTGATCAGAGAAAAAAATTAAGACGAAAATTTAGTAAAGAGATCAGCCTTCAAGCGGGAACAATTTCTGGAAATTCTTCTGATACAGAATTAATCCAAAAAACTATTGATATAATTGAGAAAAATCTTAATAACGAAAACTTTAACAGCGATACTCTTGCCAATGAACTTTTTGTAAGCCGCAGCCAGTTGAACAGAAAACTACAAGCGGTTGTATCACAGGGTCCCGGTGAGTTTATAAGAAATTATAAGCTTAAACGTGCTGCACAGATGATTTTAGAAAAAAGATTTAGCATCACTCAAATTGCTTTAGAAGTTGGTTTCGGAAGTCCCGCACAATTTACACGAGCATTTCAAAAACACTACAACAGCTTACCCTCAGAGTTTAAGCAAAACAAATAAAACCGTAGCACATACTTATCCGCCACGGCGGACTGTGTTACGTTGCTGCTTTAATAATCTTCACATTTAACACTACGCCACTAATATTTCTGCTTTTTGAATCAAAACAGCAAAACATTGAATCAAAACAGCAATTTGCCGCGCTAATAAAAACATACTTTTGAATATCACAAAAACAGTTATTCAGTAGATATTCCTTTTGTCTTAAAATTTAATAAATGAATAATTAGCGAGTTTTTAATGAAACAGAAAAGGAGCGGACAAATTAGCATATCTGAAAAATCTGATGCTCATATAAAAAACAAAGAAAAAAAAATTGAGATAAGTATTTATGCATTAATCATAATTGTAACTATTGCACTAATGCTGATATTCTTTAACATAATTCTGAGGGCTTAACAATGATAAACAGTGTTTTAAATTATAGCATAAGCGGATTTAAGCAGAACTTTTTCAAAATACATACACGATTTTGCTGATTGCTTTGCTTTTATCGCTTCAAGGTAAATGATGATTTTCAATCGATGGCCTTTTCTAATCACTAAAATTAATTACCTAAACTTAAGGAGCATTAAAATGATAAAAAACAATTTCATTTTTACTGTTTTATCTTTTCTTTTCCTAACCCAATTAACTTGGGCTCAGGTTCCGGCAACTATCAGCTATCAAGGTGTATTAGCTGATTCAGCAGGGAATATATTATCTGATGGCAATTACGATCTTTATTTTAATTTGTATGACTCATTTTTCAATGGGAATATACTTTGGTCGGAGAGCCAGACTATAAACCTGCGTAATGGAATTTTTAATGTAATCTTAGGCGAGTTTGTTCCCATAACCTTACCTTTTGATAAACAATATTGGTTAGGAGTTTCAATAGGTACTGACCCAGAGTTAACCCCAAGAATCCAATTAACAGCATCACCTTATAGCATGAATTCTCAAAGAGTCGCAGGTGGTACAAATATTTTTCCAAACGAAGGAAATGTTGGTATTGGAATAAAAACGCCTGCAGAGAAGCTAGAAGTGTCAGGAACGATTAGATCAACAACCGGCGGGTTTAAGTTCCCGGATGGAACGACTCAAACAACTGCTGCAACCGGAACTGCGAGCGGCAATACACTCGATCAAGCGTATGACCAGGGAGGACCAGGTGCAGGCAGAATGATAAATGCTGACGCCGGTGCAGTGAATATTACCGGTCCTAATGGATTAACTGTAACCGGTAAGATTGGAATAGGAACTAATTCACCAAGCGACAATCTTGAGATTTCTGAGAATAAAGATGGATTTGTTGGTATGACAATTTCTAACACCAATACAAGTAGTAATTCTTCAGAAGGTATTTACTTTAATAACGAAGATGGCTCATTAGCGGGTATAAGTCTCTATGACGTTAATCATGTATATCCATCGCAGATGCACATTTATAATAATCGTCCATTAGGTTCGATTCATTTTAGTACACAAGGGGAGAAAAAAATGACTTTGGCTAATGATGGAAACCTGGGAATCGGTACTACTAATCCTCAACAAAAACTTCATGTGAATGGTCTTGCTCGTTTTGATGTTGGAGGCGGTCAAATTAATATCAGCACACCAGGCAATAATCCTGGCATAATTTCGTTTGCACAAAATGGACACCGTAGAGATTTAGTTTTTGGTGAAGGGGGAATAATGTTAGTAGCAAGTACGTCTTCCTCAGCGCCTGCGAATGGAATTCAAATAGGTGAAAATGGTTATGTGGGAATTAATTTGGGACCAAATTTTTTACCAATTAAT
>Ga0209324_10002994_pt1 | contig 11567 bp, 12 predicted proteins | sample Rifsed19ft3_FD_184015 | JGI IMG/M metagenome (GOLD analysis project Ga0209324, IMG submission 184015) | Soil microbial communities from Rifle, Colorado, USA - sediment 19ft 3 (version 2) | ecosystem: Environmental > Terrestrial > Deep subsurface > Rock core/Sediment | place: Rifle, Colorado...
CTGGTGTCGTTGCAAGCTCACCCAATTGGGTCAGATAATCAGGTATTCTCTGATTCTCTGTTAAATTCTCCGGAAAGTTTGCGATAATCCTCCCTGCCAGTGAGATATCCCTTGTCTCTACCACTACCCCCGCTGCCTTCGTAAATGACTGAACGATAGGAAGTAATGAATACGTCGCCAGGGCAGGCGCCTCATCTGTCTTTGTCCACATAATCTTTGCTTCCTGGTTTGTCATGTCTTCCTCCTCTGCGAGAAAAGTGATAGGGATTTTTTTGCAATAACGGATATACAATATCAAAAGAATTGATATGTTTCAATCATTATTTTATATTTTGACGAGGTATTCTTAAGGGGTGTTTATGGCTTCCATCCAAGTTGTTTTCTTGCCCAGTCGCTGATCCGGTCAGGAGTCCATGGTGGATCCCATACCAGATCCACCTTAACACTTGATACGCCTTCAAGCTGCCTGACCGCATCCTCTGCCCCCCTCGCTATACTTTCATGCAGGGGACATCCTGCTGTGGTCATGGTCATCTTAATGCTGACGTCGCCGCCATCCAGCTTTACGTCGTAGACAAGACCCAAGTCTACTATGTTGATCCCGATCTCAGGGTCTATGACGTGTTTTAATGCTGTATATATGAGCTGTTCTGTCAGCATGTTTAAAAACCAACCCTTCGACAAGCTCAGGGCAGGCACCTTCTATTTCCGGGTAAATACTGTCAGCATATTAAATCCAAACAAAAGAGATGCAATAAATATTATGGTTAAACCGATTCCAACTATTGTCTGATTCTCTAAATATAAGCCGACCATGACATTCGGAACTCCGATATTTATAAGCCAGAACTGGATATTACCTACCTTCTCGGAAAACATATCTTTAAGAAGCGGCACCTTTTCCTTCCCGACCTTATCACTATACTTGTGAAACCAGACGAGGAACGGAACGATCTTATACATCATCCCGATTATCAATAATGTTATACAACCAAATAACACGGTAAATCCATATATAAGAATTATACGCTGACGTATTTCAGGTGATATATTGCTTAGCGAGATAACAACACCAAGAACAGCGGCAAACGGTATATATGCATACGAAAGCAGTGCGTGCCTAAGCCCTACATCCAGCGCCTTTCTCATTCTCCCTTTCATTATGATAACAACCTGATAAGAGAACATGATAAGACCTGCTAAAATAAATACGGTGCTGTAAAAAGGCCTGTGGGTAAGAAACTCGACTATTATGCCTATTATGCCAAGATTAACAAGAGAGAATGCCGCCCATCCGGGCCAGGTCCTGTATGTATATGAAAGCGTAAACATTGGGAGGAGCTTGTATGACACACCCATGATAATCATGGAAAACCACCCGCCGAATCCGATGGCCGCATGAAGAGCCATATAGTGCAGATGATTTCCCTTTATAAAGGGCATGCTCAGGTTAAATCCAAGAAGCAAACCTATGGAAGCAACTATAGTCAGATAGATTATCGCAGCAATAATATGGGCTATCGTAATATTAATGCTTTTAACATTCCGTAAAGTCAGGCCAACATTTATAACGAAAAGGAGGACAGCGGTAAAGGCCATTCCTGCCGCCCAGGCCATCCCTCCTCCCTTTGCAGCAAAGAACCAGAAGTGACCCGTAATGGTAGCAACGGCCAGGACATATAACCAGAGCCCCCATTTTGCCATCCAGACACTGAATAGGGATGTTTCAAGTATTACAGGTATAAGCTGCGTCATGGCGCCCATTATAATCATTGTGGCCCATCCGAGCACAGCCATATGTGCAAAAGAGAGGATTCGAGGCTGAAAATGGAACCCTGAAATATAGCCTGAACTCAACAGCATTAACCCATTTAAGAATATAAAGGTAATTATCGCTACGATGAAGTATAGACGCACAACTTTAAAAGGCGGCGTAAACGGCGTTGCTATACTGCCTGGAAATGGCGTACTCATTGATTAAATCACCTACCCCTTCTTCGTAATCCTGACCTTGTAATACCCCTCATTTATCTTTTCTGCAGATGCCTGAAAACCAAGGTGCTCAAGCTTATCATAAAGCATCAGAGGCTCTCTGTGATGATGTACAAGCAGTGTTGTATTCACGCCAACCTGTGGAAGCAATTCAATTATCTTTACCATCGGCTCAGGCGGTTCAAGACCACGAACGTCAATCTCAATGGTCGTTGGCTCAGATGCAGCTGGTACTCCCTGTCCTGCAACGGCAGTTGCCGGAGCCGCTGCGCCTCCTTTGGATAAGTATATATGCCACAAACCACCGGACTGCTCTGTCGTGTGATCATATCCCTTCATTTTCATCACGGTATACAATGGAACCGGTTCGAAATTGATTATCAGATGTAATACCTGGTCTTCTTTCATGCCACCAAGCGTTTTAATAATAAGGTTGAATGGATCCCTGCCCGCGTCTAATTCGGGAATGACATTCAGGTCTACAATCCTTTCTTTTGGCAAACTCTTAAGTCTCTCTATCATTTTTATTATCTCCTCTTACTTCTTTGCTATTTCCACCTTCCATATCTCCGGCCCCTGCTCTATATACTTCCATCCGTACTTGCCCTGCCTCTCAAACTCAAACTGGTACTTTAGCGGCATCGGGTCATGATCATTTATAATCAGCAATATCTCACCGGACTTAAGACCATCAAATGTCTGGAATATCCTTGGATGCTTATCCCTCGGTGGTATAACCCTCACATCAAGTTCTACGACTTTGCCTTCTGTTGACATTTCATTCCCTCCTATTTAATTTCTACGCATTGATGAAGCGCTTTCATCAGGTCTTCCAAAACAGCCTTATCTTCCTTAGCCGCCTGCTCAATGCTCCTGTTACCGCCGCAGCAGGCATCTATGTTAAACTTACTAAACACACCAACACTCTTCGGGTAGAGTTTAAGTACCTGATTGACTGTCAATTCTTTAGTTATACCCGGCATCTAACGACCTCCTTATATTGTAGAATGTAACACTTAGCCTGTGTATCAACAATGATATAAATCATATTCAATCATCATTTTCTTGTCCGCTGATCTCCTGGAGTTTGTCCGGCTTCAGGATTGTGATCCCATTCTTAGTAGTCTCTATAACACCATCTTTCTGAAGCCTGCTCATTACCCTGATGGTAGTCTCTATCGTTGTACCCACCATGCTTGCAATATCCTTACGTGTAAGATGGAGATTAATAGTTTTCCCCCGTTCAGTATCAACCATATTTGCAAGCTTTATAAGGGTAGTTGCAATCCTCTTTTCTACACGGGATGTCAGGGCTGCCTCAATCCGGTCTACAAACTCCCTCTGCTTCCTGCCCATCGTCAGAAGAAACTTGGCAGCAACCTCAGGCATTGTTTCAAGGATTTCAAAACAGTGGGTATGATGAAACTTTATAACCGTCGTTTGTCCTACTGTAAGGGCTGATGCGGGGTATGGCCTCCTGTCAAATACTGCAACCTCACCAAATGTATCACCCGCCTTGAACATATGCATTATTATCTCTTTACCATCTTCCGCCTGTTTTATTGCCTTAATATTCCCCTCCTTCACTATGCAAAACCAATCAGGAGAGTCTCCTTCATAGAAGACATATTCACCATTCTTATATGTAAACTCCTTTGACATGTCAGATAACTTGATGAGGTCTGTATCCGAAAGTGTTGAAAACAGTGGAAGGCTTTTCAGGAATTCTTTTTTGGATGTCATAAGCGTCAGAAAGAAAGCGATAAACTTATGACAGAGTATAACCCGTTCTTCAGTGAAATGGAAGATAAAAATGGGAACTATGTGTTGATGCAGCCGGTTGTAGTCTTTTCATTATCCGGCGGGTATTCAAGGTGAGAGATAATTTTCTGGATAAGCAGGTTCTTCTCATCTTCAGTCATCGCAGCATATAGCGGACTCAGACTAAGTGTTTCTTCTATATACTCATCCATACGATTACCTCCATATGAGATATTACTGACATTCCAAATCAGGCATTCCCGGAAAATGGCTGAATATAAAACGGCACTTCTTTATACGTTCCAACAATCTTTTTGATAATTTCCAGGGTATCCTGAGTAGGTAAATGCATTTCAACACTTAAGATATATGTCCTGATGATTTCATTCATGAACTGTATCCTCCCAATCCTGATGTGTCTTGTTATTACATTTTTGCATTAAATGTGCCATGTTGTGGCAAAGATGTAAGCAATAAGAATTAGACATGTAACATATTGATATTATTGTATTTATCCTTTATGAGCCGGAGTTCTTGTGGAAGGAGACGCAGTCTGATGCGTGTAAAAATAGTAACAGAAGTACCTAAAGTGTGTAGAAAAAGTGTCGCTTTTACAGGCTGTGCAATTATTATACAAATGGGAAGAGGGGCAAGTTTGTTACAGATTGCCCCTCTTCACACTAAATCATTGCAAGAGCACCGCCGGCCTTAAGCATTGGAATATCCTTATCTGAATAAGCCGGCTTTAGTTTAATCGCTGTTTCGCCATTTACAACCAATGTTAAGTCAGACGAAAGGTCCGATGCATTCAACGTAACCTTATCCCCCTGCTTTATCTTTCCATAATCTTCCGGATTCGCAAAGGTAAGCGGAAGGATGCCAAAATTAATAAGGTTTGCAAGATGAATCCTTGCAAATGAGGTGGTAATCACTGCCTTGACCCCAAGGAACATGGGACAAAGTCCTGCGTGTTCACGACTGGATCCCTGCCCGTAGTTTTCACCCCCCACAATAAATCCATACCCACCGCTGTCGCGTAATGCCTCTGCACGGCTTGCAAAAGTAGGATCTACCTGCACAAACGTTGCCTTACGCGCATACTCAGGCACATTTGACCTGAGCGGAAGGTATTTGCCGGCAGGTTGAATATGATCGGTTGTAATATTATCTCCAAGATAAAGCAAAACCTCTCCGGAGACCGTCTCAGGCAGGGGCCTGAATTCAGGAAGAGGGGCAATATTGGGCCCGCGAATAATCTTTACCTGTTTTGCAGCATCTTCAGAATACGGCGGAATAATCATCCTGTCATCAATAACCGGAGATGTAATCTTTATCACAGGGGCCTTCCCAAGCGTACGGGGGTCTGTCATGACACCTGTTATTGCACATGCACCGGCAACCTCCGGGCTGACCAGGTATGCCTTTGCCGTCTTCGTGCCTGTTCTTCCTGCAAAGTTTCTGTTAAAGGTCCTGACTGTCACACCATCACTTGGCGGTGCGCCGCCCTGCCCTATACAAGGGCCGCAGGTTGCTTCCAGTAGACGGACACCGGAGGCTATAAGCATGGCAAGATGCCCTGACTTATCTATCTGCTGATAAACAGCACGGGAACCTGGAGAAACAGTTACGGAGATATTCGGATTCACGACCTTTCCATTCAGTATCTCTGCAAATATTGCAAGGTCACGGAAAGAACTATTAGTACAACTACCGACAGCAACCTGGTCTACCTTCATCCCGGCAAGCTCTGCAACTGTTTTCACATCCCCTGGACTTGGATCAACCGCCACCAGCGGAGCTAATGCTGATAAGTCAATTTCTATAGTATCGCTGTAAACAGCGTCTTTGTCAGCAGACAGAGATACAAATTGATCACCACGCCCCTGACTCTCAAGCCATGCCTTAGTCACATCATCACTCGGGAAGACGGATGTAGTTGCCCCTGTTTCAGCGCCCATATTTGTGATAGTGGCACGCTCAGGAACATTGAGCGTTGCAACTCCAGGCCCTGAGTATTCAAAGACCTTCCCAACCCCGCCTTTAACGCCAACACGCCTTAAAAGCTCAAGAATCACATCCTTTGCAGAAACCCACTCAGGCAATTTCCCGGTAAGCCGTACATTAACAACCTCAGGCATCTTGAGACCGAATGGTTTCCCTGCCATTGCAAAGGCCACATCAAGACCTCCGGCTCCTATTGCTATCTGTCCTACGCCTCCCCCTGTAGGAGTATGACTGTCCGATCCCAATAGTGTAGTTCCGGGAACCCCGAATCGTTCCATGTGGATCTGGTGACAGATGCCATTACCAGGACGTGAGAAGTATATCCCGTGTTTTGCAGCTATACTTTGGAGGAACAGGTGATCATCCGGATTCATATAATCCTGCTGTAATGTGTTATGGTCTACATAACTTACAGACAGCTTTGTCTTTACTCTCGGTACACCCATAGCCTCAAACTGAAGATATGCCATTGTACCTGTAGCATCCTGGGTCAGTGTCTGGTCTATCCGGATTGTGATAGACTTGCCGGCCTCCATACTGCCCGATACCAGATGCTCCTTTATAATTTTTTGGGTAATGTTTGCTCCCATTTCATGCTCCTTTCTAATACTGTAAATTGTTTATACGGGTTTAAATTAAAAAAAAGAGGAGGACTTCTGTTGTCAAATACCTGATCCTGCGTTCCCTGAAAGTTAAGGAAATTAAATTATAATTAATACAGGTAGTTGTGTCAATATCTTTTTTACAGTGTTTTTGCACAGTTATGACTGCATTTTAAACTCTTGACAATGACTTATCTTAGACTATAGTTAAATTTATACTCCTGCAAAACAGACCTTTCCAGGGCCGTCATTATTTCATAATTGACACATTTGACGTGCTGGTCACATTAATTCCCCCGGGACACTCTCCCATACAAACTCTATAAAGGTACATTCATGCGGCGACCGCTTGTCTTCATAGCAATTTTCTATATCTGCGGCATTACTGCCGCTGAGCTGTTCTGTTATTTCCCGTTCAGCACAATAGTGATTACCATCCTGGTTCTCATAATTATCTCCTGCATCAACAGACATACAGGAAAACCACTACTTATCCCATTACTGATTATGGCAACGGCGCTATCTTTCGGTTTCTCATACATGTCATGGAGCGGAAGAATCCCTGCTGACGATATATCTGATTTTGCAAGCGGAGAGAAAATGACCATTACAGGGACAGTTGACGAACCCTTAAGACATTATTCTCAAAGAGTTACGGCAACGCTGAAAGCTTCAGCGATAGTTAAGGGGAACCACGAGGTCCCGGTAGGCGGAAGGGTCAGGTTAACCATCTATGACCCTGAAACAAATCTGGAATATGGCGATGCAATAAGATTCACCGGAAGACTTAAGAAGATCCGGGGGTTTAAAAATCCGGGCATTTTTGACTATGCAGTGTATGTTTCACGTAAAGGCATCAGGGCAGGCGCAGGTCTCGGTAAAAAGGAGGGAATTTCAAAGACCGGAGAATACGGGAACCCGCTTCTTAAAAAGATATACCGTTGGAGGGAAGAGATCAGACTTTCCATTATCCATGGACTCTCGGGCCAGTCCGCTGCGATTCTTCAGGCAATGATAATCGGCACAACAGGAGACCTTACGCCTGAACTGAGGGACAAATTTACAGCAGCAGGAGTTACCCACATACTCTCAATCTCAGGCTCACACCTCGGATTCGTAACATTCCTGACCTTTTTCATCACCAGGTATTTATTAACTCATTTGCCTTACAGATTTTTCCTTCGAATGACCTTGCATGCGACCCCGTCAAAGATAGCTGCGCTTGTTACCATGCCTCCCATAATCTTTTATTCATTTCTCTCAGGAGGAGAGGTTGCCACCATACGATCTCTCATTATGGCAATCGTATTTTTACTGGCAATCCTGATTGAAAAGGATGACGATTCAATAAGCACACTCGCAATAGCAGCATTGCTTGTCCTTATCTGGGACCCGCAGGGATTATTTGACATATCGTTCCAGCTATCATACACCGCTGTCTTATCAATGATTATGACAGTAAGGATGTTTAATGAGCGAAGGAAGTTTATGTTATTTCTAATGCTCACTGTCAGCGCCACTGCATCCACAACGCCTGTAGCTGCACATTATTTCAATCAGATAACCTGGGCAGGGCTGCTGTCAAACATGATAATAATACCATTTGCAGGGTTTACAGTTGTGCCCGTCGGCCTTGCAACAAGCTGTCTTGGGCTGATCCTGAATGTTGATGTCATCCCGCTTGCTCCATTAAATGAACTTCTGCTGACTATTTTTCTGAAGATGGTGGATTTATTTGCAGGCTTACCCTTATCTGTCATACATATCCCGTCGCCGGGCATCATCTTCACCTTTTTCTCTTACATCTTCTTTATTTCACTTTTTTTCCTGAAACACAGATGGGCAAAAATCATGTCTGTGGTTTCAATATCATTTATTGCCGTTCTTATTGCCTGTGGTCTGTTCAACAAATATGATGACAAAACAATGCGCATTACTTTCATGGATGTCGGACAGGGGGATTCAGCCCTCATAGAGTTTCCGGACCGTAAGATAATGATAATTGACGGCGGCGGCACATTCAGCGACACGTTCGATATAGGAAGGTCTGTGGTCGCTCCATATCTGTGGAACAAGGGGATACGCCATATTGATTACATGGTACTGTCACATCCGCAGAGGGATCACGTTGAAGGTCTTATTTACTTACTGGATAAATTTCATGTCCGTGAGGTCTGGACCAATGGAATCACGAGCCCCGCTACCTATTTATTTGACAGGGGTATCCGTAACAAAGGGATCAGACATTTGAAGGTAAACAATAATATGAAAGAGAGGGAAATTGGCGGGTGCAGTGTGCGGATACTTAATCCTCCTCCACACATAACAGGATTACATGCCTCAAATCCGGGATTGAATAATAACCTCTCTGTTGTCATGAAGATTACATGCAAAGACAACTCCATCTTATTCACAGGGGATATAGAAAAAGGACAGATTAGAAAGATTACGGCAGACAGGTCTGCTGTCATGAGTAATGTAATAAAAGTCCCCCATCATGGGGCGCGGGGTTCAGTTGACGACAATTTCATAGCATCCGTGAAACCGGACATTGCAGTTATCTCGGCCGGTTATCAGAACTCATACCGCCATCCATCGCCTGAAGCAATCTATTCATATAACAGGATTGGTGCGTCAATATACCGGACTGATCTGGACGGCGCAATAATACTGGAAACAAGAAATGGCAAGACTGATGTCATAACTTACAAAGACACACTCTTAAAGAAAATATACTTTGACAGACTGACGTCAATGCTGAATTCAGAATTTATAAATCTTAAAATGGTAATGGAGGGATGCTGCAATGGGGGCTTTTAAAAGAATCGGAGAACTGCTCGCAGAGGGCGGGATAATAAGCAATGACATTATTGATAAAGTAGTCGCAGAACAAAGAGTTGCTCACATGAGATTCGGAGATATGCTTATCTGCAAAGGCCTCGCGTCAGAGGATGACATAGCGAAAACACTCTCAATACAGCATGGACTTGAATATACGGATGTTAATAATCTCACCATTATGCCAGACGTTCTATTGCTCGTTCCTGAGGATATGGCAAAGAGACATTCCGTACTGCCGTTATATACAAAGGACAAGGCCCTTTTCATAATTACCCCTGACCCACTGAATATTGACTCTATAAAAGAGATTGAATTCTGCTGCGGGATGAAGATACAGACACTTGTAGGAACAAGGACGGCGATAACTGACGCCATCAACTATCACTACAGGTTCGATGCATCCGTCTCAGAGTTTAAAGGATCGGCAGCCCCTGCTGGATATATCACGGAACCTGAGACAGACAGTAAGACCGCACCTGTTGTCAGGCTGGTAAGCCTGCTCCTTTCGGAGGCCATTGAAAACAGGGCAAGCGACATACATATAGAACCATCCGGAGATAACGTAACTATAAGGTACAGGATTGACGGGGTGTTACTTGAGAAGGCGCGTCTTAATTCAGGGATTCACGGCCCCCTGACATCGCGGCTTAAAATCCTCGCACGATTAAACATTGCAGAGAGGAGACTGCCGCAGGATGGGGGTTTCAGATTCAGGGTGAGGGAAAGGGACATTGATGTCCGCTTATCAACACTGCCGGTATCCGGCGGGGAAAAGACTGTAATCAGAATCCTCGACAACAGTCAGACTACAGTATCATTAGAACACCTTGGCTTATCTCAACAAGATTACTGCACAGTTCAGGCCCTGATACAGCGGAAAAAAGGGATAATCCTGGTTACAGGGCCAACCGGCAGCGGCAAGACCACCACTCTTTACTCGATCATAAACAGGATAAAGTCGGGCATGCTGAATATTGTTACAGTAGAAGACCCTGTTGAATACAATATCCCGGGCATAAACCAGGTGCATGCGAGGCCGGACATCGGACTGACATTTGCCAGGTGTCTGAGATCAATCTTGCGTCAGGACCCGGACGTTATACTGATAGGTGAGATACGCGATGAAGAGACCGCTGCTATTGCATTCCGGGCAGCCATGACAGGGCATCTTGTCCTGAGCACACTGCATACAAATGATTCGGTATCTGCAATTACAAGACTGAAAGACATAGGCATACCGGGGCATATCATTGCATCCACTGTAATCGGGATTATCGCACAACGGCTGGTCAGGAAATTATGTACACATTGCAGAAGAGATGGGAATGTGCAAACCGCATGTTGTCACTGCAGCAGGACAGGCTATCTTGGAAGAACCGGCATCTTTGAAATATTTACCATCACATCTTCAGTAAGGGAACATATAGTCTCAGGAAGCACAGAAGCGACAATTCGAAATACAGCAACAAAGGCCGGTATGCCGGGACTGTTTGATGATGCAATGGCTAAAGTAAAGAATGGGATTACAAGTGAGGAGGAAGTCTTACGGGTCATTGATGCAGCAGTTTTAATGTAAATCTGTCAATATTGGTTAAACTCTGCTATTATAAATTCATGCAGTTATCTCCAGATCAGTGGATAGGGGTATTGCGTGGAATCGGCAGGAATCTTCTTGAAAAAATCCCTCAAATAGCCGGCAGTGCAGATGCCTCGGTAAGTATCGGACGCGGGGCAAGCGGTGATCAGACATTCCTCATTGATGAAACAGCAGAAAGAATCATAATCGGGGCATTGGAAAAGACGGCAGATAAAGGCGCCGGTTTCACTCTGATATCAGAAGAATGCGGTATAAAAGAGTATGGTGCAAAAAGTAATGTACTCATCCTGGTTGACCCTATTGACGGGAGCAATAATGCAAAGAGGGGGGTGCCCTACTATGCTGTATCCATTGCAGTCCTTAATGGAAAAAGGCTTGAGGACCTTCTTGTCGGATATGTCCTGGATTTGTCATCCGGCAAAGAATACTGGGCAATCAAGGGTGAGGGCGCATGGTGCAATGGGAAAAGGATTGAGTGTCGTGGAAGTGACAGGTTGGAAATGGTGGCATTTGAGGCATCTGTCCCTGCAAAGGACATTGGCACTATACTCCCGGCGCTTAGATCAGCCAGGAAAGTCCGGTGCCTTGGAGCAATAGCCCTTGACCTCGCAATTATGGCAAATAATGCAATTGACCTTCTCCTCGTCGCCACACCATCGAGAACCTTCGATTTCGCGGCAGGTATGCTGATACTTAAAGAAGCCGGGGGCATTATTACAGGTATGGACGGCAGTGACATCAGCGGCATTAATGCAGGACTCGAACGCACA
>Ga0209324_10002996_pt1 | contig 11563 bp, 11 predicted proteins | sample Rifsed19ft3_FD_184015 | JGI IMG/M metagenome (GOLD analysis project Ga0209324, IMG submission 184015) | Soil microbial communities from Rifle, Colorado, USA - sediment 19ft 3 (version 2) | ecosystem: Environmental > Terrestrial > Deep subsurface > Rock core/Sediment | place: Rifle, Colorado...
ACGGGTGGTTGAACAGTTTGGTGAAGAATACCGTGCCTATCAACGGGGGGTGCCGATGTTTTTCCCACGCATGGGTCAATGGCGTCAGCTCGTAGAACGTTCCAATGCAAAGGAGGAAGAAAAAGATGACCAGCCAAAGCAATGATGATGAGCGACAAGCCTCCTTTTCGTTTTTCTGGTAAAGACAGGAATACGATAGGCAATAAGTAAATCTTCAAGGATCGTCAAATAATTTCAGCATATGTCCACAGGATAAAAGTAATTACAGATTAAAACATCACCCCGGCCCTGACGCCAAAGACTGCAAAAGAATCCTTGCCGCCATCACCTCCGGGATTGACAATATACTCGATATCCGGTGTCACCTGGAAGCCTTCTTTTACTGCGATATTGTAGTAGGCCTCTGCATACAACTCATTGCTATCCATGCCTGATGATGCATCTTTGTAAGCATCGCTAATCATGGTGAGGGCGAGTCCAAGACCTAACACATCATCTGGCCGGCCAAAGGCACCACCTGAAATTTGCACCCCTCCACTAATATGACGACCAAACTGTGATACATCACCATCCTGAATCCCAAGGCGTGCCCAAAGACCAAGGTTATCGGTCAACACCTGATCTAAGCTAATGCCAAAGCCAGTATTCTTATCTCCAATCAAATCAGTGGGCGGACTATCCGATGGATTCCCTGTGACGGTCACAAAGGCAATATTGCCATCTCCGTCCAGCCTGTAATGAGGGAGGGAGTTTTGCCACACGTAGAACCTGTAATTCCCTTCCTTTCCGGCCAGCTTGGGTTTTATATCCATTTCTGCGATTACAAATGGCCGATCAAACATTTCTCTATAGTTCCCGTCCCCGTCTAAAGCACCAAGGGTTATATCTACAATATCCGAAGGGGAATAGGTCAACCGGAATCCCGCCCCATAGAAGTTCCCGGTACCTCCAAACTCTATAGTGGTATTATTGCCGAATAGGTTGGCTATGAATTGGAACCGCTCATTATTTGCGTAATTGTTAGTATCAAAATAGACCGTCGGATCAAGCTGACCGAAGGTAAGAGTCAACTTGTCATTTGCAAGTTTTGTCTCATACCATGCCTCGGCCAGATGGACCTGGTCACCCAGGAATGACTCAACATCGTTATTCGGTCCTGTAACATTTCCATTGGGAGATGCAAATAGTGCAGGGGTATTGACCAAACCCTCACCCTGCTGGATATCCAGATGGAGCATAAATTTGCCACTCCCATTCAGGCTGGCCTCATAGAATATGTCACCAGAGAGAGAACCCTCGGCCAGGTCATTTTTTCTGCCAGAGTCATCTTTACTCCCTATTGTCCCCTGTGCTATAACTGTTAGCCAACCGCTAATCCTGGCCTGATTGTCTGCGTGGATAGGGTGGAGCTTGTGACCAAGCTGTGCGCCAACCTCGTGGTGTTCTTCCGGAGCCGGCCTGCTAACACCATCTTCCTCATCATGTGCTATAAGGATTTCCTCCTGATGTCCGCTATCTTCCTCCTCTCCAGGATGTGACATCGCTGGCTGAATGGACACAATATTTATAACAGAGGTTACAACAAGTGTGAGTAACAAGGTGTTTAGCATAGTGTTTCTTCTGAACATATTTACTTCTCCTTTCTATACTTGATTAATATTCCCCACAAAAATAAAAAAAGACCATATAGGTTCGCGTTCACCATCCAGGCAAGCTCAGCAGAAACCTCCGTGGTCTTCTGGTTTAATCAATAAAAAAGGCCGTGAATGCCACCCACTCCTGCGGGTTATTGACCTTCATGGCCTTGATTATTTCTTGATAACTTTTCGATTACTGATCAATAATCTACTGAAGAGGTTCGCCTCTTCGTTAATGAAATTTATTTAACACGACATTTTTAATGATGTCAAGATTTTTTATTTATAGGTTTTTAACACCAATAAAATCACTTTAAATAAACCTTCAATAAATTAATAATAGCTGATGAAGATTCCACTGCTTTTTCTATAGTTGTAGAATATGAAAATTTTTTTGTTGCTTGACATTCTACATGATGTAGAATATTCTTTTAGAAAACAAATAGTGCTTGAGAGGGAAGACATCTTCGCCTTTATGAGCACACTCGATATGAACCGGAAAGGGACATACTATTTCGAGTTTTTTGTAAGGGCTGCTAATAAAGATATAAAGTTTAATTTCGAGCACCATTTAAAGTAGCCGGCGGAAAGGAGATTAGAGAGATGAAAAAGAGGATCCTTATTATTTTCTTTATTGCTGTCGGGGTTTTACTTTACGGTATCGATGATGAAAAAGGAAATTGAGATCGTTGGTGCAGGACCATCCGGTCTTGCGGCTGCGATAAATCTGGCAAGGGCTGGCTATAGTGTAACAGTCTATGAGGAGAAAACAGATGTGGGTCACAGATTCCATGGCGACTACCAGGGTCTCGAAAACTGGAGCACGAAAGAGGATGTAACACTTCTCCTGGAGAGGATTGGTATAGGTCAAGCCGGCAGATATTTTGTCCGCCATCCATACAACGAGCTTACAGTATTCGATGCCAACCTGAACCAGGTAGTGATAAGGTCGGACATCCCCCTTTTTTACCTTGTACGAAGGGGCGATGCCCCAGGCTGTCTTGACAGAGGGCTTCTGGAAATAGCCTTAGATGCAGGGGTTCAAGTGGTGTTCAGCAAGAGGGTTGAGAGGCTGGAAGGGGGGGGTATTGTAAGCATCGGCCCAAGGGCTGCGGATGCTGTGGCAAAAGGAATTATTTTTGATACAACCATGGGAGATACAGCAACCGCCATTCTGGACGATAGACTTGCAACAAAGGGATATGCTTACCTTTTAATCCATAACGGCAAGGGAACCCTGGCTACCTGCATGTTCCGGGATTTTAGAAGAGAGAGAGAATATTTTGAAAGGACAGTTGAAACATTTAAGAAAATATTCCCTTCTCTGGACCTAACGAATAAAAAGGAGTTTGGCGGTTATGGTAACTTCTTCATCGGAAAACCTCTCTATGAGAACGGAAAATATTACACGGGTGAGGCGGCTGGGCTTCAGGATTGTCTCTGGGGTTTTGGGCTCAGGTATGCGATGGTCTCCGGCTATCTTGCGGCAACGAGTATCATTGAAAGCAGTGACTATGTCTCGTTATTAAAAAAGGAGCTTCTGCCAATGCAGAGGATTTCACTCGTAAACCGTTTCATCTATGAATGTCTCGGGAACAGGGGTTATACATTTTTTATAAACTGGCTTGCGAAAGGTGATACCGTTACAAAGGCAAGAAGGCAATACAATCAATCCCGATGGAAGATGTTTATTTATCCTCTTGCAAGGTGGTGGCATAAGAGTAGCCTCGTTGATAAAGGATGTCATAGCGAAGATTGCACGTGTGTCTGGTGCAAATGCAAAAAGGAACTACGATGAAAGGGTCTCCAGGTTTGAACTCGAGCAAAAGGAAGAAACAAGAGGTTATACCGGAGGCTTCCGTCCAAACCCATGGCTTGCCGCTTAACTGGCTTGCCCCTGTTTATGACAGGATATGCTCAACATTCGGACTTGGCCTGGCCTTCAGGGAGACAACATTACGGCATGCTGTACTGAAGCCGGGTGAGCGGGTTTTGGATGTGGGATGCGGCACCGGCGTTTTAACCCGCCTCGCAGCCGGGGTCGTAGGCGAAAAAGGGCACGTAATTGGAATAGACCCGGCAACAAAGATGATTTCCATTGCAAAAGAGAATGCCGCTATTGAAAAGAGCCGTGCCGGGTTCAGGCTATCAACGATTGAAAACCTGCCATTTGAGGATAATAGTTTTGACTGTGTCCTCTCAAGCTTCATGATTCATCACCTCCCTCCGTATCTTAAACTTGCAGGATTGACTGAAGTCTACCGTGTGCTGAGGCCAGGGGGGCGCCTCCTGGCGGTGGATATCTACCGTCCTGTTAACCTGTTGTGGTGGATAATAGCGTGGGTGTTATATTTCTCCAGGTTTACAAGGGACCATATAGCCGGCCGGCTTCCATCTTACTTTAGAAAAGCAGGGTTCCATCAGGTGGAAACCGTTGGTCACTCGAAAGGTATTTTGACCTTCTGGCTGGCTCATAAACCAAACTAACCGGATAGGAGGAGCTAGTTGGTCAACAATAGGAATAAAATTTAACACACAGGAGGTCTTCGACGTAAAATAGTTTCAGGATATTTTACCTTGTCCCGTGTGGGCGATTATGGCATATTGTAATTCTACGCAAGATAGAATTGATGGTCATATATAAATATTACAAACTCTATAAATCAGAGGAGGTGTAGATGAGTAAAAACGTTATCTCACTTTTATTGTTTTTCAGCATGTTAATAGGGGTTATATCCAGCGCGTTTGCGGTAACCATTGAGTCCGAAGAGATCAGGCTTGGGATTAACGGGTATATTAATGGGCATTATACATACATGGGTAAGATGGCAATGAGCGAGACTGAAACAGTGCCTGATTCTTCTACCTTTGGGACCGCGGCACACTTACTGTTCAATGCAGTAAAAAACAAGCTGCGGGTGAACCTTAATCTTGAGTTTGATAATGGAGCCTTTGCCAGAGGTTTGGAGTCAGATGATGAGGTAATTGGAGCATTAGGAATTATGGAGACATTTGGTGAGTATACCGTTAGCGAGCCTTTTCAGGTTAGGATCGGTAACTTTCTCACACCATTTGGTATCTACAACCAGATCCGGTATATTACGCCACTTTTTGCACCTGTTGTCCTTCCAATGATGTATAGTCCTCCGGAAAACTATAAGGGTAAGCCACTAATTCCTGCGAATGTAAATCTGATGCTTTTTGGCAGATATTCAACTGATATAACAAGCATTGACTATTATTTATACGGTGGTAATGGTGAGGTGAACAATTTCGGGAATGACAAAAATAAAGATAAAGGTCTTGGCGGAAGGGTGAAGCTTACCCTCCCTTACAAGCTGAAGATAGGTGGGTCATACTATACTGTTAAGGATGACCCGGACACAGAAGGCAGGGAGGGGCTCTACGGGATTGATTTCGATATAACAGTAAGGGACTTAAATCTCCAGTCAGAATATGCAAAGGATGATGCTGAGGAGCATGAAGACAGGTCTGCATACTATACCAGACTCACATATTCTATAGGTAAGTTTGCCCCCTTTGTTGGATACGACTATCTTAAAGACAAGGGAGACACACTCTTTGATCATGGCATGCACAGGTATTCTGTAGGGACAGGCTATACGGTGAATAACTACATTACCCTGAAGGGAGAGTATCACTACCACAGGATAGATGATAAAGAAGGGCTTATGGATGTGCCTGACGACATACAGATGTTCAGGACGGCAGCCATCTTTATTTTTTAGTAATATAGCATTGATCTGTGTTCCTGAAAATAATGGGGGGGTAAATATGAAGATGTTAAAAGGTTTTCTTCTTCTCTTCCTTGTTCTTGTCTGGATATTTCCGGTTTCAGCCTTTGCTGATGATATTGTTGTAATTGTGAATGAACACTATCCTCTCTCCAGTGTTCAACTCTCAGAGGTAAAAAAAATATACCTTGGTGAAAAGAAATTTGAAGGGAATTTACAACTTAAAGTCCTTGACCAGAGAAGTTCTTCCACGATTAGGACGAAGTTTATCACGGAGGTCATCTCTATTACACCGGAAGCTTATTATGGCTATTGGCTCAAGAAGTTCTTTCAGGAAGGAGGTTTTCCTCCGCTAGTTAAGGACAATTCCCTGGAGGTAATTGATGCCGTTATTAAAGACAAGGGAAGCATTGGTTATACCTGGAGAGAGGAGGCTAAGGGAAAGAACAGCATCAAGATTATATTAATTATTAAAGGTGATTAATTATCAGGTGGAAACCGTTAGGATTTAAATTGAATTGAAATATACGAGGAGGATCCTTTATGAATAAATTGAACAGAGTAATAATATTAGTGTCGGTGTTTGCATTGTTTATTCCTGCCTTATCAACAGCAAAGATGACAAAACACGACGAGAAGGCGACTTCAACCCGGATGATGGATAAAAGGCATGAAGAGATGATGCATAGCATGATGCCGGGGATGATGCGCGATATGATGGATACGATGCATGAGATGATGGGGATGATGAAGGGGATGGTGCATGAAGGTAAGGATATGGAGAAGCTGGAAGGGATGATGGAACACATGGATAGGATGATGAAGGGCTATGATGAGACCATGAAGAAGGCTGAGGATGCCGGGGATAAAATGGCAGGAGATGAAAAGAAGGCGAGGGTCCTTACCAGAACAAGTGAGGCTGGGGATGTAACGGTTGATGTCACATATCTAAACCCTGGGGAAGATAGTCCTGCCTTCAATATAAAGCTTGACACACACAGTTCAGACCTTGATCAGTATAAACTGGAGGCAATCGTATCCCTGAGAGATGAAAAGGGGAAAGAGTATGCTAATCCTGCTGTTGAGTCTCCGTCCGGTTCAGGCCATCACCGCTCAGGTGTTGTCAGGTTTAAAGGTGTGGATATATCCGGGGCAACAGCTATAGAGCTGGTGATAAAAGATATGGCCGGTGCCAAAGAGAGAGTCTTCAGGTTTGAGATAAAGTAATGTCCATTTATGCAGTGATTCTTTTTTGTCTTCTCTCTGCCTTATCATCACCGGCAACTGCAGAAGAGATTGGCAGTGGCAGGGAAATTATAAGGCGCATGGATACGCTCATGCGCGGTGATACAAGCGCAGGGATATATGAGATGACTGTGCGGGATCCAAACTGGGAGAGGACGCTCAGGCTTAAGGTCTGGGAGAAGAGAAAGGAGAAGAAGACCTTTATCCGGATCCTTTCTCCTCCAAAAGAGGAAGGTATCGGGACCCTGAAGATAGGATTTGAGATGTGGAATTATCTCCCTAAGGTGGAGAAGACGATAAAGGTGCCTCCGTCCATGATGATGCAGGCCTGGATGGGGAGTGATTTTACCAACGATGACCTGGTGAAAGAGTCAAGTATTGTTGAGGATTATTTGCATAGATTAACTGGCGAAGTAAAGATGGACGGCTTTGATGCGTATCGCATAGAGGCGATACCCAAGCCTGATGCACCGGTGGTATGGGATAAGATACTTTATTGGGTGAGAAAGGGAGATTATGTTCCTTTAAGGCAGGAGTTCTACAGCGAGAGGGGGGAGCTGATAAGGGTGATGACCTTCTCCGGGATAAAGGAGACCGGTGGGAGGGTCATTCCAACACTCTGGAGGATGAGGCCTGTTAAAAAAGAGGGGAAAGAGACAGTATTGCGGATTATAGACGTTGAGTTCAACAAGTCTATAGATGAAGATGTATTTACATTGAGAAATCTTACGCGGGTGCGGTGATGTCCATATTTTTAAAGATGGCATGGCGTAATATCCGGAGGAATCTGAGACGCACCCTTATTACCCTGAGCGCCATAACCTTCGGACTGGCGGCAATGATCATATTCTTCGGTTTTACAGATGGTTTTCATGCCCAGTGGGTAGAGAACACGGTAAAAGCCTATACAGGTCATATTCAGATATACAGGAGCGGTTACCGTGATGACCCACAGTTGAACAGGTCAATAGCTGATGCAGCAGAGATTATAAAAGAACTCAAGACAGAGCCGGCCGTTGATACCTACGCTGAGAGGGTGGAGGTTCAGGGACTCATCTCTACTGCAGAAAACTCATATGGTGTACTGATAAGAGGGATAGACACTGGTGAGGAGGTAAAGATAACAGGCATAAAGGAGCGGATAATTAAAGGTGAATATCTTAATGAGGATAAAGGAAGGGGTGTTTTAATAGGCCACAGGCTTGCTGAGAAGCTCAATGCAGAAATAGGGGATAAGATCGTTCTCATGGTACAGGCAGCGGATGGTTCACTCACTGCCGAACTCTTCAGACTGCAAGGGACATTCAGGATTGGGGCTACAGAGCTTGATTCATCGTTTGCTATTGTAACACTTAAAGATGCCCAGGCGCTTTCACTGCTTGGAGACAGGGTTACAGAGATAGCTGTAATGCTAAAGAACCCCGTGGACGTATTACCTGTCTCAAAACGGCTTAAAGAGAGGTTGGTTTCCTCAGGATATGAAGTGTATACGTGGGAGGAGCTTATGCCTGCATTACAGGAGATGATAGATCTGGACAATATCTTTATGTATCTGATACTGCTCGTAGTCCTTGTGGTCGTCTCCCTTGGGATACTTAATACTATGCTTATGTCTATTATGGAGAGGACAAGGGAGTTTGGCATAATGATGGCAGTAGGAACATCTCCACGTAATGTGATACTACTGGTCATGTTAGAGTCATTCTTCATAGGAATTATAGGTATTATCTCCGGGGCTGGTATAGGTATAGGGATTAACAGGATTATTTCAATAAAAGGCTTTGACCTGTCCAGATGGGGAGGGGCCACGGAATTCTTTGCGATTTTAAATCCGGTAATCTATCCGGAGACGGATATCATTAATGTCCTGTGGTCTTGTGCGATTGTATTTTTGACTGCACTTATTGTCTCTGTATATCCTGCTGTAAGGGCTGCAAGACTGAGGCCTGTAGAGGCGATGCATTATGTTTAAGTCCCCCTTTTTAAAGATGGCATGGAGAAACCTCTGGCGGAATCCACGCAGGACTCTCATCACGACAAGCTCTATAACTATAGGGCTTATCGCCATTGTCTTCTACTTCGGATTTATGGACGGTATGAACCGGCAGACCCTTGAAAATAACATCAGAGGGCATTCAGGCCATATAAAGGTTTATGCTAAGGGATATCAAAAAGACCCGGCCATCTCAAAGAGGATTATAAATCCGGAGGGTATTTTAGAGATACTTTTAAGCGAGCCACATGTTCTCTATGCACTCCCAAGAATCAATACCCAGGGGCTTGTTGCAACAGGTGAAAAGTCCGCAGGCGCAATGATCCTGGGGATAGATTTAAAGAAGGAGGAGAACGTCAGTGATTACAAGAGATATGTGGGGGAGGGGACATATTATATACCAGGCGGGGGAATCCTTATAGGGAAAGGTCTGGCAAAGCTGCTTAGGGCAGGTATTGGCGATATATTATCTATCATCATTCAGGCAGCAGATGGGTCTATGGGCGCCGAAAATTATAAGATCGGGGGGATCCTTTCTACAGGAGAGGCTGTTATGGACAATAGCCTTGTTGTAATGTCTCTTGAGGATATGAGAGCCTTGACTGTAGCAGGAGAAAGCGTTACAGAGATAACGGTAATTCTTGAGAGCGCTGAATATACTGAGAAAGTTACGGGGGCACTGGCGATGAGGCTTGACATGGAAGTATTAGAGTTAGTCAGTTGGAAGGAATTACTCGCCTTCTTACTGGATATGCAAGGCCTTGCAGAGATCTTCAAGTATGTCCCACTTGTAATACTTATTATTGTGGCATCTCTCGGCATACTCAACACGGTACTTATGTCGGTCAGTGAGAGGACAAGAGAGCTGGGGATCATGATGGCCCTCGGCACAAGACCGTCGAGGATTGTTTTCCTTATCCTCTTAGAGACGGCCATCATAGGGATTGCAGGGGTGATCCTCGGTGTTACTGGAGGGGCGATCCTCCTCACATATTTTGGCGACCGGGGAATAGATTTTTCTCAATGGAAGGAGGGGTTGATGACCATCCCCTTCCATCCGACCACGATCTACCCGGTAATAGAACCGGTGAGCTTTTATCTGGCAACAGGGGTTGTATTTGTCTCTGCTGTTATGTCAGCCCTCTACCCTGCCTATAAGGCGGCAAGGCTGAGACCTGCAGAGGCGATACATTTTGCATAGATCAATATCAGCCGACCATAAATGTCGGCGCTACTAAGGATGTAGAGCGGGGATTTATCCACCGCAATACATATATCCATGGAATCTGTGAAAGTATCCGGACTAAGAAAGGTCTACAATGAAAAAGGCATGCCCGTAGATGCCCTGAGAGGAGTTGACCTGTCCGTAGAGAAGGGAGAGTTCTTAGCGCTTGTCGGCCCATCAGGATCAGGAAAGACCACCCTTTTAAACCTCATCGGCGGCCTGGACAGACCGACGGAAGGGGAAATATTAATCGAGGGGAGAGAGATTACAGGACTCTCCGGCAGTGAGCTGTCAGAACTCCGGTTGAGAAGGATCGGCTTTGTCTTTCAGGAATATAACCTTATCCCTGTGTTGACCGCCATCGAGAATGTGGAGTATGTCATGCTCCTTCAGGGTGTGGGGGAAAAGGAGCGGAGGGAAAGGGCGATTTCAATATTAAAAGAGGTCGGTCTGGAAGGGATGGAGGCAAGGAGGCCGCGGGAACTCTCCGGTGGCCAGCAGCAGAGGGTGGCAGTAGCCAGGGCGATTGTATCGGAACCCGCGATAGTCCTTGCTGATGAGCCGACAGCCAACCTTGATTCAAACACGGGTGCCGCCCTCCTTGACCTGATGAGGGGACTCAACGAGAGTAAGGAAGTCACCTTTATCTTTTCCACCCACGACCCCATGGTTATGGAGAGGGCACGCCGGATCGTGCGGCTTAAAGATGGCACAATAGTGACATAGTGACACATCAACATAACACAATCACTCTAAATCTTCCCTCACCCCCCTTTAGTAAAGGGGGATTAAGGGGGATTTGGGTGTTGGTTTTCCTTTCCTATTTCCTTTCATATCCTGACCAGGTTTTTTCATCTTCCCTTACCTTAAGTGGTTCTTACAAAAGTCTGCTTATGATTGGGGAGACCCTTTCGAAGGAGGACTACTGGAGCGATTTAAACCGTCTCAGGCTTGAGATTGACATAAAGCCTGTGGAGACTATTTTAATAAAAACGGTCTATGACAATGAGGCGATTATAGGAACTCTCCTGAAAACAGGGGAATTTGCATTTGCGAAAGAGGCAAAGGAGGCTACCCTCTTTGACCTGAGCAGAGAGATTACCGATCATCAAAACCTCTTCTGGAGACATAGCCTCTACCGCCTCTACCTCACCTATTCCAAAAGAGGATTGAATCTCACCGTGGGGAGGCAGAGGGTGGCATGGGGACAGGCCCGTATCTGGAACCCTACGGATCTTTTTAACCCCGTAAGCCCTTTGAGGATCGAGAGGGAGCAGAGGACGGGTGTGGATGCAGTAAATATTGACTACTCCTTCGGACCCCTTGCCGGTTTAAACATCGTGTATGCCCCTGGAAACGAGAGGACTGAAGGGAGTGCCGGTGCGAGGGTGAGGACAAATATAAAAGGATATGATCTTTCAATTATGACAGGGGAGTTCAGGAAGAATAAGGTCATGGGTCTTGACTTTGCAGGGAATATAGGAGACAGCGGCTTCAGAGGCGAAGGGGTATTTACGGATCAGAAAGAGGGCAGAGACTTTTCCCGTTTGGTCCTCAGTTGGGACTACAATTTCCCGGGCACCCTCTATCTCTTACTGGAGTATCTCTACAACGGCGGGAATCTGGGAAGAGATGCAAGCCCTCTCAGTATAACGCAATTCAGCGGGGAGATCGTCACAAGAAACAGGAATTTTCTTGCATCCGGGAT
>Ga0209324_10002999_pt1 | contig 11558 bp, 9 predicted proteins | sample Rifsed19ft3_FD_184015 | JGI IMG/M metagenome (GOLD analysis project Ga0209324, IMG submission 184015) | Soil microbial communities from Rifle, Colorado, USA - sediment 19ft 3 (version 2) | ecosystem: Environmental > Terrestrial > Deep subsurface > Rock core/Sediment | place: Rifle, Colorado...
GAATTTCATAACTATTAGTTCCTCTCCCATCGATGGGGGAGGTTAGATGGGGGTGAAGGGAAAAGAATGATCGCCCTCCCTTAATCCCTCCCATCAGGAGAGGGAAAATTAGCTGCCGAAGACAGCATAATTCAGTCGGCATTTCCGGCGACATTTATTGCCTTGAAGTAAAAGGGTGGTACTTTAATTGAACCGTGCCATTCTGCCTTATCGCCGATTGCCACAATGTTATTAAACACCTCAAAGGCATTTCCGGCAAACATGCAGTCCTTTACCCTGCCGACAATTTCTCCATTTTCAATCAGATAGCCAAGGTCAATATTTACGGAGAACTCTCCCGCAAGGACGTTGCTCTGTCCTCCGCCCAGTACCTGATCTACCAGCAGACCATATCTGACGTCTTTTATCATCGCTTCAAATGACATGATACCGGGTTCAACGGTAATATTTGAATTACCAGGAGAAGGTTGTGAGGAAAATCCCCGATTGCCGTTTCCCGTTGACTTTGTTTTCAGTATTCCAGCGGTTTGCAAATCAAAGAGGTAATTTTTTAAGACGCCTTTTTCAAACAATGACGTACGTTGAGATGGTATGCCCTCACTGTCCCACGGATAACTGGAATCGGCCATGTCGATCGTGGCGTCGTCATAGATACTAACCCTTTCATCAATAATCTTTTCACCCAGCCTGTTGGTAAGCGGTGATGCGCCTTTTTGCACCAGCTTTCCGTTGCAGCCGGTTTCGAAGGTTGCAAGTAAATTTCCCATAGCCTTTGCCGTAACTATCACGGGATAAGCCCCCGTTTTTAGTTTCAATTCTTTTTCGGCGAGTTTTAAACCTCGCAGTGCCTTATCGACGTGTTTGTTGAGGTCAGTCACAAGACTTTTTGAGCCTTCTCCTTCTCCAATCCAGAGCAAACTTTGTCCTTTAACCTGTAATATTTCAATGCCTAAGCCAAATGAGGTGGAAGCAATGGAAATATCCAGTCCTTTTGAATTAATAAGCCTTCGCATTCCGTACCCTTTACCAAAACCAACGCCGCATTCATAGCTGGAATTTACCGATAAAGCCTTCTCGATGGCTTCTTTTCCGATGTCTACACATTTATTAATGGGATAGTCTATGACGCTCTGGTCAAGTACGGCAACCTTTGGAAAGTTGTTTTTAGAAGGGAAATCAAAGGCGGCAATCTGACCAAACTTTGCGCTTTCCAAGGCATTGGCAACCAGTTTCTCAGGCTTCCAAAAATCGGTGGTGCTGGAAAATCCAACCCTTCCATCTTTAATTACGCGGAGTCCGATTCCACGGATAGATTTTGTATTTACATATTTTAGCTTATTATTTTCGAAACTAACCGACCGTGTTTCACCTTCTTCATAAAGCGCTTCAGCAGATGGTGTATGTTTTAAAGCCAGTTCTAATATTTTTTCTTCAATTTTATTCATGAAATAACCTCTCTTTGTCAGATTAATACTGTATTCTGTTTGTTTAATTTTTTACTTGCATTATCAACGTCAATTCCCACTATATTTCCTTCTGAATCATAGTCTATAACAATGCCTTCTGATATTTCTTGACTTTCTATACTAGATTTTTCTGATAGTTCTATATACAACGAGTCAGTATCAGGATAATAGTTTAACTTTATATTTAAGTTGAAAGTTGAAAACTTAAATCTTACAACTGTGTTTTACTGGTCTGAGACTTAGGGATTGACAATAAATAATCTGAACAAGTTTGTTGTCCGACACTTCGACAGGCTCAGTACAGGCACTGTCAGGGCTAAAGCCCAATTCGGATAAGACCGTCATTAACCCCAGCCTTAAGGCTGGGGTTAATGTGTACACGTCCTACCGGGGCTTTAGCCCTGATGTCACAGCAACCTGTCTGCGAGCGGACTCGCTCAGGCAGGCACGAAGTTGTTCATGTTATTTATTGCTAATCCCTTAGCCTCGCTAGAATTAATAGTCATTGTTTCAATTTAAAACCCGATGGCTTTTCATCCTTTGTTTCGTCAAGACCTTCCGTTTTTATGTGTAAACGCAAGTCGTTGGCGCTGTCTGCATAGGCAATGGCATTTTCATAACTAATCTCGCCCTCTTTGTAAAGATTAAACAACGATTGGTCAAAGGTTAACATGCCTTCTTGCGTTCCTTTTGACATAGCTTCTTTTAACAATCCAATCTGCTTCTTCAGGATAAGGTCTTTGACCCTAGGCGTATCAAGCAATACTTCGAAGGAGGCGACTCGTTTTCCGTCCTTTGCAGGCACCAGCCTTTGTGAAATGATTGCACGCAGATTCAGTGAGAGTAACAGATATATTTGCTCATGACGTTCTGACTGGAAAAAGTTTATAACGCGCTCTATTGCCTGATTGGCGTTGTTGGCGTGGAGGGTTCCTAAGCAAAGATGGCCTGTTTCAGCAAAGGTAATGGCCGATTCCATGGTTTCTGTGTCGCGGATCTCACCGACGAGGATAACATCCGGCGCCTGACGCAGGGTATTTTTAAGGGCATCGTTAAATGATAGGGTGTCTATTCCAACCTCTCTTTGTGTAATGACGGATTTTTTATGCTGGTGCACAAATTCTATAGGATCTTCTACCGTGATGATATGTCCCGAACTATTCGTATTTCTGTAATCAATCATTGCCGCCAGGGTGGTCGATTTCCCTGAACCTGTCGCACCAACCACAAGCGCCAATCCCCTTTTCGTCATAGCGATATCCTTGAAGATTTGAGGAAGGCTTAAATCGTCAATGGTTTTGATGCTAATTTTTATCTGTCTGATGACAATGCCGATATTCCTCTGTTGAAAGAAGATGTTTACTCGAAAACGACCCAGTTCCGGATAATACAGGGCAAGGTTCATCTCCATCTTTTCATAAAAATCTTTCCTTTGTTTCTCGCTCATACATTTTTCAGCCAGAAGGCGGGTATCGTCGGTAGTTAAGTTTTTTGAGCCAAAAGAGGTATTGATACCCTCTTTGCGGTAAATAGGAGGGAGGTCTACGGTAATGTAAATATCCGAGGCATCCAGACGAACCATTTCCTGTAATAGTTCCTTAACTTCCATAGTAAATAAGGTATTAGGATATATGTTTATAAAATCTGTGATGGTTTTACCACTCTTTCGGTTTAAACCCCTTGTTATTCACAACCTCCATGAGTTTATCTCCTGCTGCAACCACTAAAAATCCTGACCTCTCCGCATACTTTATTACATTCTCGTCTACATACAGGCTTGCCAGTACTCCTATGATTTTATTTTTCTCATACTCCGGTAAGTAGTCCCTGAATTCCTGAATATCTTTTATAAAATCTTTTACGGCTTCGCTATCTAAAGTACTCTTTGTTTCGTCAAGAAATACACATTCATCAGCCACTGCAATGGCATCATATTCTTTTGATCTTACGTCAGTGAGTTACTTATTTTATTTCATACCGCTGAGCGTACTCGGGCTGCTCACCAGCCTCTCAATTGCTTCCCTGGTTACCAGCTCTTTCTGATAGAGTTCGATCAATGCCTGATCCATAGTCTGCATGCCATATTGTTTTCCCGTCTGCAGAGACGATGGAACTTGCGCAATCTTGTTTTCTCTGATCAGATTTCTTACTGCTGGCGTGCCAATCATGATTTCCAATGCTGCGACTCGCCCTTTCCCGTCTTTGCGTTTCAAGAGTTGCTGGGTCAAAACAGCCTGGATAGATTCTGAGAACATCGTGCGCACCTGTTCCTGTTGTTCCGGCGGAAATACGTCAATTACCCTGTCCACTGTTTTGGGTGCACTGGATGTATGTAATGTACCGAAGACCAGATGGCCGGTCTCTGCCGCTGTAAGCGCCAGGGATATGGTCTCCAGGTCTCTCATTTCTCCCACCAGGATAACGTCAGGGTCTTCGCGCAAGGCAGACCGCAGGGCATTGGCAAAGCTATGGGTGTGAGGTCCCAATTCTCGTTGGTTAACGAGACAATTCTTTGATTGATGTATGAATTCGATAGGGTCTTCGATGGTGAGGATATGACACTTCTCCTCGCGGTTGATAAGGTCGATCATTGCCGCCAGGGTGGTTGATTTACCGCAACCCGTAGGACCTGTGACAAGAACGAGTCCCCTTTCTTTCTTTGTCAGGTCCCCTGCAATCTTTGGCATATTGAGCTGTTCCAGGGTGGGAATAACCTCAGGTATTGTTCTGAAAACGATGGCTTCTCCTCTGTTTTGCAAAAAGGCATTTACCCTGAACCGTCCGGCATCACCCAATGCGATGGCAAAATCCAACTCATGATGTTCTTCGTACGTCTTACGCTGCTGATCGTTTAAAATGTCATAGAGTATCTTGTGGACGTCCTCTTTATTCAACGGAGGGACGTCAATTTTCCGCATATCCCCGTGAATGCGGATCATGGGCGGTTCCCCGGAACTGATGTGAATATCCGAGGCTTTCTCTTTTTTCGCAAATGAAAGAAGTTCCAGGATTTCCATTTACCTTCCTCCAATGACAACGTTTCGTATACGGACGTGCGGTCCGCCGTCGCTGACACGCAAAGGTGATTGTCCGCCTTTACCGCATCCACCCAGACCCCCGTGTATTTTGAGGTCTTTTCCAATGGCATCGATGTTCATAAGAGTTTCAAATACGTTTCCCGTAAGAACAACGTCCCTTACCTTTTCCTGTATTTTCCCGTTTCGTATCATGTAGGCTTCTTCGGCGCTGAAGGTAAACATTTCCATATTCGTCTGCCCACCGAGAGCGCCGATGGCATAAATTCCATTATCAACTTCGGAGAGCATTTTTTCAAAGGTGTGGTTGCGTGATTCCATATATGTATTGGTCATGCGCACAATGGGCGCATGGGCATAGCTTATGGAGCGTGCATTGCCTGTGGGTTTTTCATTCATTTTGGCAGCAGTTTCCCTGGAATGGAGGCGATTGGTCAAAGTACCATTTTTAATAAGATAGGTTTTTTGTGTTGGAGTGCCTTCGCTATCGTATTTATTGTATCCTGCTTCGCCAACCAGAGAGCCGTCGTCTATAATGGAAAGCTCATCGATCCCGAAGCGTTTGCCAATGACCATAATTTCCCGCATCTTTGCGTTCTCATAAATAAAATCAGCCTCACTGAGATGTCCGAATGCCTCGTGGACGAAGACACCACAGAGCTTGGGGTCGATAATGACGGTATATTTGCCGCCGGTTACGGGTTTTGCCGTGAGCAGGTCGATGGCACGTTTGGTTACTTCCTCGCATTTTTGCTCCTGATTCTGGACATTGTTAAAGCCTCTCAGATCACCCACAGAATGATAAGCCTGTTGCACATTCATGCCGTCTCGCGCCATTGCCAGGAGTGAAATGCCGCAAAAAATAGTTTCCTGAACAATAAAACTTCCGTTCGTGCTGGCGAAATATAACGTTCCATGAGAATCTACGTACCGTACATTTGAGGTTTGTATTTGCTTCGAGGATAGGATCATATTGTTGTATTTATTACAAATAGCCTGTTTGTCGGTTAACGATATATCCGCAGGGTCTATATCTACCTTTGTTTTTACGTGATCGTTTATCGCCGGTACCGGAGCAAGTTGGCTTTCTTTCGTGCCAACGAACCGTGCCTGCTCGCAGGCCATGTCCACGTATCTTGGGAGATTCTCTATATCGTTAAAGGCAACAAATCCCCAACCGCCTTTAACCAACGCCCTCACACATCCTCCAAAGGCGGTATTTTCGCCGATATTTTCAAGTTCTTTTCCTACGTAAGTAATCCCTGTGCTGACGCCTTCCTGTACTCTTATTTCCACGTAGTCTGCTTTTGCAGATTTTAAGGCATTTTTTATCTGTTTTTCCATTTAGGTGATTCCTTTTGAATTTTCAACTATGACTTGATTAACTATTGCTAATTCATAATAAGGGTCTATTTCAAGCGCCTTGCTGAGCGAGGGTAATGCGAGTTGCTTTTCACCCATAAAGGCATAACACAATCCCCTAGCGCAGCAAAGCCGCAACCAAAAAGAGTTTAACCACGAATCAGCCTATTGAGTAACTTAATTTTAATAAATAACATATAACAAGAAATGGAAAATGTTTAAGTGTTTTTTTACTTTTTAATTATTCATTTCTTGTTATATGTTATTCATGTTTTCGCTGGTTCAATCGTCCACGATTGAACCGAAACATTTGGCATATTCACGGCTCGTGCATTGTTCAAAGTCCCTGATTCCATTAAAACCTTTCGGTTCAATCTGCAAGATTGAACCAGCCTGGAACTCCATCATAGGGACTTTCCCGCTTTCTCATTGCGGGTTCTGGTTTGTAACCCTGAACCCCATATTTTGTGACGTTATAAAACATCCGGATTCAAGTTACAACCTTGAACCCGCTGAAAGCGCTGGCGATTCACCCATCCTACATGATTGTATGATTTCCGTGCAGGATGGGTCAAGTGGGGCAGTCCCATCAATATCTAAATCTGGTGGATTCGCTCACGCTTAATCCACCCTACGCCATTGCGGGTTCACGTTTGCAACGTGAACCTACATATTTAAACCGGTATCGGGCTGACAACGAATTCTACTCTCATGATTTGCAGACGACCATACCCAGTCCTCTGGCTTATTTACATACTGCTTGCGTACCGGATTTGCGTGAATATACTGTATCTTTTGAAGAAGATATTTTTCCATTTTTATCACTTTTGGCATATTTGTTTTTGCCCAAAACTCATAGTTACCATTTCCATCGTCAAAAAGACTTAACACGTTTGGTTCTGTGGGAATGATATTTTTCTGTATTTCCTTTGAAGTAAATTTCTTGAAATCCCTGACAAAACCAATCATATCAGGCGATGATGCAATTAAGTGCATATGGTTTAGCATAAAAACATACGAATACAAATTGAGTCCTTTGTGTTTCTGACAAAACTGCAATGAGTCGGCAAGTATATCAAAGCGGTTGTGCCTGTCAAATAGGTAATACCAATTTCTGACTGTGAAAGTAAGGTAATAAATTCCAGATGTAAAATCTTTTGAAATTCTTATCGATGGCATAGCGCCGTCATTTTCTCAAAATCAGGGTTCAGGTTGCAAACCTGAACCCGCCGGGGACCCATCAATATCTAAATCTGGTGGATTCGCTCACGCTTAATCCACCCTACACTAAGGAATTTGTATTATTTGTGCGAATGCCTCTTCGTCAAGAATGTGGACGTTCAATTCTCTGGCATTGCCTAGCTTGGATCCCGGTTCTTCACCCGCTACAAGGTAATCTGTTTTTTTGCTCACACCGGACAGGACGCGTCCACCTAACCTCTTGATGAGCGTTTCGGCTTCCTTGCGAGAGTACTTTTGTAATGTGCCGGTAATGACAAAAGATTTCCCAGAGACCTTTGGATTTTTAACTAATTTTTGAGTCGCAAGCTTTTTGGTATTAACTCCACTTGCTTTCAGTTTTTCAACGATTTCCCGTATGCGTTTATTTTGAAAAAATCCTAAGATGCTTTTCGCAACGACAGGCCCGATTTCGTAAATTCCTTCCAGCTCTTCCTGTGTTGCATTCGCCAGTTTATCCAGGGTGTCAAAGCGCTCAGCCAGTACCTCTGCCGTACGAGAGCCGACATTCAGTATCCCCAGGGCGCAGATCAAGCGGTCTAAATCCCGATGCTTGCTTTCTTCGATTGCATGGATCAGGTTTTTTGAAGACTTTTCAGCCATGCGCTCCAAAGTTACCAGGTCTTCGTACTTGAGATAATAAACATCAGCATAATCTTTTACAAAACCTTTGTCAACCAATTGTTCAACCAGCGCCGGGCCCAGTCCCTCGATATCCATTGCGTCCCGGCTTGTAAAATATTGAATGCGCCTTTTCACCTGTGCCTGACAGAATGGATTGTGGCAGCGCAGGTACGCCTCCGTGTCGTCTCTGACAACCTTTCCTTTGCATTCTGGGCAGGTGGAAGGCTCTGTAAAAGGTATTTCATTACCTTTCCTTTTTTCTTTTAATACGCTGACAACCTGAGGAATGATCTCACCTGCCTTTTGCAATACGACATGGTCTCCTTCCCGTATATCCTTTCTTCGAATCTCATCGAAGTTGTGGAGGGTGGCACGACTGACGGTAGTTCCTGCAAGCAGGACGGGAGTAAGGTTGGCTACCGGCGTAAGCGTGCCGGTCTTTCCCACCTGCACAACAATCTCTTCTATTTTTGTAACAGCCTGTTCTGGCTGAAATTTAAAGGAGATTACCCAACGAGGCGCTTTACTTGTAACGCCTAATTGATCATGGAGGTCGAGAGAATTGACCTTAATGACCATTCCATCTACCATGTAATCCAGTTCCCCCCGGCGGTTATCCCACTCATTGCAATAATGAATAACCTCTTCAATATTGTTGCATAATCGGGCATTAGGATTTACCGGCAAACCAAATCTACGAATAAGCTCCAAACACTGGATATGGGTCTTGGGTTCTATCCCTTCAAAATATCCTATGGCATGGGCAAAGAGGCGTAGACGTCTCTGGGCTGTAATGCGAGAATCGAGCAGTTTCAGCGAACCTGCGGCAGCATTCCTGGGATTGGCAAATTGAGGTTCGCCTTCTTCTTCCCTTTCATCGTTCAGTCTTTGAAATTCCTTGTTCGATAAATAAATTTCGCCCCTGATTTCTAAAACGGGCGGGATTTTATGTTTTTTATCTGAGGTCTCCAGTCTTAAAGGGATTTGACGAATCGTCCTGAGGTTTGCGGATACGTCGTCTCCTTTAAAGCCGTCGCCCCGTGTAGCCCCTCGTGCAAAGAGACCGTTTTCGTACCAGAGGGTAATGGCTACACCGTCAATCTTCAACTCAACAACGTACTCAATATCTTGATGAGTTTCGATATCCGCCATGCGTTTTATACGCTGATCAAATTCTCTCAATTCGTCATCGGAGTATGTATTGTCGATGCTCAGCATGGGTACCCTGTGTTCTATGGTAGGAAATTGTGTAATAGGTTCACCGCCAACTCGTTGGGTAGGGGAGTCAGGTGTGATGAATTCGGGGTGTAATTTTTCAAGATGCTGTAATTCTTTTAAAAGCTGGTCGTATTCATAGTCGGTAATTTCCGGATTATTTTCTACATAATACTTTTGGTCATGGTATCGAATGGTATCTCGAAGTTGTTTAATCTTTTCGTCAATCGTTGATGGCATATTTCAATGTGTCTGAAGCTGATTTTTTATAAAAATATGCAGGAAAAGCCTAGCACGGCGAAGCCGCAACCAAAGTGCCTAAAGTATAAAATGTCTAAAGTGACTAAAGTTAATGGTTTACTTTAAATCGTCGAGACCTCTTTAACTTTAGCTCACTTCAAACTTTAGGCACTTTTAACTTTTTATGACACGAAAAAAACTTACAAAAAAAAGAAGTTTTTACAGAGTAATACTATAACCATGAGACTGGAAATGGACTTAGTATATCACAATTTATACAAGTGTCAACGTGTTCTGTTTTAAGGATATTAATCACTTGACTTCATGTTACATTTATTATAAAGTTTACCAGAATAGAAGTTTGATACAACTCCCATTGTTAGAAATTCTTATGAATTTAATTAAACATCCTAAAAACGGAGTGAATAAGTTATGACAAAAGGAAGCGATTCAAGGGAGTTTTTCGAGATATTTAAGCAAACAGAGAAAGCGGAGGATACCCAAAAGATGGAAGTTAAACCGCAGGATGTTAGTTCGCAACCACCAAGACCCTCTGGTCCAGAAAGTAAACCAGTTACCAGTCCAACTGTTTCAAGTGTTGATCCGTTGGAGTGGATAAAAAATACACGGGCAGAAGAACCGGCATTTAAGGGGAAAATGGAAACACCGGTAAAATCGCCCACAGTTTCTGCACCTGCTAAAGCTGAACGTGTTCCGCACAAAGACGAGGTAACATTACGACAGGAGACATTGATTATAGGCGCAATTGCGGCAACTTTTCTATCTATTGCGTGTTTTTTTGTTGGATACAAAGTTGGTTATAACAAGAGTGCAATGAATCAGGCAGAAGAATGGTTGGAAACGATAGAACCGCAGGACACGAAAAAGTCTACCTTTGGGCAAAAGTCTGAGGAACCTCCTCAAATGCCTCAAAAGGCTGCAAGCAAAGGCGAACAACCATTAGTCTTTACGAAGGAGAAACAAACTGAGCAGCACAAGCCGATTATCAGAGACAAATGGACATTACGCGTAGTTTCTTACAAAAATACCAAAGAAAATCTTGAAAAGGCAAAAGAGTTGGCAAAAACATTGCAGAATTCGTTAAGCTATGATTCCTTTATTGTAAATGTTGGAAAGGAACTTTATATCTGCGTGGGTGAATTTGAAACAAATGATAGCGCAGATTTAATCGAAGCACAGAAGACGTTGGCTGAATTTAAATATGAGAACAAGAAACAATTTGATAGTTGTTATCCCATACGTATGAGATAGAATTTAGGAGGAGAAATGAGTATTGACAAGAGTTTGAAAATGAAGGGTAAATTGGTGAGACCCAGAAATGTATTTACGAGGATAGAACGTATCAAGATACTTAAGGACGAAGGCAAATGGGAGCCAACGATGTCTGTCTTTGGTATCCCAAAGGTAAAAGCAGTTAAGATAAAACGAAAAGGAAAGTCCGAGAAGAAGGTTGCAAAAGCGGAAGCAGCAGAAGCAACACCAGCCGCAACAGCAACACCTGCCGCAGCGCCTGCCGGGGAAAAGGGAAAGACGAAGAAATAATGATTGCATACAGGATGTCTAAACTAGACTCCTCTGGAATTAGAAAGGTCTTTGACCTTGCGCAAAAAATGCAAAATCCGGTGAACCTTAGCATAGGTCAGCCGGATTTTGACGTTCCTGGGGAGATTAAAACAGAGGCCATCAAGGCTATTAATGACGGTTTTAATAAATATACCGTGACGCAAGGGACACCAGAACTTCGCGATGTATTGATCAAACGTCTTCAGAAGGAACGAGGCGTAAACGCCGAGAGCATCATGATTACATCGGGGGTCTCAGGCGCATTGACATTGGCATTCATGGTATTGGTCAATCCTGAAGATGAGGTTGTTATTCCAGACCCTGCCTTTGTTAGTTATAAACATTTAACCAATTTTTGCGGCGGCAAAACGGTGTTTGCGGACACGTATCCCGATTTTAAATTGACGGCTTCACGTATCCAGCCCCACATTACAAAAAAAACCAAGATACTCATCATCAACAGCCCTGCCAATCCAACCGGCGCAATGTGTACTACCCAGGAATTGAAAGAGATTGCTGAACTGGCAAGGAAACACAACCTGCTTATCGTATCAGATGAAATATATCATGACTATGATTACGAACATCAGTTTGATAGTATCGGCAGGTACTATGAAAAGACCTTGATTCTGGACGGGTTTTCGAAGTCATTTGCTATGACAGGATGGCGGATGGGCTATGCTGCTGGGCCAACCAGAATCGTCAGTGAGATGATCAAATTGCAGCAATACACATTTGTCTGTGCGCCTTCTTTTGCCCAGTATGCCGTATCCAGGTCATTGGGGACGGATTT
>Ga0209324_10003002_pt1 | contig 11555 bp, 10 predicted proteins | sample Rifsed19ft3_FD_184015 | JGI IMG/M metagenome (GOLD analysis project Ga0209324, IMG submission 184015) | Soil microbial communities from Rifle, Colorado, USA - sediment 19ft 3 (version 2) | ecosystem: Environmental > Terrestrial > Deep subsurface > Rock core/Sediment | place: Rifle, Colorado...
GTGAATCGGTATCACGCTACGTTCGGGACGTAGAAACACTGGGTTCAATTCCCAGCACCCCGACCAAGAATTAAAAGAACCTAAACGAAGTCAGTAGGAGTAGATTTCGCTTCTCTTAAACCAGAGCTTCTTTTCAAACAAGGCTTCTTCTTTATTTCCAGACGCGTGAACCAGGTTTAAAGTTGTTCTTTTTTGAGAGTTGGACAAATAGGCTGAATCAAGAGAAAGGTCTCCTCTAATCGTGCCCGGGAGAGCCTCCGAAGGAAACGTGTGGCCGATTATTTTTCTGACAATTTGGACTGCTTCTGGGCCTTCAAGAAGAAGCGCCATAACAGGACCGGATGAGAGAAACTCCATATTCCACATCCTGACCATTTTCCCTATCTTGTATGGGTCGTTCGTGCCTAAATTCTCATTGGCATCAAGTCCATACTTCTGATAGTTCTCTAGAGTTTTCTTTCCTACGGAGGTTAGATAGTCTTTTTTGTCAGGATAATGCTTTCCAACCTGGGTTTTATCTACCCAAATGAGCTTGGCCGCCACCAGCTTTAATCCCACCCTCTCAAACCGGGCCATTATCTCCCCTATTATTCCCCGCCTTACCCCATCCGGTTTTACCAAAACAACGGTTTGCTCTTTCATTTGATTAGCTTTTCGAATCTTTCCGAGTTCTCATAAGGACCAATTATAGCCAAATTTAGCTTCTTGGGAACAAAAAGTTTTTTGGCCTCAAAAAGAACATCTTCAATTGTTACTTTGTCTACAGCCTTAAATACTTCCTCCGGAGTTTCAATCTTTTTGAGAAAAAGCTCGGATTCCCCAAAAAACTCATTTACCCCTTTCGTATCCTCAAGAGCCAAGGCCATATGCCCCTTGAGATACTCCTTGGCTTTGGTAAGCTCGGGGGAGGAAATGGGATAGCGGCCGTCGGCCAAGCCGTAATGCTGGTCCAAAACCACTTTTATGGCCTCGTCCACCCTAACCACATCAACTCCTGCATACGTACCCATATAGCCCGTATCCTGATATCTTTGGGTTTCGGTCTTTACCGCATAGGCAAGGCCTCTTCTTTCTCTTACCTCGGTAAATAGCCTTGAACTCATTCCTCCACCTAAGATTACGGAAAGAATTGCCTCGGCAAACCGGCCCTTGTAGCCCCTGGGGTTACCCCTAAATCCCAATATGAAATGGGCTTGCTCTTTCTTTTTGGAATGAAGTTTAAGTTGTGAACCCTTTTGGCCTCCTTTTATTTTTGTCTCTTTTCCCTCAAGTCCACCTTTTTTAAGTTCTCCAAAATATTTTTCAGCAAGTCTTACCACTTTGTTTCTTTTCACTTTTCCGGCTACTGTTAAAAGCATATTTTCAGCATAGTAGTATCTCTTTCTGTATCGAATGAAATCATCTTGCATTATATTTTTCACCGTATTGGGGGTACCGCCGATGTCCCTTCCTAGAGGAGTTTTGTCAAAAATGAGTTGTTCAAATATATCCCCTATCCTTATCATCGGAGTATCCTCATACATCGCAAGTTCCTCAATTATCACTCCTTTTTCTCGTTCTATTTCCTCTTCTTTAAGAATGGGATTTAAAATCATGTCTGAAAGAACGTCGAAGGCTTTTTCGAGGTGCCCCGCATGTGCTTTTATATAGAAATTGGTCCAGTCTTTAGAGGTTCCCGCATTGGTCTCTGCACCTATTGAATCTACCACCTCAGCAATTTCTTTGGCTGTGGGGCGCTTTTTACTGCCCTTAAAAACCATGTGTTCCAAGAAGTGGCTAATTCCGTTTGTTCGAGCGTCTTCGAAGCGCGAACCGGTCTTCACCCAGACCGTAAGGGTTGCCGATTCCAGATTGGGCATGGGAGAAACAACAACTTTAAGACCGTTTTTTAGAGTAAATCTCTTGTAATCCATTCTAAAGGCCAATTCTAGCAATCAACCCCTTGTATTACCAGTAGAAAAAGGTATTTAATTTAAACTACATGGCAAGATACTCCCACCAGATCATAGAAAGCTTTGAGGCAAAGGCTCTTAAAAAAAGACCTTTTACGATAAGAATTGCCGATTGGCTAACTTCCTCTTTTGGAAGCATCGCCTTCCTTTTGGCTAATCTTGTCTTTTTTTCTGCCTGGATTCTTATAAATACCGGAAGGGTTCCTTCTGTCCCCGTCTTTGACCCCTTCCCTTTTATTCTTCTGACCATGGCGGTCTCCCTTGAGGCAATAATGCTGGCAATAGTAGTCCTTATGAGCCAAAACAGGCAAAGCTATATCAGTACCCTTCGGGAAGAACTGGACATGCAGGTCAACCTGATATCAGAAAGGGAAATCACCAAGGTTCTTAAACTCTTAAAAGAAATCAGAAATAAGCTTGCGCAAGAAGAAATAGCCGATCCTGAACTTGAAGAAATGATCAAAAGAGTCGACACTTCTTATATAGAAAGACAGCTTGAAGAACAACTATCCATCAAATCTAATTCAATCGCAAAAGAGGTAGTCAAACCTTTAAGCCGGGTAACCGAAAAGGTAGAAAAGACAATCCTTCCCAACAAATAACTACATCTTCTCGGGAGTTTCTATTCCAAGTATCACCAGGCCGTTTTTGAGAACTTGTCCTGTGGCTGAGGTTAATATAAGCCTGAATTTCTCGTTTTCTCCCCCGATAATCCTGTGCTGATTATAAAAATTGTTGTACTTTTGGGCCAGCTCAAACAAATAATTGGCCAGAAGGTTTGGAGAGTAATTCTTAGCGGCAAGCCCAATCATCTCGGGAAACCTGACTAAAGTTCGAAGAAGCACAAGCTCTTCGTTATTTAGGGAGGCGGCTGCCCCGGAAGACGATTTATTGCCTGCTTTGGCCAAAACGCTGTTTGTTCTGGCCACCGTATACTGCAGATAGGGGGCGGAGTTGCCTTCCAGGACAAAAATCTTTTCCCAGTCGAAAATAATGTCGGTCAGGGGCTGGTGCATGAGGTCGAAATACTTGATTGCCCCAATGCCTACGGCTTTTGCAACCTCCTCTTTTTCCTTTTCCGAAAGCCCCCTGCCTGTTTCCGACTTTTCTATGATACCTTTGGCCCTCTGGATAGCCTCATTTAAGACATCTTCGAGCTTTACGCTTTCCCCTCTCCTGGTAGACATTTTGCCATGGGCAAACCGTATCAAACCATGAGCTACATGTACAAACTCTTTTTTATCAATCCAACCTAAAAGCCTTGCAATTTCAAAAAGCTGACGAAAATGAAGTGTTTGGTCTGCTCCAACCTCATATATAAAAAGGTCTGGGCCCCATTCCCCCAACCTGAACTTAATAGTTGCCAAGTCACGGGTCAGATAGGTGGTTGTTCCGTCGCTTTTAACAATAATCCCCGGTGGCATGCCTGGAAGCTCAACAATCAAAGCTCCCTCGCTTTTGATAATAAGGTTCTTTTTGGTTAATTCCTCGATGACGGCCGGCATTTTGTCATCGTAGAAACTTTCCCCGTAGGCATAATCAATGGCAACTCCCAAAAGCTCATATATCCTTTCGAATTCGGCCAGAGATGTTTTGACTATCTCTTCCCAGATTTTTCTGGCCTGGCTATCCCCCTCTTCAAGCTTTTTGAACCACATTTTAGCCTCATCATGCAAAGAAGGGTCATTAGCTTCTTTTTTGTGGAAATCTACATAAAGCTCCTCAAGTTTATCGATGGAAAGTTTGGCCGGGTCCAGATTTTGGCTGGTAATCTGGTAAAGAAGAGCTCCAAACTGGGTTCCCCAGTCTCCCAGATGGTTATCCCCGATTACCTTGTAGCCAAGCCTTTTATACAAATTGTAAAGAGCCTGGCCGATAACGGTTGAGCGTAAATGTCCTATTCCGAAGCGTTTTGCTATATTTGGAGAGGAGTAATCAATAACAACGGCCTTTCCATTACCTAAATCCAGACTTCCGTATTCCTCCCCGTCTTTGATTATTCTCTTGAATTCCTCTTCTAAGGCCTCGTTTGAAAGGTAAAAATTGATAAAGCCAGGTCCTGCAACCTCGATTTTTCCTATAATTTTTGAAAGCTCCTTATCCTTGCGAAGTTTTTCAACTATGTTTATGGCCATTTCCTTTGAGTTTTTTCCCGAAATAATCGAGGGGTGTTTCCGTGTACCAATATATGATCCGTCTGGCCATTTTTCTGTCTTGATAATGGTAAAAGCCTGAAGAGCTATATTTGACGAATAATCTCCAAATTCCTCATTTTCGGGAAATTCTAGGCTTATGTCATCTATTCCAGAGGCTTGTTTAATCGAATTTATTATTAAATCTCTCAACATCAATCTTATATTACAATTTCTGAGTTTTTTTTACTACTAACTCCCCGTTTAAAGACTTAGTGCTATAATACAGACCATGAAATCTGAACTCGAACCAATTTGTTTTAACTGCCAACATTGGCATATTGATAAGTCGGCCCTGGATGCAAAGCATCAGGATATTGCCAGAAAAATAGCCGAAGGGACAAATATCCCGGTTTTTTTCGGCAAATGCAGGGCATGGTATCTAAACCCGGCCGGCGAGGAAGTAATATTTGACCAAGGTACTCTATCTCCCACCCCTTGTCAGGCCAGAGACTTTGAAGCTCAAATCCTTTTTAAACCTCTCGTCCTTAAGGGTTAAGCAATTTAAATCCTCTCCCATCTGTTTCAATTTCGACATCTCCCATTTCATCCGTTCTTTTTATTTGAATACCCAAATCCTTTAACATCTTTAAAACTTCCTGATGAGGATGTCCGTAGGAATTATCTTTACCGACCGAGATAACTGCCAATTTAGGCATACTGGCCTTAAGAAGCTCGAGGGCAGTTCCATTCCTAGAACCATGATGAGGTATTTTGATATAGTCAACCAGCTCTATTGAGTTTTTTGCCAAAATTTCCTCAATAATTTTGGGCCCGATATCGCCCGTAAAAAGAGCCTCGAAATCCCCAAATTTAAGATTGTAGACGGTAGAATAGTCGTTTAAATCCAGAGATTTTTGTTCTAAGATTGATTCGGAAGGGTGTAGTATCTCTATCTGTATCAAACCTAACCTGATGACCATCCCCTCCTTAGGATTGACTACCCTGCTCTGATTACTCCCTACCGCCTTTTCTAGCACTTCATAGCTTCGAGCGCTAGAATTGAGCTTACTGACCAGAAAAGTATCTACTTTATATCTTCTAAAGACTTCGATCAGTCCGGTAAAGTGGTCTGCCTGGGGATGGGTCAAAATGACCAGTTCGACCTCCCTATCCCAAAAAGGCATATATTTCGAGAGACATTCCAAGACCTTATTGTCCGGTCCTCCATCGGTTAATATTTGCAAATTCCCATAAGTTGCCAAAATCGCGTCCCCCTGCCCGACGTCACAGGCGATTATATGCAGTTTTTTGTCCGGATAGGCCAAAACCGCTCCCCAAACGGTTAAAGTGATTAAGGCCAAGACTGAAAAAAGGTACTTTGGGCGCATTTTATCCGAAAAAGTCAACTACAAAGACAAACCAGCTCGTAAGCGGATATGTCAGATATAAAATCATACGGCCCAGAAAAGGAAAAAGTAAACCCACAAGGCCTGCTACCCCGCTTATAACCATAATCAAGGGCACGCTCCATAATACCAAGGCATTTATAATTGGTGACAGAATATTGAAGCTTCCAAATGTAACAAACAATATCGGAGCAACTCCGATTTGTGCGGCCAAAGAGGTGGACATCCCTTCCCTGATAACCGCAGGCAATATCTGAATCTTTTTGTTTATCCTCTCCTGAAAAACAATCAACGAGCCTGTGGCCACGAAAGAGAGAATAAAACCAAGATCCCTTATCCAGGCGGGCTTAATAATAAGCATCAAAAGCCCGGTTATTACCAGAACCCTGAAGCTCTGGGAAAGTCTGCCTACTTCCTGGGCTGTAAATACAAGGCTACCCATAATAGCAGCCCTGACAATCGGGGCATCAAATCCGCTCAAAACGGCATAAAGCCAGATACCAACCAAAACAAATACAATTGCAAGTCTTCTTTTGAGCAAAAATGTTGTAATTCCAACCAAAAAACCTGCCACCAGGGTTATGTTTGTGCCTGAAGCAACCACGACGTGGACCACTCCGGTATTTTTGAGTTTGTCCCAAAAATCTTTTCCCAAACTGCCTTTGGAACCCAAGGTTATACCCGCAATCAGACTGGCGTGGGGTTCGGGAAGACTATCCTGGTAAAAATTAATCAATCTCTTGCGAAAATTTGGCAAAATTCCCTGATTTTCTTTAACACTTAAAAGTTTGGCACTAACCAATTTATTTTGGGAAACAACCCCTTCTACCACTACCTCATCACCATAATAAACTTCCGGAAAGGGGTCTAAATAAACAATTAAATTTTCTAAAACAAGTCTTTGATAGTTTTGTTGTCTTATGGGTTCTTGTAAAACCTTTGTTGAAATTCTTACTTTTTGTCCATCGGTTACCGGGGTTTTAAAAGTCAAAATTCTCAGTAAAGCGACGAAAAACAAAAGCCCCCAAAACAAGAATTTCATCTAGTAGACACTTACTTTGTCTTTTATTTTGTCGAAGACATATTGTTTCAAAACTGCTTTTGTCAAAAGTTCCTCTATATTTGAGTAAGGGCGGTGTTCAATGATGTTCTGGGCGTAAACAGGGCCTATTCCTGGGAGAGTCTCCAGGTCTCTCTGGCTGGCGGAGTTGATATTCACCAAAGAAGAGGTACCACTCCCCCGGGTATCGCTTACCCCCAAAGTCCCGCCCGAAAAATTAGCACTCAAGGAAATTGACTGCTCACCTACTCCCAAGATGTAAATTTTTTGCCCGTCCAAAAGGGGGGCTGCCCTGTTAAGATTTTTCTCGACCCAGTCCCTGTCGGCGTTTGGAGAAAGTCCTCCGGCCGCCACCAACAAGTCTTCAATTCTTGCTCCCTTTTCAAGTTTATAGACCCCAGGTTTTTCAATTCCTCCGGCGACTTCTACGATTAATTCTGGAGTTGTCTCTTGGGCCCCTGTAGTGCTTTCCAGAACCTCGATTTTGCTTGTGCCCAGATTTAGTTCGTTTCTGGCAAACAGCACCCCTAGGCCCACTACAATCGCTCCAAGAAAAAATATCAAGATTTGGTATTTAAACCTGAAAAGAAAGCCCTCCCAACCTTCCTTTAGGCTTTCTAAACTCCCTTGAGGGTCTTCGGGCAGCATCTTTTAGCCTATTCGGTTACGAAATTGATAAGTTTGCCGGAAACAAAAACCGTATTTTTAACCTTTTTCCCTTCAATCCAAGACTTTATTTTGGCCTCAGCCCTTGCCTGATCCTCAACCTTGGGCTGATTGGTCGAATCCTGCTTTCCGATTGTTAGGGTGGCTCTTAGCTTTCCGTCTACCTGAATGATAATCTCTACCTGCTCGACCTTAAGAAACTCAGAATTGTAGCTTGGCCAAGGCTGATTATGAATCGAGAATTCCTCTCCCAAAACCTCTACCCAGATTTCCTCGGTCATATGGGGAGCAAAAGGCGCAAAAAGAAGCACCAGAGTCCTTAGGGCTTCATCCCACTCGGCACAGCGGATATTTCCTTTAGCTTTTTTGCCTCCAGCCTCGGATTTATCCCTCAAAAGGTTTACAAACTCCATTAAGGCTGAAATCGTAGTGTTATACTTTAAATTTTCCAGGTCTTCGCTAACTTTCTTTATAGTTTGATGCATTTTGACCAGTACTTCCCGGCTGTCTTTTTCCTCGGTTAAAACGGTATTTCTATGTTCAGCATAGAGATTCCAGACTCTGTCTATAAACCTTCTCATACCCTCAATTCCGGTATCTCTAAAGTCCCCTCCAGCATCAAAGGGCCCCAAAAACATCAAGTAGGCTCTAAGGGTATCGGCCCCAAACTTTTTGATATATTCATCCGGAACCACAATGTTACCCTTGGATTTGCTCATCTTTGCCCCTTCTTTGATAAGCAGGCCGTGCGCATAAAATCTGGTAAAGGGCTCTTCGAAGTCAATGAGGCCGAAATCTCTAAAAACCATGGCCAAAAAGCGCGAGTAAAGAAGATGAAGAACAGAATGCTCGGCTCCCCCGATATACATGTCCACCGGAAGCCATTTTTTGCTTATTTCAGGATCCCAGGCGGTATTCTTGACTCCTACGCTTGGATAACGAAGGTAATACCAAGCGCTATCTAGGAATGTGTCGGAAACGTCGGTTTCCCTTCTGGCCTTCTCCCCACAGCTTGGACATTTGACCTCGTAAAATTTAGGCTCTGTGGCTAGAGGCGAAACTCCGGTTCCCCTGGGGCGATAATCTTCAACATAGGGAAGCTCAACGGGCAAATCTTCCTCGGAAACCGAATACCACCCAGGCATATCTTTTTGCTCCCCTTTCCCTTTTGAGGCACAGTCTTCGCAGTAAATCATGGGAATAGGAGGTCCCCAGTAGCGCTGCCTGGAAATCAACCAATCGCGTAGGTGATAATTTGTATGGCGGTTTCCCCAACCTTTAGCCTCGATTTCCTGCCAAAGGCTTTTGTCAGGCTCCTTTTTTACAATCTCTATCTCAAATTTCTCGGCAAATTCTCTATCCCGCTCGTCGTGGGCAGGAACAGCCATGATTGCCCCTGTTCCGTAGCCTGCCAAGACATAATCCGAAATCCAAATTGGAATTTCCTTGCCTGTTAAGGGATTTATTGCATAGGAACCCGTAAATACTCCGGTTTTTTCTTTATCAATTTCATCCGAGCCTGAAGTCTGATACTTCTTGATATATTCTGATACCTTTCTCTTGTTCTCTTTAGAGGTAACTTTCTCTACCCATTCCGAATCTGGGGAAAGAACAAGAAAGGTCGCTCCGTTAATAGTATCCGGGCGGGTGGTAAAAACCTCTATCTCGGAATCTCCTGCCTCAAACTTAATCATCATTCCCTCAGACTTGCCTATCCAGTTCCTTTGGGCTATTTTAACCTTCTGGCTCCAATCTATTTTTTCTATATTTGCCAAAAGCGACTCTGCATAGAGGTTGCCGTCGGGTCTTTTACCTGTGGCCAGCCTGAAAAACCATTGTTCTAGCTGTTTGGTTTGAACCTCACTGCCACAGCGCTCACATTTTCCCGCTATCACCTGCTCGTCAGCCAATACGGTTTTGCAGGATGGGCACCAGTTAACCGGAGCCTTGGCTCGATATGCCAAACCAGCCTTGAACATTTTTACAAAAATCCATTGGGTCCACTTGTAGTATTCAGGATCGTAGGTTTCCAAGGTTTTTCCCCAATCAAACGAATTTCCGGTTGCGTGAAGCTGTTTATAGAAGCGTTCCTGGGTCTTTTTGGCAAGCTTGGCCGGGTGCTCGCCTATCTTGATTGCATAGTTTTCGGAATGGATTCCGAAACCGTCAAGCCCGATAGGCTCAAATACGTCATGACCCTGCATGCGCATGAATCTGCCGTAGATATCGGCTCCGGTAAAGGCGTACATATTTCCTACATGCAGGCCCTCCGCGGATGGGTAAGGAAACATCATCAGGTTGTAAAAAGGCTTCTTTGCCTTCTCTAGATCGGGAGAATAGCTAAGCTCCTTTAGCCAGCGCTCTTGCCATTTGGCCTCAATGGTGTTACTGTCTAAACGCCCTGCCGTCATATAAAAGATTATACTGCCAACTAACTTTTCCTGCATCAAGTAGTAAAAAATAAATAGAACATATAACATCAAAAAAAGGCAGGAATAAAAAAACCTTTAAAACGTCTTGATAAGATAAAAATATTAAGTACTTCCCCAAAAAAGAGGCTTTTAAAGAATAATTGCCTATTTTTCGGAACGAAAAGCTCGTTTTTATTCCTAGCAGACGGGTAAGCAGAGTGATTTTTCAGGAACAAAAACAAAACAAGCCTAGTTTGGGCTGAATTTCCTCAAAAAAAGAGAATTTAATACAATCTCCGCATATTTCCGCAGTACAAATTCTACGCACGAATAGTTTGCTAAAACGAGGTGAAATTCATATAAATCGGATAAAGATATGATTTGGAGTGATAGAGATAGGTCTATGAATATGGATGCGGAAATTAAACTATGACAAGCCGTGAAATAACTCTCTATAAAAAAGATACATTGTGCTTCTGAAAGGCTATTGACATACCTCTATGGCTTATTAATTATAGTATAACGCGTATAACTTGTATAACTTAGCCTTAAACTGCCAATGAGCATTTCACCAAACAATCAACAAATAAAAGACAGGTTTATCGAATATCTAACTTCAATGGGGGTATCCAACGTTTCTCTGAAGTTCTATTCTTCCGACCTTAATCACTTTTGTGGCTGGTCCATCTTCAAACTCCGCTCCTTAGGGGTTCTGGCAGAATCATTTGAAGAGGTGGTCCCCTTTCTTTCTACGAAGCTGTCTCGGGAATATCTTAACTATTTGAATCAAAACAATCCTGCAACCAAAACGGTTAATCGCCGCCTTTCAACCCTTAGGCATCTTGCTAGGTTCCTTATTTCAAGCCAAATCCTCGATTTAAACTTCATGGACGGGATACAGAATCTTTCTTCCCAGATTGCCGGTAGTGTTGATCCTCTAATTGCTAATTTTCAAAGGCATTTAGAGAGTCAGAAGGTATCTAAGAACACTATCAAAGGATATCTTTCTGATGTAAGGCACTTTATTAATTGGCTCGAATCAAGATCAAATCAGCAAACTCTAACCAGTAATCACTAATTATTATGCCCAATCTGCCTTATATTTCACCCGAACTTTTAAGCCAATATCAAAGAGAAATTTCTTCTCAAGCTAGCCGGGCTACAGCCAAACGTAAAACAGCCTCCCTTAAGCAATTTCTGGGCTGGGCACACAAAGAAGGCTACGTTCAAGAAAATTTAGCGGATAAATTAAGCGCTCCTCCTTCCTATGCTGTGCCTCCTTCCCAACCGCCCGCCCCTCAGAAAAAATATTCCCCCAGATTGATTCTTGGATTCGGAATCTTGACAGTATCCGTAATTTTGCTATTTTTGCTCGTAAAGAAGCTCAAGCTCCCTGTTCCCTTCCGTCCGGCTCCCGCTTCAGAGATCACAACCGTGACGGCCACACCCATCCCCACGCCTGTGGCTGAAAAACCGGTTGATACAAGTACAATCATCGCCGAACTAAAACAAGAAGCCATAAAGCTGGTTCAACAAACTCTTGAATGGGCTTCTTTTGAAGAAGGAAATTTAAGAATCGGCGGAGCGCCTGTGTCTTCTTTGCTTCTGTCTACAGGAGACACAACCGACGGCGATATTACCATCAATCCCGACGGGTCCGGAATTGCCCACTTTCTCTTTGAAGGAACGGGCCAAAATTTCTTAAATGCCCAAGCACCCAATCTAACCTCAGGCTCGCTTTATTACGGAATTGTTGCCAATAACGCAACCGGTTATGACCTCATAAGGCTTCAAAATGGGTCAAAACCTATCACTCGATTTAGCGTGGATGCCAAAGGGAATACTTATGCTGCAGGAGATTTAAATGTCGCCGGAGACATTCAGACCTCAGGCATAGATAGGTTGTCATCGACCGGAGCTCTAAC
>Ga0209324_10003005_pt1 | contig 11553 bp, 9 predicted proteins | sample Rifsed19ft3_FD_184015 | JGI IMG/M metagenome (GOLD analysis project Ga0209324, IMG submission 184015) | Soil microbial communities from Rifle, Colorado, USA - sediment 19ft 3 (version 2) | ecosystem: Environmental > Terrestrial > Deep subsurface > Rock core/Sediment | place: Rifle, Colorado...
GACTTTACAATCTCAGCAACCTTTGGAGATTCGACACGAATCAGATTAGCATTATTAACGTGTTGATAGATTTGTTTAGCTATATCAAAGGTGTTATTATCAGAACAATAAATTACTCTTGGAATATTTTCAATTCCCCACTCCTTGTTGGCAGGATCAATCCTCTCTGGACAAAAACAGAGACCATAATTGTCTCCAACTTTAAACCCTCTTTTTTGAATAATCTCTTGAATTCTATCAGTTGTTCCAACTTCAATACTACTTTCTAAGATGATCCCGTCTCCTTCCTTTGATGAATCCAAAAATTTTTCAACAGCAGATATTACAAAAACTGCAGAATCTGTATTTTTGTTTGGAATTGGGGTAGGTACACAAATTATTCCAACTTTAGACATGTCAGTTTTTATTGGATTTAATAAAATCTCCAAATTTTTTTGTTCTTTACATTTTAGGAACTGTTCTTTCAGATAAATTTCAGAATCCATCAAATGATTTTCATTTAGTCTTTTTACTCGATTTTCATTAACATCAATACATCGTACTTTTAATCCAGATGAAGCCAGCCTTACTGCTAATGGAAATCCAACATATCCCAGGCCAAAAATTTCAATAAAATAGAATTTTTTCTTGACGTTTTCCAGAGTTTTTGATAAGGTCATTATTATGAATTTGGTGAGTTTACAACAATTTTTAACTATTTGTTTTTAGTTTATCTTACGAGTCTTTTTTGCGATTAATTCTTCATAGATTTCTTTCTCTCTTTTCTCAATTTTTTCTTGGTCAAATTCTAGTGCCTTATTCTTGCACTTGACTGAAATTTCTTTATAAAAATTTTCATCTGATAATAACTTTGAAATTTTTTCTGAAAACGATTCTGGTGTTCTATCAGCAAAGACAGCAATATTCTCTAGTCCATCCGAAAACTCCTTGTTAGGTTTTGGGATCACTACTGGAATGCCTGTAGCCATAGCTTCAATAACAGGAATGGGCAACCCCTCTAAGTTAGGATCATATGCAAGAGCAAACACTTTAGCAGATCTATAGTAATTTTGAATCTCGTTATGTGGAACCGTATCTTTAATGATGACTTTATTTTCTAACTTTTCATTTTGTATTAGTCTTATGAGATTATCATATTCTTTACCCATTCCGATTATGAGACAATGTGCATTTACATTTTTCATTGCCTTTACTAAACAATGATGATTCTTTTCTTTGATTAAATTTCCAACTGAAATAATGAGTGGGGATGATAATCCTGAAATTAATTTAGAGTTTTCAAATTTTTTACAATTAACTTTATTGTACAATAATTCAGGTTTTTTTCCAACATGTTTTGTAACATATGATTCGATTATCTTGTAAACAATTGTTATCTTATCTGCATTTTTAAGAACAAATGATTCTAAAAATTTTTCCGAATATTTTAGTGCAAGATATTTTTTTAAATTTGTTTTTTTTGCAATCTGTCTTTGAAAGTCATATTGGGTATGTAAAGAAACAAAAAAAGGTATTCCAAGTTCTTTTGAACATTTTGCAGCAAACCATCCTTGTAAATATGGATTATATGCTCTGATAACATCCGGTTTTAATTCCTTAACTAATTTAATTATTGAATTAACATGCTTTTTTCTATCTTTGATCCTGATTTTTCCAACAGGATGTATTTTAAATAAGGCGTTACCCGCCATTGATTTTACTTTTGTCTCATCCACATCTTCTTCAATAAATGAAATTACATGTACTTCATCAAAAAAATTATCTGGATTGAAATATCGTTCTTTAACCTCACCTTTTTCATAATATGATATTAATGGATCATTAGGAAACACACATAATATTCGTATCATATATTATCACAATTCCTTCTTTTCAGCTTCAACATAAAATGCCACACTATCTTTTTCATAACCTGTGTCTTTTTTTAACAACATTTTTAGAATTTTTTCAAAATTATAAAATTTGGAAAGAAGTTTTGGAATAACATTTGCTAAATCTAATTTCGGTGATCTAGTACTCAATCGTGGATAGGTATTAAAGAAAAATAAGGAAAATTTTGAAAAATATCTTTCAATATATTTTACTTCAGTATACGTCAGTTTTGATGAACGGTATCTTCGATTATTTGGAGTTGTAAGAAAAAGTTTTCCATTTTTTTTTAAACTTTTTCTAATCTCGATAACTGTTTTTTTAATACTTGGATATATAACACATTCATTACAACTTGATGTCTTTACCACTTCTATATCATTTTTTTTTGCTACTTCTAAAATATTTGCACAAATAACATAATCAATAGATTCATCAATAAACGGTAGATGCGTCATTGATGCACAAATATTCTCAATTTCTGGAAATTTTTTTTTGCTCACCTTCAAGTCATTTAGTACTAGATCAAGATTTATCCTAAAATTACTTGCATCTAGTTCAGAACTAATAATTCCAATCCCTCCCCCTATATCGAGTATCGTTTTATTTGTAATCCCTTTAACCCGGGACAACAAGTAAAAGCGTACATCAAAATCATCTCCCCACCAATAATTTGGATCTATGTTTTGAATTTTTTTCTTTATTATTTCTGAGCTTAACATCTGGACATCAATATTACATGCTGTGACTGGATAGAATTTCAAAGATTCTATCAGATGCTTTTCCATCATTCAAATAATTGTATTTTTCTATCATTGTTTGGCGACCGTTTTTTAATTTTTCTAGATGTAAACTTTGAATTAGTATTTCATTAATAGTTTTTTCTAACTCATTATAGTTTTTAATCAGAATTGAAGCATTATAATCAAAATATCTTACATAAGGTTCAATCTCTTCATTTGTAAAATTAACTTGAATCAATGGTTTGTCTAATAGTATTGCTTCTATGCCTACTGATGACCAGTCAGTAAGTACAATATCTGATGCAGAAAATAAAGTAGGAATTTCCATTTCGTATGTAATAAGAAATTTTAAATTTTTACATTTATCTTTTATAGCTTTTACTTTATTTTCACTAAAATTCTGTGATGCCACTTTATATGTTGGATGAATCTTTATCACCACTTCATAATTCTTTTTATTACAAAAATCAATAAAATCAGAAATCCAGTTTTCGTCATCTTCATGCCATCTAGACATTGCTAATACTACTAATTTTTTAGTTGAATCAATTTGAAATTTTTTTTCAAGATCAATCTTACTCTCCATAGAATTTAAATTCTTGAATTTATCGTATCGTGGACCTCCCATAACCATAATTTTGTCCATTCTATATCCTAAAGTCTGTAATACTTCTGAACCCTGATATCCTTCAACAAAAATCTTTTTTGCATGAAATCCATCTGCAAATATTGGTGATGGCGTGGGTGGACTAGGTAGTATACAATAGCTAATAATACTATATTTTTCAGCTATTTCTATAGCTAAATTCTCAAGCATTTCAGCTGTCCCACTGTCAACAATTGTTTTTATTTTCATTTTCTTAAAAATATGTTCAAGTAATATTGTAATTGCTATGGAACGATAAACTTTGTAAAGTAAATCTGGAAATAACTCCTTTAATCCTATAATCTCACTATGCTCCTGCATTCTGTGTTCAAGCTCATTTTTTATATGAATTCCATCCATGTTTCTCATTATGGCATCATGCAAAATATTAATCTCTTCAAAAAAACTAAGAAAAACTTCATCATTTTTTGATAACATCATACTTGTTGATATGTCAGTGGTAACAATATGATAAGGTATTTTCTGTAAACCAAGTTTTTTCAATACTGGTTGAATTGGTCTTAAATAGATATCCAATCGTGACGCTGTTAAAAATAAAATACAAATTGCGTTATTTTTTGCACTTGTATTTTCGATCTTTTTATCAATTTTTTTTAAAATCTCTTTAATAGTAGTATCAAAATTCTTCATTCTGATTGATGATTTTTTCATACGTAAAGAAAGAAATTTTATAAAAAATTTTAATAAAATATTTAGATTTCTCCATGAAAAATTACCTCCAAAAATATTCTTTACAAAATTGATTGTTCTGATTTTTGCATTAAATTCTATATTTTTTTTATCATTTATTCCATCATTTTTTAAAAATATTATATTCTTATTTCTGATAAAGCCAACTTTTAATTCACTTTTGTATCCCAACTCTTGTGCAATTTTTTGAATAGCAAAAAAAACAGGTGAATACCTCTCAAAAACAAAAACTGTACTTAATGGTTTTTCTAATAAAGTTTTAGCCTTAACGATACTAAATAATTGGAGTAACAGCAAAAATTCAAAACCTTTGAACACATCAATTCCATTATATTTTATAGCGTCGAAAAACTGGATATACTGCTCTAGGATCTTTTTAGCTTTATGATATGTTTCTTCAGCTAATAGTCCTTCTTCAGGAAAAACTTCTGCTAAATTCAAAGAATAAATCTCATTTTTACTAAGATAATTATGAACCTCAAGATTATTTGTGACCACCCGAAAAGGTTTTTCTACATTTTTTAGATACTCTAAAAGGGTCGAATATCTAATTTCTTTACCATAAAAAGTAAGTGAATGGCACTCCATATGTTGTCTACTCTTCTATAGTTATATAATTCTAGAAAATGAAAACTTTCTTTATTACTCTCTAAACATTTACTTTTCCATGATATTGTTGAATTCCTTGGTTTAATCATGAAAATTATAATATAAATTTCTCGTAATTAGTCAAATTATGTAATTAGATTTTAATTTATCAAATCTCGAGATTTCCTAATTATTGAGCAACATTAGAGTGACTTATTCTGGGTTTATCGCTTTTGCAGTAGCATTAATTGGTATAATTACAGGAACAATTTTCGTTGTTATTGTTACAAGAAGGCTTAGCCCAGAGGAATTTGGTTTATGGACATTATTAGGAAGCTTAGTTTCTTATGTAACAATCATAGAACCAATTTTGACATATTGGACAACTAGGCAAATTGCTAGAGGTGAAAAAATTGGTAAAACTGCACTGTCAACAAACTCTATACTTGCTGTCGTGGGTTTTGCCATTTATTTTGTAATTGCCTTAATGGTTTCTGACTCACTTGATATCGATATATCGATACTTTTGTTAGCTTCTTTACTAATACCACTATCTTTTGTAAATAATCTACTAAATTCAATTTGTGCAGGATTTAAACCACAATCCATTTCTTACGGTATAGTAGCCTTTGAAACATCTAAAATTCCATTCGGAATTTTTTTTGTTATACTATTCTCACTTGGAATCTATGGTGCTATACTTACAACAATATTGGCAAGTTTAACTAAATTAATTCTCTTACTTATCATGTCGAGAGAAAAATTAATTGATTCCATAGATCGCAACTCTATAAAATTTTGGTTTCGTATGTCTTGGCTTACACTATACATGAATATTCATGGCTTTATTTACAAACTTGATGTATTGATTTTTTCTTTAATGACTAACTCTCTCTTTGGTCTAGCTATTTGGGGAGTAACGTCAGCTGCATCTAATTTTGTTGGAAATTCTGATAGAATATCTCAAGGTCTTTTTCCAAAATTATTGATTACTAGAAAAAAAGAAATGATTGAGGAAAATCTTAGACGTACAATGTTTTTTGCAATTCCAATACTTGGTGCAACAGTTCTTTTTGCCAAAGCGGCACTACATACCTTGAATCCTAAATATGTTGACGCAGATGTGATTGTAGTGATTTTAGCTTTTAGAACTCTATTCAATGTATTAACTGGATTCTTTTTTAATATGATGGAATCTTTTGAAGATGTTGACTTGGATAAAAAAGCACCCATAAAACTATTCATTAAGAGTAAATTATTCACCATACCAACTATTTGGTTAATTTTTTCTTTAATTTACGTAATTTCTTTATTCATATTCTTGTTATTTTTCACAGAGAAATCTGATATAGAATTAGTTTTTTATTGGTCGCTGATATTATTATTTACAACTATTCCATTTATGATATATGGAATTTTAACTGCAAAGCTGAAACACTTTGTTGTTTTCCCTATAAAATCCGTAAGTAAGTATACTATTGCAACAATAATAGCCGTAATACCCACATATCTTGTTGCAAATTCAACATTAACATATCCGCAAGCAATTTGGGAATTTTTACCACAGATAATACCTCTTGTTGTTATGGGAGGGGTAATCTATTTTGCAATAACATATGCTATTGACAAATCAACGAGGGAATTAGTCAAGATGATAATGGGAGAAATCTGGAAAAAATGATATTTTCACAATTAATTACCTTTATCTAACGTCATTATTTTTTAGCTAAAATATGATCTCTATCAAAGAAGATATAGAACCAGATTCTGATTGGAATAAACGTCTTTTAGCTTCAGGACTAGCTACTATATATCAAACAAAGGAATGGAGTAAAAATCTCAAAAACATTGGACAGAATCCAATCTTTTTATTATTTTATGAAAATAATGAAATTGTTGCCCAATTACTTGCTTCTGAAAATAAGAGATTTACCAAAAAAGGCTTAGTTAGAAACGTGCTAAAAAAATTATCTAGCAGAAAAATTATGCTGACATGGTCATATGGACCAATAATCTTTAATCAGAAATTAAATTCTAGTGTTTATATGGCATTGGAAAATTTTTTACTATCAAAAAAATATAAAATTTCTGGTTCTCAACATCCACTTTCAGTTCATGATATTTCATATATTAAACATCTTAAAACAAAACAGTGGGGAACTTTTTTGATAAATCTAAACAAATCGAAAAAAGAGATTTATGAAAAAATAGATAAGCATAGCGGAAGGAAAAATATTGAACGTGCGATGAAAAGAGGAGTAATTATCGAAGAGATTACAGAAAATAACTTGCAAGATTACGTGAATATTTTTAACATTTCAAGTGAATCTATGGGTAGGGAAAAAACCACTATTGAATACATGATAAACTGGTGGAAACTTCTTAGACCTCTTGGCTATTCTGGATTTCTCGCAAAAAAAGATGATAAGGTACTTAGTGGTATGTTCTTTTCTTACTTAGGAAAATTTATTATTGAAGGTGGAATTATACGTTCAGATGAAGATAAAAAAAATAATCTTTACTCGCAAGATCTAATAAAATGGAAAATTATTGAATGGGGAATTGATAATAAAATGAATTTTTACAATCTCGCTGGTTTTAACCCAAATCCAATCTCAGAAAAAGAAAAAGGAATTCTTCGTTATAAGAAAAAATGGGGAGGTGAACAAATATCTTATTGGCTTATCCAAAAATAAATTTGTTAGACATCAATTAAAATTATTTTGCAATATTTGCTTCATCAGTTAGTTGTAACCAATTTTGTGGAAGCGGTTCATTTGATGGTTTGAAACGTATCTCCAACATATCTCTGATTTTTGAAGGTCTTGGAATACCTGCTCTATGAAAACATAACTGTGGATTACATAGAACAGCTGTACCTGGTGGACCAATATTTTTGATAACATATTTAGGATCTTCAACAATCTCCATAGATAGATTGTATTGATGTCGTCCACCAAATCCCAATTTTATCAATTCCTTTGTTCTTTCTTTTGATTGTACATGTAGAGGCCCATGTTCTTCTGTTACATCTGATAGGTTTACGAACAATGTTATCCTGCTAGTATCTCTTCCGTCGCAATGCCAATGACTAGCAAATAATTCTTTTTTTGCCACAACCTCAGGTGGAACATGATGATTTCTCCACGCTAAAACATGGTGAACCTGAAAATCACTCCTATAATGTTGTTTTATAATAGTGGATATCTCATCAGTGATTAATTCTGCAATTTCTGGAATTTTTTTGTAAATTTGATTAACCATTCTGCTATAAACGATTCCTTCAAATTCAGTACGAATTGATGATTCATTGTTATCCTCAATCAAATAGTTGTATTTCGTTACAATTTTTTCAATTGTCGATGATTCAAAAGGAGTACCTAATGTTGTATATCCTTTAATGTTTAATTCAGATGCTTTGGGATGATTAGAATTTATTGTATTTTTTTTTGTTTTTAAATTAGTTAAAGTACCATGAATATTATGGGCAAATCCTGCATCATTTTTAAAAACTTTTTTGCCTAAATACAAATCTGTATTTACTCTTATAACATATAGCGCGTTTCTTGGGTTTTTGATTCCTTTTTTAATATATCCCCTCTTCATTAAATTCACAATATTGCACCTTTTATTAAATATTAAACTCAGACTCCAATATTGAGTCCAATTAATCCATATAGTGTTGTTTGAGATAATTATTTATGAATAACTTTTAACTATCATTTGTGAACAAAAAAATCCTATTCTTCACAGATGGTTGGTTTTTGAATTTTGGAATTGCAAAATTTTTTCAAGATAACCAAGATTATGAACTGTTTGCTATTATTGATGTAGAAGAAAAAGCAAAAAAATTTTTCCAAGAGCAAAATATTGTTAATTACAAAAAAATTTGGTTTTTTATTGATAACATTCACAAAAAAAATTCTAAACCTAATTATAATTATTTGGTATCTTTTGAAGAGAAATATAAGATAAACCTGTGGAGCATTGCATTTAGTGAACGAGAATTCTATCATTATAATACGATTCATAAATTTACCATTAAGGAAATTCTAAATCTTATAGAACAAGAATGTAAATTTTTTGAAGAAGTATTAGACTTTGTAAAACCTGATTTTCTTTCAATTATGTTAACTACTTCTCATCATCAAGAATTATTACGTGAAATATGCAAAGCTAGGGGAATAAAGATCCTTATGCTTGGTACTACCCGGCTCCGTCATGGAATGATGATTTCTGAAGAGGGAGGAATATTGGATTCAATTTCTAGATTACCTGATAAATCTAATATGAATTTAGAAGATCATTCAAAATATTTTGAAAAATATCATGCTACAAAAGAAATGAATGAATATAGAATCTCAAATTTCGAAAATAATACCATTGCTAGGTATGCTTCACTGTTAAAATTCTTCATTCTCCCACAGAGTATTTCATTCCAAAAAAGATATTGGAATTATGGAAAAACAAAAAGAAAAGTACTAAAAGAAAAATTCTTACATTTTCTTCGCAAAAAATATCGATTTTATTTTATTCAGAAAAATCTTATAAAAAATATCGATAATGAAATTCCTTTCATCTATTTTCCATTACAAATGGAACCAGAAAGAGTTCTTCTTATTGGTGCAAGATACTATACTAATCAATTGAGTGTTATAACTAATATTGCAAAATCTATTCCAATCAATTACAAATTACTTGTGAAAGAACATCCCATAATGAGTATTTGGGGGTGGAGAAATACAAATTTCTATAAACAAATTTTGGAACTTCCAAATGTTCGTTTAATTCATCCTTCAATATCTTCTGACGAAATGATCAAAAAATGCTCATTAGTAATTACTATTGCAGGTACAGCTGCACAAGAAGCTGCGTTTCATGGTAAACCAGCTATATCTTTTACAGAACAACTTTATTGTTTATTGCCTTCAGTTTATCGGATAAAAACTTTTGAAGAACTTCCATCTGCTATTGAAAAATCATTAAAAATCACCGTTGATAAAAATTCAATAGGAAAATTCATTGATCTAATGAATAAAGAAACTTTTGAGTTTCCTCTAGTAAAGATAACATCTGATTTTACTTACCGATTTGGTTTTAAAGGAATGGTTATGGATGCGGAATTACCAATTAATGAAGTTGAAAAATTCTTAAAGGATTATGAAAAAGAATTTGCAATTCTTGGTTTAGAACATGTTAAAAAGATAAATTCATTTTCCAAAAATGTTTAATATCAAAAATTAAAAGATTTCATTATATTTTGGCTTTCTAGGTGTCGGTAATTTGTAGAATTTTGGCATTCTTACATTTAATCCAGCTTTCACCATATACTCCTTGGCATTAAAAGTAGAGTGTTCCGTATAATGAAAAATATTAGCAGCAGACACCGCATCTGCTTTTCCAATTTTTATCCCATCCACTAAGTCTTGCCACTTTCCGACTCCCCCAAAAGCAATAACAGGTATCGAAATCTTTTCGCTGATCATTCTAATTAATTCTAAATCATAGCCAAGTTTGGTACCATCTCTATCAATTGAAGTGAGTAAAATTTCTCCTGCACCATAATCTTGAGCTTTAACAGCCCATTCTACAGGATCAACATTAGTATTTTTCCTTCCCCTATCAATAAAAACTTCATATTTATCGTTCAAATTTTTCTTAACATCTATTGATACAATTATACATTGAGAACCAAACATATTTGAAGAATCTTTAATAAATTCTGGATTAATTACCGCTTGAGTATTGATACAAATTTTATCAGCCCCTTCAGCCAAAAATTTTTTTATTTCATCCAAATTTTTAATCCACCCTCCCACGGTAAGAGGTATAAAACACCGCTTTGATAATCCTTCAATAATTCTATGAAAATTATTACGATAGTCTGTGTGACGGCTAACGTCTAAAACAATTATTTCATCAACCGCCCACGAATTAAAAAAATCTACCGCAGTAATGGCATTAGAAACAACATTAGTATGCTTAAATTGTTTACTTTGTACTACATTTCCATTATTTACAATCACATTAGGGATTAATCTATTCTTTAACATGCTAGGAAATTGTTTCTAAAAAGTTCTTTAGTAGTTTCAAACCAGTTTCTTGGCTTTTTTCAGGATGAAACTGTGTTGCAAAAATATTATTTTTATGAATTGATGAGATGATCTCAACACCACCATAATTACAAATTGATGTTAAAATATTATTTTCTCTTGGATCCAGTTTTAGATAGTAACTATGAAGGTAATAATAAATAGGATCTTCAATCTCATTAAATAATACATCATTTTTTACAATTTTTGTGTCATCCCATCCTATATGTGGAACTTTAATGCTAGAATTCTTTGATTCAATTTTTATTATTTCTCCTTTTATCCACCCTAAACCTTGATAAGTTCCTCCTTCATAGCTTCGTTCTGCTAAAAATTCTAACCCTAAACAAATTCCAAGATATGGTTTTTTCTTATCAATAACCTCTTCATTCAAAATATTTATGAGTCCTTTTTTCCTTAAGTTATTCATACCGTCAGAAAACGCACCAACTCCTGGTAGTATTATGGCTTCTGAATCTGATATTATTTTAGGATCATCAGAAATAACTACTTCTTTTTCTAATAATGTAAAGGCATTGTAAATTGAACGAGTATTTCCCATATCATAATCAATTATAACAATCATTTTAATTACAAAAATTGTAATTCTTCCAGTTCTTGATCAGGAGTTGTATTATCATTTGGAGGTTTTTTATGTTCAGACTTCATATAGCTCCATTTTTCTTTTATAGGTAATCTTGCATCTTCAACACCTTTATCCCAGATGTGATTTCCTATCCAATCTTTTTGATGCCAATTTCCACTAGAATCTTTCTCCCAAATACTTGGATCTCTCAAATGGTCAACACTCTTATGAAATTCCTCGTCTGAGATTCCAGCAAACTTCAAAAAAACATCTAAATTTTTCGGGCGTTTATTATATTCATATTTCTTTATCATCTCA
>Ga0209324_10003006_pt1 | contig 11552 bp, 11 predicted proteins | sample Rifsed19ft3_FD_184015 | JGI IMG/M metagenome (GOLD analysis project Ga0209324, IMG submission 184015) | Soil microbial communities from Rifle, Colorado, USA - sediment 19ft 3 (version 2) | ecosystem: Environmental > Terrestrial > Deep subsurface > Rock core/Sediment | place: Rifle, Colorado...
TTACACTCATTTGAAATGCCCCTTTTTCTGGTTATTGGTTTTTATGCAAATCCCATTTTATCCAGTAAATTCGGGCATTTCAACTAACTTCACCTCTCTCAATAAAAAAAATCACGCTTGGATAAGGACTAGTGCAGACGAGTGGCGTTAGTTGCTAAAACAAGGCGAAGTCATGAATGCGTTTCCGCATCGTCTACAACGGGGATGCCAAGTCAGACCTTCGTATTTCAATTACAGGGTGCAGAAGAACTATGTTAGACCAAAAATAATGAAAGTAATAGTTCGCCGCCGAGAACGCGGAGAACGCAGAGAAAATAGTGCACAGCATAAGAAATATTAAAATCTTGTTTATATCACACTCGCATGCCCTGCAATCTTTGCGATCTCTGTGCTGTGCTGAACTATTACAATAAACAATTAATTGTTGAATGTTGGTAACAAAGTAGTTTTTTGAAAAACCTCAATATAAACAATAATTATTTAAAGAAGGAGAAAAATAGTCATGGTAACATCTATTATTGAAGATATTGAAAAAAAATTTAAGCAATTATCCCGAGATGAGCAATTATGTTTGTTCGAACGGCTTGCGCATCAACTTAGAGGTGAGGTATTAAATAAACAAAAAACTATAGAAGCCCAACTTACTGCAATGGCATTTGATCCAGAGATTCAGCTTGAGATAAGAAAGATTAATTCTGAATTTACTGGCACTGAATTGGATGGGTTGGTAAAGGTCTAATGTTTCAGATGAAATAATGAGAAAGATTGAAAATGCCGCAAGATATAGCCTTGGATTATAGAGTTGTTGATTCATTAGATATTGTTATGGTTTAAATGGGAAATGCATTAAAAGAGTTTTTGGATTTGAGAGAAGTAAGACATTAATAAAATGCAAAATTCAAATGTACGTTTGAAAATATATGTAATGCGCAGTTTCTTTCTCTGTGCAATTCTCGCATCTGGTTGTGCAACCTATAAGACCCCGGTTTCGCAGAAACCGATCTGGGAGGATACATCGGCTATTTTAAGGAATATACAGGGGAAGCCCCAAAACCTCTCGTTACAGCAAATACGTGAAGCTATCATTTCCAACGGTTCCAGGCTTGCCACCTTTCGTGCAAACATAGCAATGACCCTTACTGCTCCAGACCTCAAAGGTCCCGTCCGCTGTACCGGATTGATACTATATCAAAACCCAAAGAGTTTGCGGGCGATAGGCTCTAAACTTGCCACGACCGTATTTGATATATCTTCTGATGGGAATAAATTCCGGCTTTATGTACCGTTGGAAAACAAGGTTTACACGGGCGCGTGCAACACCTTTCACAAGATCGAGGCGCTTGGCATCAACATCTTCCCGGGAGATATGGCAAGCCTGTTCAATTACAGGGAAATTTTAGAAGGAGAAAACCCTACCTTGGAAACCTGGCCTGCCTATTGGCTGATTCATATGCTGGAAATGGATAAGGAGGATGTGAATCTTAAAGGAAATCTGTTGGTTGACAGGGTTAACGGTGAGGTGTTTCGCTGCGAATTGTTTAATGCCGATGGTTCTATAAGGCTACAGGCCGTGTTTACCAATTATGCAACTTATAATGAGTGCCGGATACCGCAAAGGATCGACGTTCGCTGGCCTGCATACGACACCACCTTTAGTCTTGCCTTTTCTAACATCGTTGTGAATGGTAAACTTGACCCAAAAATATTTACGCTTGCAATACCTCGGGGGGCACAGACAATTACTTTGGACTAGATCCCGCTGCCGTCGTCTTCAACGTTCATGATCTTATCCACACGGCGGGCGTGCCTGCCGCCCTCAAAAGGGGTTTCTAGCCACAGCTTAACCTTTTGTTCAAGAAGTTCTTCGTCTATCACATCAGCGCCAATACACAAGATGTTGGAATCATTGTGTCTTCGGCTCATTTCCACGGTATAAAGATTATGGCATACTGCGGCCCGAACGCCATTCACCTTGTTGGCTACGAGAGACATCCCAATTCCAGTACCGCAGATCAGAATCCCTCTGTCACTTTCTCCGGTTCCGACAGACCTGGCTGCTTTCAATCCGTAATCCGGATAATCGACCGATTCGGTGCCTGTTGTCGTGCCAAAATCCTTGACTGTATATCCCATTTGGGTAAGCATGGATATCACGTGCTTCTTAAACTCAAAACCTCGATGATCTGACGCTAATGCTATCTTCATTATTGTATTTATATCTTCCATGAAAAACTTTTTAGAAACAAAGAATAGGCAACAGTTTAGTTTTTTGAAAAATTTCAGTAATAATATGGTTATTATACAAGGTAGCGGCAATTCATGAATTGCCGCTACATATTGTCACAGAGGCATTTTCAACTACGAATGTTTTCAAAAAACTAAACTGTTTGCAAAGTTCAAAATACTAAATTGTTATAAAATATTACACTTTTGCCAGACTATTTTCAAGACAACTTCGGATAATACTCTCTGTAATAATGCCATGACGAATAATCTCAATGGTATCATCCTTTACTTTGAGTACCGTGGAAGATGAACGAAGCCGTGTCGAGCCGCCGTCAAGGATCATGTGAATTTTTCCTCCGAGATCCATTAAGACCTGTTGCGCATCTGTGGCGGGAGGATGCCCTGAGATATTGGCGCTTGTGGTTACGATAGGTAGTTCTACCGCACGGATCAAATCCCTTGCCACGGTATTATCAGGGAGTCGAATGCTCATGTCTGAACCGTTTTTTAAAGGGAACACAATTGCCAGTGCGCCCGGCCAGAAGAGAGACATAAGTTTCTTTGCAGTATCCGAGAGATGGTTGACGTATTTTTTTACATCATCGGGGTCAGCGATCATCAAGGTTAGCCTCTTTTCTTCAGGCCTGTTCTTTACCTCGTAGATTTGTTCGAGGGCTTTTGTATCATCTCTCCGTGCGCCCAGTCCGTATACCGTCTCCGTGGGGAATGCGACCAGTTCACCCATCCTCAATGCCTGGGCTGCCGCTTCTATGTGTCTCCAATAAAGCGTTTGGTCCTTTAGATTAAGTACGGTTGTATTCATAACAACCATAGTCTAAATGCTAAAGGGCAACATTTCAACATCTTTTATACCTTGACAACAAATTGCTAAATTGGTAGAGTTTCAGCATGAAATTGAAATCGCATAAATTACCTTATGTATTCGTGTTTTTGGGCGTTTTCTCCGTATTCATTTCGTTCAGCAAGACGTTACTCCTTGCTACAGAAAACATCATGAATATCGATGAAATTGTGCCCGGCATGAAAGGATATGGTAAAACCGTTTTCTTGGGCGACCGAGTAGAAATGTTCAATGTTGAGGTATTGGGTATCCTGAGAAACTGGGAAGCAAAGAGCAATATGATCCTGATCAGGATGTCGGGTGACCCTTTAGAAAAATCCGGAATTATTGCCGGTATGAGCGGCAGTCCTGTGTATATCGATAATCGTCTCATCGGAGCGGTTGCTTATGGATGGAGCTTTGCAAAAGAGGCTATTGCCGGCGTTACTCCGATTAATGAAATGAAGAGCACCTTGCTCGATATACCGGTACAAGAGAAAGACATTTCTCTGACCTCTGCTGATTGGGAACTCCCATCTTTCCCTCAGAACGAGTCTGAACCAGGTTCACGGGTTACTCCCTTGATGTCACAAGAATTAATACCGGGGAGTTCAAGTAATATGAAGCTTACGCCGATTCTCGCCCCCTTGGTAGTATCGGGTGTTAGCGGCGAAGTTTTACAAAAAATGCAGCCCCTTTTTAATACTTACGGACTGTACCCTGTACAAGGGGGAAGCTATGTTTCTGTAAGTCCCCTTTCCGGGAAAGGGGACAGTATTCCAGAAAAGGACAAACTCGTTCCAGGTGCGTCGGTGGCTGCGATCCTGGTTAAGGGAGACCTCAGCGCCGCTGTTGTTGGCACGGTGACGTACGTAGAGGGAGACAACGTCCTTGCCTTTGGGCATCCGTTTCTGCAAACAGGGACAGCAGACCTCCCCATGGCGTCCGCTTATGTGTATGCCATCCTTACCAGCCAGTCAAACTCGGTAAAAATGGCTTCTCCGCGAGAAATCGTTGGTCGAATACATCAGGACAGAAGGTCGGGGATTGCCGGTATTTTGGGTGAATCATCCCGCATGGTGCCCTGTCGTATCGAAGTCGAAGGTTCACAGAACCTTGTCTACGATTTTGAGATCATTGATAATAAACTGCTAACGCCAAGCCTTGTTCTGATGGCTGCCCAGAGCGCTGTGTTGTCGACCGAAAGGAGATTAGGGGAAAAATCGGTAAACATAAAACTTTCAGCGCTGATCGATGGTTACGAAAAACCCGTTGTGGTTGAAAACGTCTTTTACGAACTCGATCCATCGTGGTTTCCTCTCAACCATATAGTCCAGCCATTTTCCATGATTCTGAACAACCAGTTTCAGAAGGTGCGTGTGAACCAAATCGAACTTAAAATTAAGGTATTAGATACACGCAAAACGGCGTATATTGAAGCCATTAAGGTAGATAAAAAACAAGTCAAGCCCGGCGACACATTACAGGTAGACGTGCGTATCAAACCGTTTACGGGGGAGAGTTTTTATCAAACGGTATTGATGCAAATACCGGAAGATACGCTTCCCGGAAGTACGCTGAATGTTACTGCCTGCGACGCCACGTACGGGCAGGCATTGAACATGGGCAGGTCTGCCGGAAAGTTCCTGCCCACGAATTTTGAACAACTTTTGCATTACGTAGAAAACATGGAACGAAACAATAATCTCATGGTACGTGTCCTCTTACCAAAAAAAGGAGTTACCTATAAAGGAGAGGGATTCCCATCGCTTCCAACGTCGATGCTTTCCGTTATGAGTTTTTCCAATCAAAGTGGAATTGGGCCTCTCTTTGACGAAGTAATATCACGTATCCCAACCGCATATGTGGTGAGCGGAAATCAAAGCATCCCGGTATCTGTTAAATAACAATTAAGGATCAATCATGAAAGGCTTTTTCTGGTTTAAAATTTTCACGTTGTTTTTCCTCCTGTTGCTGGTTTCACGCGCCGATGGTACGAACACAAATATCTGGACTCAATCGACAGAATCTGAGTTTGACAAAGGCATTACGCAAAATGTATCTATCCACAGTACGGGCGAAATACGGCTTTCGCCCAAAACAGAAGCCGTTACGGGCATCAAAAGCGCCTTCGTCTGGGCAATGGCTTCTGATTTACAGAATCAGATATTTGTTGGGACGGGTGACCCCGGGACTGTTTATTGCATAAAGAATGGTTCTGATGCCGTAGAACTCTTCAAGTCATCTGAATTATACATCCAGAGTATTGTCTGTGATAAACAAGGTAATCTCTATGCAGGCACCTCACCGAGAGGTGTTATTTATAAAATAAACAACAGGGGTGAGGCAACGGTGTTTTGCCGCTTGCCTGCTGCTTATGTATGGAATATGGCAGTAGACGATGATTCGAATCTCTTTGCTGCAACGGGAAATGAGGGCGTACTGTTCAAGATATCGCCCGAGGGTATCCCGGCTGTATTTTTTGATTCTCCAGAGACAAACCTGTTGGATATTCTGCTTGATCAATATAATAATGTTTATGCCGGGACGGAGCCAAACGGTTTGGTTTATAAGATTACATCCGCGGGAGAAGTGCAGGTACTGTACGATGCGAGCGAAGGGGAAATTCATAGTCTTATAATGGATTTGTCAGGCAATATTTATGCGGGGACGGCGTCGGGCGCACAAGTCTTTGTACCTCCGGCTCCAGCAGTCCAGCTCGTCGCCCAGGCCGGAGTTGTTACGCCTTTTTCTAAAGAAGAAAGGGCCTGGGATTTAAATCTCCCTGAGGAATTACCAATGGCCCAACCCGCAACGATGGTGCAGCAAAGACCTCCATCGAGGGAAACTGAGGCGCCGCCGAAGACTACAGGCATTCCCATGGCGCCGAACTATGTTTATAAAATCACAAAAGAAGGACTTGCACAAAAGATATTCGAAACCGGCCAGGCATTTATCCTTGGCATTTCTCTGGATACACAGGACAACCTTTATGTTGTTACCGGAAATAGATCAGGTGTATATAAAGTTTGCAAAGATGCGACTTCAAGCAGTATGGTAGATGTTGAAGAAGTCCAGGCGCTTTGCTGCTTAAATACCAGCAATAATGAATTATATGTGGGTACCGGCAATACGGGAAAAGTTTATAAAATATTGCCATCTTTTGTAAAAGAAGGCGACTTTATTTCTAACGCGCTTGATACAACAACCATCTCGGATTGGGGATGTATTTATTGGCAAGTTGCACAACCAGAAGGCACGAACGTAACATTGGCTACCCGTTCAGGAAACTGTGAAAAACCCGATCTTACCTGGAGTAGTTGGTCAGCTCCTTACTTGTCGTCTGGAGAAAGAATAACAAGCGCTCCTGCACGTTTTGTACAATATAAAGCTACCTTAGAAACAGCGAATGCCGACACTACGCCTGCAATAAACATGGTGTCGTTATCGTATTTACCGAAAAACCATCCTCCGAAAATAGTTAATTTTACCATAGAAAAAGAATCTTCTTCCGCATCACAAAAATCTTCTGAGGTAAAGGCAGAGACAAAGCCGCAGGCACCATCTGTCTCAAAACCACATCACCAGATAGCACAGAAAAACATCCAGTGGGATGTAGAAGATGCAAACAATGACACCCTTCAATTGACAATATATTTTAAGGGTGCAGACGAAAAGGCGTGGAAGGTTATCGACAAGAACACGCAAAAAAAAGGTTCTTATCCATGGGATACCCTTCGGCTGCCTGACGGGAAATACCAGATTAAGCTCGTAGCCAGCGATGAACCTGATAATCCGCCAGAGACTGCTCTCAGCGCTGAAAACACGATACAACCCATAGTAATTGACAATTCAAGACCGGTCATAAAGTCGCTGAATACTGCAATAGGAACGGATGGCAGGTATATTATTTCAGGGACAATAAAGGACGAATACAGCAATATTATAAAGGTGCAGTACTCGATTGACGGTCATGAATGGACCTCTGCGTATCCCGTAGACGGGGTCTTTGACGGTCAGGCGGAATCCTTTCAAATAACCACCAAACACCTCACGCCGGGCGATTACACCTTTATCGTCAATGCATTTGATAGTGAGGGGAATATTGGTGTGCAAAAGGTAATGATAGAGGCAAAATAAAGTTATTAAGGGTTCTATATTTTTAAATCATAATTCGTAAATTTCTTTCTCAGGGCCTTTGTGTCTTTGCGGTGAAATAGTATAATAATGGTTCGGGGCGTGGCTCAGCTTGGCTAGAGCGCGACGTTCGGGACGTCGAGGTCGGAGGTTCAAATCCTCTCGCCCCGACCACTTTATATTTAATGTTCAGGAAATTCAAAATAAAGAGTAGGATGGGTCAAGCGGAGCAGACCCATCGACCATTAACTGGAAAACTTTAAATTCCATCACTCAGGTATTATCATTGATTCCAAAATTTAGCTTCTGGCATTATCTGCTCCTGCTTATACCCGTCACGGCAGTTGCCCATAATTACCACTTTCCTGCGGTTGTCACCTTTATACTTGCTTCAGCGGTTCTGGTGCCTCTGGCGCACTTTTTAGGCGAGGCTACGGAGGTAATTTCCGAGAAGACAGGCGATCACTTTTCGGGCATTATCAATGCCACCTTCGGTAATGCAGCAGAGTTGGTCATCGCAATTATTGCTATCAGGAGCGGGCTGATAGATATTGTAAAATACTCATTGATTGGCTCGGTTATAGGCAATATCCTGCTCATCCTGGGATTAAGTCTTTTTGTCGGCGGTGTAAAATTTGGGGAGTTAAAACTGAGCCAGAATATTACCGGCCCCACTGTCATCCACCTTTCTCTGGCTGCCATGTGCTTCGGGGTGCCCTCCATCTTTGCCAGAGAGAATACCCTGCTTGCCCTGAACAAATACAGCAGCAGCATTGCCATCGTTTTGCTCGCGGTCTATTTTGTGGGTCTGTTTTATGCCATGATGAATCGTGAGAAAAAGGAGGCATCCCAGGTTATCCATGAGGCCATTGAGGCCACAGCGCCCAAATGGAGTATGGCAAAGAGCCTTTTTGTCCTTGTTGCTGCAACGGGAGGGCTTGTTTATATTTCCGAGATATTGGTACACCAGATCGAACCCCTCGTCGCAGCCACACACATTCCGCCCGCCTTTGTGGGCTTAATCATCTTGCCTTTAGTCGGCAACGTAGCCGAACATTCCGTAGCGATCACCAGCGCCGTGAAGAACAAGATCAATTTGAGCCTTGCAATTGCAGCAGAGAGTAGTACACAGATTGCCCTCTTTGTGTCGCCCATTTGCGTCCTTATCGCAGGTCTTTTTGGCCAGAATTTCAATCTGATTTTTAACAAGATCGAGTTGATCACCCTGGGCATGTCTATTGGCGGCGTGTGGCTGGTTGTCCACGATAATAAGAGCAACTGGTGGGAAGGGTTTTTGCTATTGTCGTTTTACCTCATCATCGCCATCACCGCATTTTTTTTATAAGGGCATGATTCATATTACACGCACTATCGCAATTGACGAAGGCGAAATTCAATTAAAATTCATTCGCTCCCCTGGACCGGGCGGACAGAATGTCAACAAGGTTGCCACCGCTGTACAGCTCCGTTTCGACGTGGTTAATTCTCCATCACTGCCTGACGATGTTCGCAAGCGGTTGATTCGCCTGGCGGGTCGACGGGCTACTGAAGAGGGCGTATTGATTATCGAAGCCAGGCGTTTCCGTACACAGGAAAGAAACCGTCAGGACGCAATCGACCGTCTGGCCGAGTTAATCCGTAAGGCAGCCGAAAAGCCCAAACCTCGCAGTAAAACAAAGCCTACGTTTGCATCAAAGCGGCGCAGGTTGGAAACAAAGCATCGCCGGTGCGAGACCAAACGCACGAGACGATTTGTTCCAGGGCCGGAGGAATAATTTCAATTACCTGTTTCTTTACAAAGGGCAATATAATCATCCACCTCATGGTGAAATCCTTTGGCTTTGATAAGAAACGCCTCAATAATTTCTCAGCCTTACCCAGGCAATGAATGTAACATCAAAATAAAATATGTGCAACTGTAATACAGTTCCGATGGAGTTGACTACATATAAAATTTGCTGTTGACTTTAATATTTTACAGGGTAAGATATTTTTACTATTTTACAATTCTATAGAGGATATAAGAAACTATGAAAGCATTAACAATATCGTCAAAAGGTCAAATTGCCATACCGAAGGAAATAAGAGAGGTTTTGGACATTAAAGAAGGCGACAAATTAACGTACAAACTGGAAAAGGGGAAGATTGTTTTAGAACCTATCGTAAGCGTTCCACGTTCTCAGGCATATTTCTGGACTCCTGAAGTACAAAAGAAGGTCAAAAAAGCTGAGGAAAATTTCAAGTCAGGCAATTTTAAAACGCATGAGATAGACAAGTTTGTAAAGGAATTAAAAGATTGAGTAAATATCTTATTGCCATAGAGCCGGAATTTTTCCCACAGTATGACGAGCTACCAAAAGAGATAAAAAAGAAGTTTAAAAAGCAGTTATCCTACCTGAAAGACAATCCCAAGCACAATTCATTACAAATTCACAAACTCGAAGGTACAGACTTCCTGGAGTTTTACATTGATAAAGGTTACCGGTGCGTTTTTAAGCAAGAGGGCAACGTTTATAAATTGTATTTTGTCGGTACTCATAAGTTGATTGACAGATTTTGAGGTGTCACCATGAAATTGATTATTGCAATAATCCTTTATTTCTTACTGATTCCTGCAAATTGTGACACAAGAATTTGCTAAAATACCTATTCTCAGACAACCTGGAAAGATTCTCCCCCCGTTATTTCCCCAGAAAAAACCAAAAAAAGCTTGTATTCTTCTTCATTTTTGTATTATCATCCTTTTTAAAGGAAAAGCAATTTTCTATCATCCTCTCGTCATTACAACAGCCGCACGGAGCTGACTTATTGTCATTGGATCAAATGGAACAAGAGGATTTTATGCTGATCCGCATAAGACGACATGATAACAAGTGCAAGGAGAGACAGGTGGCAGTGTCTGAAGTAATTATCACGATAGTATTTACCATATCAAAAGCATGTTATATGTACAATAAACCTGTATTCTGCATATTATACGGATCAATCTAATTAATGTTAGAGCGCAAGACGAGTTGTACCTAGGAGGACAAGTGACAGATACAGTACCGAAATACGGGCAAGAGTTCCAAGAGATCGGTCACTGCGGCGGGCAGTTCACAGTGAATGTGCATACTACCGAGGATGGGCATCGTGGGCTCCAATTTGGCATCCGTCATTCTCGCCCGGCCCCCGCATCGTTTTTTGCAGTCTACACCCTTCCTCAGGGCATCCCGGTTGGAACAGTACAACTCGGTGGCATTGGTGCCCTATGTAATCCTCCTCCGACCTCAGACTGCTTGACTGTATTTATCGCATCAGACAGCCACGGAATGTTTGGCCACCAATGTCCGAGATGTAAAGGCTACTGGAGATCAAAAGGGGCTCCTTCCCGATGGAGGATGACCTGTCCGTATTGCGGTTTCCGTGCGGATACTCACGTATTCCTAACCGAGGGGCAGCTCAAGTATGTTAAGGCTTGCTGTGAGCTGGTTAAGCGAGCGGTGCAATCAGCGGATGACGGTGAGCACGTCATAGACATGGACCAAGTTGCCGACGCAGTGGGAAAAGAGGGCGTGAAGCCGAAGTTCTATTACGCAGAGGAGAGTCAGCAGAACAAGTATAAGTGCCCAGCCTGCGATGAATCTAACGACATTCTTGGAAGATACGGCTACTGCTCAAGCTGTGGCACGCACAACGGGCTGCGTGAGTTCGAAGTGGACATTAACGGCAACCGCAACAGAATCAACACGAGCCAGCAGTATGATACCTGTACAAAAGATGCTGTTGCCGCTTTCGACAGCTTTGCACGCCAGATCGCCAAACAACTGGCAAGTCGTATTCCAATGACGCCTACGCGTCGGAAGGAATGGGAGAGAAAGTTGTTCCACAACTTGAAGCCCTGTGCGGAAGCGCTTAGTGCCGTCTTCGACATCAATTCCTTCAAGAAACTCAGGCAAGAAGATATCGATTTCGCGATCTTGATGTTCCATCGGCGTCATGTATATGAACACAATGGAGGTGAAGTCGACGAGAAATATATTCGTGACAGTGGTGACACCTCCGTGCGCGTGAAGCAGGTGATTCGGGAGACTCGTGAGACAGCCGTAAAAATCGCTGATGTTGTGTTGCAGATGGGCAGGAATATTCATGAAGGCTTTCACTGTATCTTTCCGTCTGAAGAGATGCCAGTTCGCATTCACCAGGAGCATCTTAAGCGTAGGCGGCAACCATCAGCAAATTAATGGGGCCGTCTAAGCAGTCGTTGTGGTCGGCCCCCACATGGGCATGTCGCCACAAGGAAAGCGCTCTAATCGGGTAATCGGGAGGTCGTAGATTAACGCCTCCCAATCCCCACACCACCGGACAT
>Ga0209324_10003010_pt1 | contig 11544 bp, 11 predicted proteins | sample Rifsed19ft3_FD_184015 | JGI IMG/M metagenome (GOLD analysis project Ga0209324, IMG submission 184015) | Soil microbial communities from Rifle, Colorado, USA - sediment 19ft 3 (version 2) | ecosystem: Environmental > Terrestrial > Deep subsurface > Rock core/Sediment | place: Rifle, Colorado...
GAAGGCATCCATTTTTCACACGAGAGGTTTCTCATAAACAGGACCAGAGAGGCATTCGGGCTTGATAAAGTTCCGATTAGGCTTTATTTTAGAAAAAAGGTAAAATGATTGCACAGATTACAGAAAGGGTTACACAGATAAATTTAGTCTTTAATCAGTGCAATCGTATTTTGGTTCTTCGCGTAATCGTGTGGGTAAAAAGTGGTTAAAATCCACACAGGGTAAATGTTTTACGGGATTTCTGCTGATAACGTTCATTCGTCATTCCCGCGAAAGCGGGAATCCAGTGATTGTGGATGTTTAAACAACCAGCAGTCTATATCCTTGCCAGCAAGCGAAATGGCACTCTTTACATTGGGGTTACAAGCGATCTCCCAAAACGTGCATGGGAACACAAAAACGATTTAGTTGAAGGTTTCACGAAGAGATACAAGGTTCATCGTCTGTTTTATTACGAACTGCATGGGGATATGGAGACAGCTATAAAAAGGGAGAAGCAGATGAAGAAATGGAACAGGGCGTGGAAGTTGGAACTGTTTGAGAAGCAGAATCCGGATTGGCGGGATTTGTGGGAGGAGATTCTTTAAGGTGGGTGTTCCACTATGTTTGATGTGTGCTGCTGGATTCCCGCTTTCGCGGGAATGACAAGTTTTACCCACACTCTTTCACGATGAGCCCGTATTTTAAGATTAGTGTAATCAACTAAATAGAGGTGATAATGAGAAGGTTCTTTATTTTTATGGCTGAGAGTATAAAGGCATTTTCTTATGACAATTGCCTTACTATGGCTGCAGCAATAGCGTTTTATGCCTTATTCTCTCTGATCCCGCTAATGTTTCTGTTCTTCTCTTTCATAGGTTTTATTCTCGGAACAGAGACATGGCTTTTTGAAAGAATCTTAGAATTTGTAAAAGAGAGCCTTCCGTACCTGAGCGACAGTATCGTAGAGGATATCAAAGGGCTTATAAATAACAGAAAAGTTTTTGGCTGGCTTGGCATTGCACTGCTTTTATGGGGCGCAGAGTTTGTAATACTCGCAATAAGGAATGCTATGGACAAGATATTTGGAGAAACAGAAAAAATGGGGTTTATAAAAACCAGACTGCTTGTGTGGGGGGTATTTCTTATCTGGTGTGCAGTTTTTCTTATTTCTATAGGTCTTCCAGTTGCGGCAGAAATTTTAAGCAAGCTAAAAATATCTGTTTGGGGAATAGACATATCTTACTATATTACAAAGAGCATATCCTTTAAATATTTCCTGCCGGTTGTAATTATGGTAATCGCAGTAGCCTTTATATTCAAAATATTTGCCGGGAGAAACATCAGGCTAAGGCATGCTGTTTTAGCCAGCATAATATTCTCTGTTTTATGGGAGACAGCAAAACACCTCTTTGCCTTATACCTCGCGCATTTTGGAAGCTTCAACATGATGTATGGCTCACTTGGAGCTATCATGATAATGCTTTTGTGGATATTCTATTCTGCTGTCATATTGCTTTTCAGCGCTGAGATTATTTCATGCCTGAGAACGGTTAGACGTTATTAGATTTCGTCCCGCAGGGGAAGAGGTTTTATGGCCTGCCTGCATGGCTTCATGGCGCATCCCAATGACCTTTTAACCAGGCTTGCACAAGGATTGGTATTTTGTTATAGTTCTACATCTTTTATTTTTTATGATAAGGCCTTATAAGGGTATAGCCCCTAAAATACATTCAACAGCATATGTTGAAGAAAGCGCCCATATAATCGGTGATGTAGAGATAGGCGAATATGCAAGCATATGGTGCAATGCTGTTTTGCGCGGCGATGTCCATTACATAAAACTTGGCAAGAGGACAAACATCCAGGATAACTGCGTATTGCACGGCACAAAGGGCGTCTATCCTGTAATCCTCGGAGATGATATTACAGTAGGACATAATGTCACACTGCACGGATGCATCGTAAAAGGGAAATGCCTTATCGGCATGGGCGCTATAATACTTGACGGCGCAGAGATAGGTGAGGAGACCATAATAGGCGCCGGCGCACTTGTTACTGAAAGGAGTATTATACCGCCCCGCAGTCTTGTCCTGGGCATGCCTGGAAAGGTTGTGCGGCAGCTTAAGGACGAAGAGGCAGCAAGGATTATGAAATCCGCCCTCAACTACATTGAGTATTCTAAAGATTATTCCACGAAGGAAAGATAAGAATGTTTGACAACCTTGGTTTCATGGCCCTTTTGCAGAAAGGCGGCATTACAGTAGTCGTCCTTGCATGTTTTTCCATCCTTTCCGCAGGGGTGATGATGGAAAGGCTTTGGACATTCTCAAAATTCAAAAAGGCGTTGAGGACATTTTTACCCGGAGCAAAGAAGGCTTTAAAGCATGGGGGAAGGGAGGCTGCATCTGCCATATGCGAGGTGGAAGGGCCTGCGGCGAGGATATTCAGGGAAGGGCTCTCTAAATACAAGGAAGGAAAGACAGCCGTGGGTGAGGCAATGGAGCTGGCAGCAAGGCAGGAAATATTGAGCCTGGAGAAATACCTTGGTATACTCGGGACCATAGGCAGCACAGCCCCTTTTGTTGGGCTTTTTGGCACTGTGCTGGGAATCATCAGGGCATTTCATGACCTTGCTGCAGCAGAGGGGGCCGGGCCTTCTGTTGTGGCAGACGGTATTGCAGAGGCCCTCATTGCAACAGCCATGGGGCTTTTTGTTGCTGTACCAGCGGTTATTGCATATAATTATTTTACAAGAAAGGTAAACAGTCTGAGCCTTGATATAGAAACCAGTGCTGCGGAGTTTGCAGACCTGCTTTTTGAGGAAAAATGAAGAAGTGGGCCATTACGAATACCAAAGAGAGGATTATCTCCGAGATAAATATTACACCGCTGACTGATGTAATGCTTGTCCTTCTGGTCATCTTCATGGTAACAACACCCCTGTTTGTGATGGAGTCATTCAAAATCAAACTGCCAAGGGCAGTTTCAGCAGATATGGAATCAGGCAAGGGGATTACACTTTCCATTGCCACCGGCAGTGCAATTTATCTGAATGGCAGGCAAATCAGACTGGAAACCCTTTTTGATTCCTTAAAGACAGAACTGAGAGCCGCATCCAACAAGACTGTCATAATAAAGGCGGACAGGGACATTATGCACGGCCTGGTTGTTAAGGTCCTTGATACGGCCAAAAGGGCAGGGGCAGAAAGGCTGTCTATTGCAACAGAGCCAGAAGATCAGTCCAAAAGTCAATAGTCAGGAGTCATAAGTCAAAAAATAAATGCGCTGGGCATCAATAGACATAGGGACAAATACATTGCGACTCCTTATAGCAGATATAGACAATAAAAGACTCAAACCTGTGTTTTTAAAACGAATCATCACGAGGCTGGGCGGCGGCTATACAGAAACTGCCGGCATTGCAGATAAGGCGCAGGAGAGGACAATAAAGGCGCTCAAGCTGTTTTCTGAAAAGCTTAAGGAATACAGGGTAGAAGAGGTCAGGGCAGTTGCCACCAGTGTAGTACGCAGGGCAAAGAACAGAGATGGGTTCCTTGGTAGTGTCAGGGAGCAGACAGGCTTGGAGGTCAACGTAATATCTGGTGATGAAGAGGCAAGACTCTCATTGCTTGGGGTTCTGTCGGTCATAAAAGCGGGGACAGATTTTAAATCTGTCCCCAAATGCCTTGTCGTTGACATAGGAGGCGGAAGCACTGAATTTATTGCAGTGGATAATGGGAAGATGGCCGGGGCATGGAGTCTTGAGATGGGGGTTGTGCACCTGACAGAAGAATATCTGAAGACAGACCCTCCTACCCCCTACGAACTGAACGCAATGGAAAATGAAATAAAAGGTGTGATTGTAAATTTGAAGGATTTGATGAGCCAGTCTTTGCCTTCAGCCTTCAGCCTTGAGCCCTCAGCCTTGTTTATCGGCACAGCAGGCACTATTACCACACTTGCTGCTATTGACCAGGGCCTTGAAAAATATGAGCCTGATAAGATAAATAATTATATTTTGAAATATACAGCAATAAAAAAGATATATAAACACCTTGCTTCGCTCCATTTAAGACAAAGGGAAGAGATACTCTCGCTTGAAAAGGGGAGGGAAGATATTATAATCCCCGGCGCAGCCATAGTTCTTAAGGCAATGGAAGCGTTCGGCTTCAGCAGCATTACTGTAAGTGATGCAGGACTTCTGGAGGGAATACTGTTAAATAAGTAAAAGAGTTGAGAGTGTTGGAGTTGGGGAGTTTACAACAGTTTAACTCCCCAACTCCTCAACTCTTTTACTCCTCAACTCAATTGGAGGTTTAATTTATGCCAGAAAAAAATCTTAAACAAGGTCTTGCCTTTGACGATGTTTTATTAGCGCCGGCGTATTCAGGGATACTGCCAAGAGATGTGGATACATCTACACGGCTTACAAACACCATAAAGTTGAACATCCCCCTCTTAAGCGCTGCTATGGACACTGTAACGGAATCCAGAATGGCCATAGCAATAGCGCAGGAAGGCGGCATGGGCATAATCCATAAAAACCTCACAATAGATGAGCAGGCGGCAGAGGTTGACAAGATAAAAAAATACGAGAGTGTCATCATACTCAAGCCCAGAACCCTTGACCCTGAACAGCGCATAGCTGATGCATTAGAGATAAAGAGGATAGAACACATATCAAGTTTTCCCATCGTTAAAAACGGAAAACTCGTAGGCATCCTTACTAACAGGGACTTAAGATTTGAGAAAAGCCTTTCTAAAAAGATATCTGATGTGATGACAAAAAAGCTTGTAACAGCGCGCCTTGGCACATCCATAGAGAAGGCAAAAGACATCCTCCATCAACATAGAATTGAAAAACTGCCTATCGTAGATAAAAATGGGCAACTAAAGGGTTTGATAACCATTAACGATATTGAAAAACGAGAAAAATATCCAAACTCCTGCAAAGACAAACTCGGCAGACTTATGGTTGGCGCGGCAGTCGGGGTATCATTTGACCGCGAGGAGAGGGTGGCCGCGCTTTTAAATGCAGGCGCCGATGTTATTGTCATTGATACTGCCCACGGCCACAGCAAGGGTGTTTTAAATGCCGTCAAGGCAACACGGAAAAGCTTTCCAAAATGCCAGCTCATAGCAGGAAATATCGGGACATCCGAGGGCGCTGAAGCGCTTATAAAGGCAGGTGTTGATGCCATAAAAGTCGGCATCGGCCCGGGTTCAATATGCACAACAAGGATAGTAACAGGAGTCGGTGTTCCGCAGATAACGGCTATAATGGATTGCGTTGCAGTTGCCAGGAAAAAGAACATACCGGTTATTGCCGACGGCGGCATAAAGTTTTCAGGCGATATGGTAAAGGCCATTGCTGCAGGAGCTGATTCGGTAATGATAGGAGGGTTGTTTGCAGGAACAGATGAAAGTCCGGGAGAAACTGTTTTATATCAGGGACGGACATATAAAATGTATAGAGGTATGGGTTCTATTGAGGCCATGAAAAAAGGCAGTAAAGACAGATACTTTCAGGATGATGTTGAAAGCGAGCTTAAACTTGTGCCTGAGGGTATTGAGGGGAGGGTTCCGCACAAAGGGCCGGTCTCTTCAACTATATTTCAGCTTATCGGCGGATTAAAATCAGGCATGGGGTATTGCGGCTCAAGGACTATGCCTGACCTTCAAAAGAAGGCGAGGTTAATAAAAATAACCATTGCAGGACTCCGCGAGAGCCATGTCCACGATGTTATCATAACAAAAGAGGCGCCGAATTATAAGGTGGTGGAGTAATTGTGGCCTTATTGTATTATACTTACAATTTTTACAGCAGTATTCCCCTTAGCAGCGCTGAACGATACATATCCAATAGCGCCCATTTCAATGGACACCTTCTTGATTATCAATAGCTGATTTTTCATGGTCAGCGGAGGATTCTTTGCCTGATTGGTGATTTTAAGATGCGCCCATTCATATGCAACCTTATCAGGTGATTTGCCCAACACCTTTTCTGAGAACACATTCCGTAAAGGGTTATCTATTGCAAGGTCATATAATGTAATCGGCTTACCATCCGGCCACTTGAGAATGCTGTTGGTATATATCCTCCTGATATCACTATCGCTGAGCAATGTTACAGGGTTATCCTTATTTACAATAACTGCAACAGGCTCAATCTGGGCAACATTTATATCTGTTAGCAGGAGTGTAAATGCTAAAATCAGTATTATAATGCGCATTGAACCCCATACCCTTTTCATCAGAGGTCTCCTATAGCCACCGCTATTGACACTATGACCTCATTATAGTCCTTGATGCCTGGGTCATCAAATTCATTTCTGTTATACTCTGCCTTTCCAACCACATTAGGCGCAAAATGGTAGTTTATAGCGCCAGTATAACGGAATTGGTCATTTATTGGGTTGGTTGCGTTCTCGTCATACCAGTCATATCTGCCTGCAAATGTCCAGCGCTCTATATCATAGCTTATCTGCGCATACGCCCCAGTATCATTAAAGTCTGTTGAATCTTCAGGATTGTTATGTCTCATTGCATATTCCATCTGCAAGGTGATTGGAGAATAATTTAATTTGGTGTGAATGCCGTAACTATTCTTTCCTATATTATTATTATCCTTTTCCCTGAAATAGGAAGCGCCAAACTCAATACCGTCTAAGATGTCCATCTGATAGTTGAGTCTTGCGCCAACTCCCTTATTTTCATTACGGTCAATACGGCCCGGATTGCCTGAACCATTTGAAATGTATAGATGGGAGTCAAGCGGAGAATCCCATATAGAAAATGACCTTCTAACCTGAATGCCATCTGATACCTGTGGAAATATCTTCCTTATATGTATGGGTCGTTCCTGCGTAGGCACATAGGGGTAGTAGTGATAAATACTCCAGATTCCGGCTGGCGTTAAAAATCTGCCAAATCTAAGGTTCCACTCCAGAACAGGGTGGTATTCTATATACATCTGTTCTACATATATTTTCCCTTGAACCGTTTGAGCTGTATCGTCTGTGTGCCTGGATTCAATAAACGGTGCGTCTTCATACTCTATCTCGGTAAAAAGCCTCCACTCCTTCTGAATATCTTTATTAAAAAAGAGGCTAAAGTGCCTTATCCGGAACTTATCATTTTCACCTTCCTGGTCTGTATGGTAATATTCAACATCTGCATATCCGCTTATATCCACTATTTTTGAAAGATTGTATCTGTTCTCTTCATCCGCTGCCTCTACAGCATCCATGCGTATCTTCAAGTCATTGAGCTCCTTTTCCATCTGCTCAAACCGCTTATCTTCGCACCAGCCTGTAGATTTGATTCCTAAAAGGAGGCTAAAATTTATAAGAAAAACAAAGAGGATAAAAGTAGTTGGTTTCATAAAAATCCTTTCATACCCGATATTCTGTATTATCCTAAACATCATCAATAGCAGGAAATTTTAAGGTAAAGGTTGTTCCCTCTCCCTCTGCGCTTTCAACATCAATGCTTCCTCCATACTTGGTTACAATCCGATAAACTATGTACAGCCCGAGTCCTGTTCCCTTGCCAGGCGGTTTGGTTGTAAAAAACGGGTCGTATATCCGTCTTATATGCTCTCTCGGTATGCCATGGCCTGTATCAGATACAGTGGCCTTTACAAATTTCCCCTCCCTGAGGCAATTAATGATAAGTCTGCCGCCGTCATTCATAGCATGGATAGCATTGATTATCAAGTTCACAAAAACCTGCTGCACCTCGCTGGCATTTGCAAAGATAAGAGAATCCTTTCCCAGATTGTGGACTACCTCAATAGATGTCAAAGGAGTAGCGTGTTTTACCAATTTTAAAGCATCTTCTACTACCACTGACAGGTCTACTGTTGATTTTGCCTCGTTGTGGGCTGAACGGGAATATGCAGAGAGCTCTTTTACTATCTTGCCGGCATCCGTTGCATAATGGATAATATCGTTTGCATAGGACTTTATAATGCCTGCATCATCCTCATCCCTTATTGCCTCTGCCATCCCCAGTATACCGGCAAGCGGATTATTTATCTCGTGGGCTATGCCGCTGGCAAGTGTGCCAATACCAGCAAGCTTTTCTGATTGTATCAACTTAAATTGAAGCATCTTCTGCTCAGAGATATCTTTACCTATGCCTACAGTTCCCATAACCCCACCCTTATCGTCTACCAGGGCGGACAGGGTGAGGTTTATATAGAACAATTTGCCGGATTTTGATCTGAGTGTGACTTCACGGTTTCTCGCAGTCCATATCTCACCATCTTTAAACCTGCTCCTGGAAATTATCTCCCTTCTTTGCAGGGGGTTTTCATATAACATCAAAACATCCTTGCCTACCGCCTCATACTTTTTATACTCAAGAAGCGCCTCTGCCTCTCTGTTGAACTCTACTATCTTCCCCTCCATATCCGTAGTAATAATAAGGGCCTTTGAATTATCAAGTATCATCTGCAAATAGTATTTGGTTTCGCTAAGGCTATTGTATGTCTCTCTCAAGTCGTTATTGGCCTCTTCAAGTTGTAAGTACAGTCTGTTTTTGTCCCTGATAATGACGCTGCTGATAAAAAGGCCGGCAATAGGCAGCGCTACTATAAGTCCGAGCACCCATATAAACTGCTGTATATGCTTAAGCGTCTCAAAGTGGCTTTTCGCAGAAAAGCTTACTTTAAGTATTCCGAGGGTGGTTTTTTCTATATGACAGTTAATACAGGCCTCTTCGGACCTCAAAGGGACATATCTTGTATAGGTCATCTTGTCATAATCAAAAAAATCTGCCAGGTTCATAGTCTCAGTAACCTTCCAAAAATTTTTATCAGCAGGCCCTATCTTGCGAATTATCCTGGGGCTGTCTTCAGGTTGTAATGAGGGCGCTTGAAATGCCTCTTCGCCTGTTAATTTATATATCCCGAGGTCTTCTACTCCCATGAGATTACCGTAACCTGTTATGACAGCATATGTTTCTTTATTGTGACCGCCGCTCATAACATCCAGAATTGCCTTGGCAAAAACATCCGATATAAACTCCATCTCCTGGACAGTCTGAAGGGTAATTTTATTTTTGAGGTGAATGTTGCTATATAGGAAAAGGGCTATAAATACGGTCATGAATACCATAACCGTAACAGCGAGAAAATTTGGGATTGACCTTTTAATCATTGCGGAACCTTTTTTGAGGAAAGGTTTTCTTTAAACGGAACTCTAATAAGACTAATTTTCACTGCTGTTATTTAAGATATGCTCTTTATTTTCAACAAAGACCTCGACTATCTGCGGGTCTAATTGGGAGCCTGAGACCCTTTTCAACTCGCCTATCACGAATTCCAGAGAGAGACCTTTACGATAAGGCCTGTCACTGATCATCGCATCAAATGTATCTGCTACAGCAATTATCCTGGCAATCAGCGGGATTTCAGAGCCTTTTAAACCCCTCGGATAACCGCTTCCGTCAAAATTCTCATGGTGCGCACCTATTACTATCGCCACCTGTTTCATAAGGGGTATATCCTTAAGGATTTTTTCGCCGACCTCTGAATGCCTCTTTACAGACATGAACTCTTCTTCATTAAGCGGGCCTCCCTTATTCAGGATAAGTTCATTTACACTCACCTTTCCGAGGTCATGCAATAAAGAGGCATACTCAAGTATCTCTATCTCTTCTGGTTTAAGCCCCAAAAGCTTACCCAGACGGACGCAGAGATTTCGCATACGGCCGCAGTGTCCGCTGGTGTGCCTGTCTTTTGCTTCAATTGTCTCTGCCAGGGCATTGGCGAAGTTGATATTCATGGCCTTTAGCATTCCATAGGCAGCCTGCAGTTCCTCTGCCTTGATATTTAATTCCTCGGTGCGTTCTTCCACCCTTTTTTCCAGAAACATGCGGTATTCTCTGTTTTCTCTCTCAAGCTCCCTATTTCTTTCGAGCAAATCCCTGTGGATAAAGGCGCGCTGTATTGTATACAAGAGGTCCTCTTTCTTTACTGGTTTTATGATGTAGTCAAAGGCGCCTTTTTTCATTACATCAACGGCTATAGTGATATCTGTCAGGCCTGTGAGCATAATGACCGGAACAGTGTCAAATCTTTGCTTAATAAACTCCAGTATCTTCACGCCATCCACTTCCGGCATCCTGATATCACTGATGACTAACTCAAAGGAGTTATTTTCCAGCAGATTAAAGACTTCCCTGCCGCCGGAACACTGGATGACATTATAGCCCTCTTTTGTCAGATGGGTATTCAAAACCTTGCGGATAGCCTCCTCATCATCTACAACAAATATGCTTCTTCGCGTATAGTCCATAAGAACATCCTCTTGCAATTACTGATGTTTATATATCATAGCTTGCGCTCCATTATCAAGGGAACCCACGGCCTGGGATGTTCCAGCCTCTATTTTTTGATTGTTTATTCTCCACTTTTAAGTTATATTTTTCACCATTGCCGCAAATTCCTTTATGCAAGACATCCATCAGCAAAAAATCCTCATATTAGACTTTGGTTCTCAATATACCCAGCTTATTGCAAGAAGGGTAAGGGAACAGAAGGTTTACTGCGAGATACATCCCTTCAATATAGGCATTGAAAAGATCAGTAAATTCAATCCAAAAGGCGTAATCCTGTCTGGTGGACCATCCAGTGTGTATGACAAGAATGCCCCTGTTATTCCAAAGGGAGTCTTTAATCTAAATATCCCAATTTTAGGTATTTGTTATGGCATGCAATTGACTGCGCACCTATTAGGAGGGAAGGTAGAAAAGTCTTACCACAGGGAATATGGAAATGCTGAACTGGTAATTGATGATGATTCTGACTTACTATCGCACATCGCACATCGCACATCACACATCACATCAGTCTGGATGAGCCATGGCGATAGAATCAAAAAGATGCCTAAGGGATTTATACCCATTGCCCACAGCAAAAATTCGCCGATATGCGCAATGAGCGATGTTAAAAGAAAAATCTTCGGCGTGCAATTTCATCCAGAGGTTGTTCATACACCAAAAGGCCGACAAATAATCAAGAATTTCCTTTTTCAAATATGCAAATGCAAGCCCACATGGACTATGGAATCATTCATAGATACTGCCGTGAAGGAAATCAGGGAAAGGGTTGACGGCAAAGGGGTTGTTTGCGGCATAAGCGGAGGAGTGGATTCTGCCGTGGCTGCTGTTCTGCTTCACCGCGCAATCGGCAGACAGTTAACCTGCATATTTGTTGATAACGGTTTACTGAGGGCAGGGGAGGCGGAAAAGGTGGAAGGGGTGCTGAGAAAGAGCTTCCACATGAGGCTCATTTGTGTGGATGCTTCCAAAAGATTTCTTAATAGGCTCAAAGATGTGGAAGACCCTGAAAAAAAGCGAAAGGTTATTGGCAATGAATTTATCAGGGTATTTGAGGAAGAGGCCATAAAATTAAAAAAGGGGCAGGGGGCAAGGGGCAAGGGGCAAGAAGTGGCCTTTCTTGGACAGGGGACACTATATCCTGATGTAATTGAAAGCGTATCATTCAAAGGCCCGTCAGCCACCATCAAGAGCCACCATAATGTAGGAGGCCTC